>WLWD01001777.1_pt1 | contig 63088 bp, 55 predicted proteins | sample 6712731 | NCBI WGS metagenome assembly WLWD01 (sample SAMN12718690, study PRJNA576275) | sponge metagenome | isolation source: marine sponge | host: Mycale hentscheli | place: New Zealand: South Island, Marlborough, Capsize Point | collected 2014-11-01
ATTTAACATCAGCTTGCTTACATCTTCGGGTCTTTTCAGATGTTTCCTGGGCTCTTTTTTGGGTATTACATTTAGCATTAGTTTGCTTACATATCTGGGATTCTTCAGGGGTAGCTCGTGCTTTTTTGTGGGCATGATATTCAGAATCAGCTTGCTTACGACTCTGAAACTCAGCAGAAGTTTCCCGGGCTCTTTTAAGGGCATGACATTTAGAATCAGTTAGTCTACGTCTATGGGACTGATCAGAACTTTCTAAACCTCTTTTTCGTGCTTGACACTCAGCCATACTGTTTTTACGACTTTCTGAGGACTTCATAACATTTTCGGGCTTTAGGGCTAACTTTGGCTTGGTAGAAAAACAATGACCACAGGGACATCGGGACTTTCTAACATGGAGGACACTAGCACACTTAGGACACACTTTTTGAAAAGCAGGCATACTCAAAGAACTTACCGTTGATGAATGAAACTGACCTAGGCAAGGGAGACCTCTACTCAGAGAGAAGACGACACAATAATTGTACAGAGAGAACTGGAACGCTACCAACTGCAACACGACATGCGGGCGGAATGATTATATACTCACGCGACCCCGTGTGATTAAGGGGCGTGTCGCCCGCTGTAAACCTACGATCGCACTAGTCTGGCGTAGCCGACCCTTTACCTTCCTGTTATATGTGGGCGTGGGGGGAAGGAAAGGGTCTGGTGAGAGCTCCACATCGGATTGGTACCGGAGTTACTATAGTGGCGCCCAATCAGATTGCAGTATCGGTAATTAGTGGCATTCCTTTGAGACTGTACTAATGCGCGTAAGTTTAAAGGGAACGTGCGTCAGCACGCAACGCAAGCAAGTCTATTCTGGCGAATTGTAAGGCAATGATCAAGACAAAAATCACTGAAGTGTTTCAGGAGATGGGATGGCCTTCAGCTAAGCCTGAGCAACATCAAATTGTAGAAGCTATTTTGAATGGAGACGTTTTTGTGATTCTTCCTACTGGATACGGAAAGAGTGCCTGCTATCAGTGTTTGCCACTTCTTCACAAAAAGATGTACCCAAGTAAAGCTCCAATCATAGTATTAGTAGTTTCTCCACTCAGAGCTCTAATAAAAGATCAGGTAAAATTATACTTCTCTTTCTATATGGGTGAACTATTTTTGTCTCTGAAACAGGTATCGGCACTAACAAAAAAAGGTTTTGAAGCATGCTGTGTTCTTGAAAATGATGAAATTGTGAATGAAGGAATATCCAATGGAGACTATCAATTTGTTTATTTCACTCCAGAAACTCTTCTGTTAAGTAAAAGATGGAGAGCTGTGTTGGCTGGTGATGTATTTTCTAGCAGGCTACAATATTTTATAGTTGATGAAGCTCATACAGTGGTGCAATGGCAAGTGGCATGATATTATATACTGTTGTTGTGTTGGTTTCACAAATATTCTTTTTATGTAGGGGAGAAACTTTTCGAAGTATTTTGTTGCGAATAGAAGAAATTTGTAGCTTGATCCCTGAACATGCACGCATCATGGCACTTACAGCTACAGCTACAGAGAGACTAAGAAAAGATGCCTCAAGATTAATAGGATTAAGGAATGAAGTTGTAGTGGCCATATCTCCTTGCAAAGATAATATCATGTATGTTGTTGTCGAATCTGATGGAATTGAAAAGATCTTTGAACCATTAGCGACAAAATTACTTCAAAAACAAGCATCATATCCTCGCACATTAATTTACTGCAGGTCTTTCGCAGACTGTTCAAATATTTATTCCTTTTTTAAGACATATCTACAAAAGAATACAGCAGGAACCACATTGCCTGATATTCCAGGATTTAGGCTTGTGGACATGTATATGAGCTGTACAGATCCTGAAGTAAAGGACAAGATTGGGCAACATTTTGTAATAGATTCTCCTCTACGAGTTGTAATAGCCACGACAGCTTTTGGATTGGGTATAGACTGTCCTGATGTACGTCATGTTATTAGCTTTGGTTTGCCCAGTGACATCGAATCCTATGTCCAGGAGACAGGGCGAGCTGGTCGAGATAGCTTTCCTGCACTTGCTACCTTGATAACCAAAAAAACTAGTAGTAGATTTTTTAATAAAACAGTCAAAGATTATGCAATCAACCAAACAGTGTGCAGGAGAGATTTATTATTTTCACATTTTGACAACTATAGTCGAACATACCAGGGACCTCTATGTTTATGTTGTGATCTGTGTCAGCAAATTTGCAAATGCACCCAATGTCATACTCAACATAGTTTGTACTCCATAATACAATAAAATAATGATCAAAGTATAGTGTATATAAGTTATCATATATGTTTAATTATCCAGTCAATAATTGCATTTTTATCAAATGAGTGGAGAGTGTCACGTGGATTGGGAAAAGTTTGATGTGATCTGCCCTTCTGATAAGAGAAGATAGTGTACTTTTTTAAATGTTCAATAATTTTGTTCAGGTCTTCTGAAAAGCCTGGTGCATTGTGTAGACCGGATGGTTTCTTGACATTATTGCATTCATCAAAATTGTCAAGCAGGGGTGAAATCATTCCAACAGTTTTGCCAAGTTTGAGAATCATGTTGTCCGTTTTATTCGTGTTCAGTCTTCTAATACCATCCTTCACAATTCTGTTCAGATGTTCTTGGTGCAGGTCACATGGAATGTTTCTTCCAGGGGCATTGTGTGTATTAACACATCTGTTCCAGATGAGCTCTTGAGCTTGTCTAGGTGGCAGTTCAAATTCGAACTGGCACAGCATGCGTAAGACTTCAATGCTATAATTCTTTCTTCCTGAACTTTTAAAAATAGGAAGCAGATATCGCCAGCACCTAAGAATCCTTTCTCCATCACCCTCCTTTATAGCATCAGAAAATTCCAGGTAAAAGCAGCCCAGACCAAGAAACTTTTTGCCATACTCTAGCACCTACATTACACATTTTATTTATATACAGTAGAATATCATGAGTCTGTTGGCTTAGTATTTGCGTGAGTGCTGCAGGCATAAGTGTAAATGTGGCCAGACAAGTGACTCTCTGGTACCAAATGAATGATAAATTTACTGTGTACAAAGCACAATGAATTTTGCCATCACCTGGGGAACACAATAACCCAATGTAATAACCAAGAACACAGACGATAGTATGAGAAAATATTGCCCTAAGTAAATTCTTTCCTGTTCACTTTAATGTATTTGTTAAGGGGAAGTGGACTGAGTTCAGTACACAATAAACAAAAAATATTAAGATTTATGTATTCAAAATTAACACAAAATGCTGAGTCAACTTACCAAATCATCTGAATGTGATGGAATGGTGTTGTACTGGAAGTTGGTGAATTGTACGATTTTTTTGCAAATCATTTGCAGCACATTTCTTCTCCTGTCAGCTGGCTCCATCCAAATATTTTGGGGATTATGTAAGTCTGTGGTATGTGGAACATCGTTTAAATCTTCCATTTTTAAAACATGCATGGTAACCATCAAAATGTGTGCAGTTGTTAATAATTTAATGAAGTCATCTGATTCATTAAATTTGTGAATTGGATCACTTGATACATTAGTCCTGCCAATTAAGTTTCTGAGCTGGTATAAGGTCCCATGATCTCCAGACGATGCAGAAGAAAAGAAATACTTCCATACAACCTAGAATTGGATAGGAATTAGTGAACACACAAAAATCATCTTAGACATTAAAAAGTATTCATACTTACATCTAAAAAGTTTAATTTGACATGCCAATCTTCAGCACATGGGATCAGTCCATCTAATCTTAATAGTTGAGAAAGTGAGTTCTTTCTGCACAACTTTGCACTACGACCTCTTGCACAAGTAAGCTGATCCCCCCCAAATAATATCTTGTGTAGTGCAAAATCCGTTACTTCGACCTCACCTATACAAGTTTTATACTTCCTCTTTTCAACTTCCAGGGCAGGAACATATTCATGGAGAGCAGTCATTATGTCCACCATATCATCTCCCTTATTCTCATTTTTCAATTGAATTCCAAGTGGTACCTATTATTAAAAGTACATCTAATACAGTAATTAGTTTACAGTGACATCACTCACCACAACTGACTTGGTGGACATTTCTTTCTGGTACTTGTGATCAATATGCCAATTAATAACATCATCAAAGGTATGCTTGAAGAATGGCATGTGCTTAACAAGTACACGCGATATCAAAACTGCCATATTGCTTTCAATAGTTTCGTCATCTTGTTTAGATGGCAATACCAACAATGCACGCTTTTTTGGTTCATTGAAACAAATATGTAATGGGGAATTAGAATATTCTTGGAAATTTATTTGATTCAAAACAGCAAAGGAGTTAAAATAATGTAAGGAATGATTAATAAACTGAGTACTTCTCATATATCTAGCTTTGATTCCAATATCAATGTTATCACCTACAATTTTGAAGCCTGATGTCGGAGCTTCATGGACTTGATCCGTGGATTCTTCATCACCTGATGAGTTAACAATAGCGTTTATAAATAATTGAATGAAATAGAGCATTTACCTTGTGTCTGTCCGTCACCTTTCCCAACAAGCGGCATAGTAATTTCAAGTGTAGCATTTTCCAAATCGTTATCAGAAGAAAGTTCTGGAAGGTCAGAGGAAATTTCTGACGATAGTGGAGAATATTCAGGAGGCTTGGCACTGCTGCTTGAACTGGTTGCATTATCAGAGAATGATGATGAATCAGATGCATAATACTCTTGATAGCCAGTTTCACTTGGAAGTTCTCTGCTTCTTCCCTAAATTAGTTGACATTATTAAGTCAATCAACAAATTAAACAATCTAATTAGAGCTAATACAGGACCTGGGTTGTGGTCAATTATAAGATAGGAAGTGGGAGCAATTTTTAGCATGCTTCAACATACTTAATTGTCTGAAATTACAATGGTATTAATAATTGTTACCAATTTAATGAAGCACCAAAGGTGCGAACCATTAAACACTACATAGCTATTACAATACAATCTCCTTCCAAAAGAACAAGCAATCTGTTCACTATTTTAATGAGGCATCAAGCTGAAGCTTTGCTTTTTCTCAAGAATCAGCGCGAAATTAATAAAGTAGCACAATAAAAGGTCTTAAATCGTCATTCTGAGTATGTTCATACCTAAATTAACAGTTAACTGTCAGTAATCTCCAAAATCAGAGTGTAACAGACAGACAGACAGACAGACAAACAGGATGACTACTATAACCCTCTCACACATGCACGCTGAGGATTAATTAGTCTTAAAGTAGCATGAATTAGTTATACTATTAACTGTGGCACTAATGAACAGACTTCAACTAACCTCAGATTCTTTGCTCCTCAATTCTTCAATAAGAGTATCACGCCATGCAAAAACAGCAGAGTCATGATTTTTTCCAACCTCATTCAGCAATAAGTTTGTGGTCTCATAAGCTGTGCAAATATTAAGTTTCTGTAGTCTTTGGTACACCTATAATATAGAAAGAAAATTAAATTAAAAAGCATTAATGTAGTAATTTTTATTACTTGTTTTGAGCAATCTCCTGCATAAAGAATCACAGACACAATTCTTTGAGCCAAGTTCATCTTCACGTGCTGATATCGTAGAAGAATCGCAACACACATCCCAATTACTGCACTACGGTTGGGGTGACGTCTGCGAGTTTGGGTACACATCTTCAGTATAGAATGTAACACTGGTGCATGGGAATCTAGCTCTGTTAATAGCTTATCCCATGTAAACTCCTTTAAGTCACTTACATGCTTACTGCTAAGAATTGAACCCGTTTTCTCAGAGCACATAGTAAATAGTTCTTTCCTTACAATATTTCCAATACGTTTTATTACATATTGCTTTGTTGTATTGTCTTTAAACACTTCAGTAACCAAAGAACTCTTATTACGTCTTGCCACAGCCTTCCTGCATGTTTCCTTTTAGGAGTTAATACATACTTTTTAGCTTTGTTTGTGTATTCCACCATTATCTATGTACATACAAGAAAGGGGGTTGTGCAAAAAAAAAAAACCCCAAAAACAACCAGATAAATACATCACTAAGTCAATATTATGTTGTTATGATAGATAATCAGTTAGTTTAGTAGCATAGCATCATTTTTATTTTATTCTATGTAATGCTAAAATTTATAATTGATAATGCACATCAATAAGTAAGAAAATGAGTGCCTAATATCCCCCCCCCCCTCCCCTCCCAAGCTTAGGGTCATTTAAAATAGGTAATTCCAGCAGAGACAGGAAAAACTCTGTGTGTGTGTGTGTGTGTGTGTGTGTGTGTGTGTGTGTGTGCGGGTGTGCTCAATTAAAGTGCTAAACAGGTATTGTGTACTAAGCATAAGAAGGAGGAACACTTGAACAGGTACCAATTAGCTAATCTGGGAAAAGTTGGTGGAGGGGGTGGCTTATATTATATAACTAAGTTGTAGGCATCATTCAAACTTGAACTGTGGGTTACTATTGCTTATTAACACTTTCTACAGATGGCTCAGCTGCTATTGAAGCATCCTCGTTTAATACAATTAACATTCAAGCCACTGCCTCTGTACAACTAAGCTAACAACACCATCAAAACATAAAGTTGGGTCCACTCAAGTGTCATTGGATCTCCAAAGTAAAATATGCTCAGAGTCAGTTGTAACTTACAGAAACATTTGGAGACTTTGATTGTAACGTATCTTCCATAGTTGTTTGAGGGTAATTAGATGGACTGGTAGTAAATGTGCCTAAAATTATTGTAGCTATTATTAGTTTTGTGACTATAATGTGACGCATAACTTACCAAAATTTGGGTCAATTTGCAAAGTTCCAATTGTGTGGGTTGGAGCACATACAGAAATGGAAGTCCTAGATGGTGTGCCTGTAGGAGATCCTAAATAGGAAATAATAATAACTGAAAAGCACAAAGGATTTGACTAGTTTACTTAACACAGTAGTAGAAGAGATAATTGGTTGTGTTCTTGTAATGCTTGGTGAAGTGGACACCGTTCGGGTTGAAGTCAATGGTGCTGGTGTCGAAATAAATGGTGCTGGGGTGTAAGTCAATGGTGCTGGTGTCGAAATAAATGGTGCTGGTATTGAAACAAAAGTTGCTGGGGTGTAAGTCAATGGTGCTGGGGTGTAAGTCAATGGTGCTGGGGTGTAAGTCAATGGTGCTGGGGTGTAAGTCAATGGTGCTGGGGTGTAAGTCAATGGTGCTGGTGTTGAAATTAATGGTGCTGGCGTCGAAATAACTGAAGCTGGGTTTGAAATCATTGGTGCTTGTTTTGTAAATGGTGCTGGTGTTGTTGTAGAAATACATGTAACATGCGAATGGAAGGAAGTAGATGAAAATTGATGTTCAAAGCAAATTCTTTTTTCAGGTTGATAGGAAGTTGCAGATGAATCCAAGGATCTTTTAGACTGGCTCATTTTTAAATTGCATAGTATGCTATCAAAAGCTTTCTTCACACCTGTCTCAAATAACTGCATACATTTAATGATTTAATTGCAATTATTACCATAACACAATAATAATAATAATAATAATAATAATAATAATAATAATAATAATAATAATAAAAATAATGAAAATAATAATAAAAATCATCATCATCATCATCATCATCATCATAATAATAATAATAATTAGATGTATTCTCTCTCTTTCATGTTACACTTACCTCTTTTTTATTTGCATAAGTTGTATAGGCATAAAAACACTTCTTGCAAACATATGCTTCTTTCCTGCTGTCAATGGTGACCAGATTCACCCCTCTTCCTTCTTTTTGGGATACATTTAAAACCATTTCTTTCCATATATTAGTGACTAATTCGGATTCCTGTGTTCCTAGAAGACGTCTGTTTTTAACATTAGTCGAATTAGCACAAGCTAAACAAAGAGCTGCATTTGATGAAGCCGCCATAACGCAGTTAAACTGTAAGTGCCCGCGTACGTTAATGCGTAAAAAACGCTCACTAAAACGCTAACTTTACTTGGCCCTCAATGCTGACGTCACGTACGTGAATGAGTACCAATCCGATGTGGAGCTCTCACCAGACCCTTTCCTTCCCCCCACGCCCACATATAACGGGAAGGTAAAGGGTCGGCTACGCAAGACTATGATCGCACGGCTCTGGAAAGACTCGCTTTTTCAGGAAAATGAAGTCCAAAATCAAAATTCTGGCATATTAAAGGAACTTACTTCGTGAAATACTGCGGTTTGATGCCGCTTTCATAGCCTGGCTGGTTCCTATGTACCTTCCAGAAGTGCCTGTTGACAGACAGAGTGACAGAATGAATGAATGAATGAATGAATGAATGACACTAGGACTACTGTAACCCTCTTGCGCATGCGCGCTGAGGGTTAATGAAGGCCATTCACCACTGATTGATGATTTAGATCCTATTAATCCAACCTGACCTACAGAAAGCTAATTACATAGAGTACAGTAATGTATATCTCCAGCCCATTACTATTTAAACTAGAGCACTGAAGTGCAAACCCTCAGCGCTAGTTAGCTAGTATGATAAAGAAGAGGAATGAATGAAAATAGGTAGGAAGAAAAGAAAAAGGAAGAAGAAAGAAAGAAAAACAGTACACGAAAGAAAGAGGAAATGAAAGGAAAAGGTAGAAAAGAAATAAAAACAGTAGGAAGAGGAAAATAAGGCAAGAAGACAAAAGGAAAAAGAAAAAAAACAGGATGAAAAAAAAAGATGAACAAAAAAAATATCGTCGACGAGGATTCGAACCAGAGACTATTAGGTTAGGTACTTGCTCACTCAACGACTACGCAACGCACCACCTCACGCTGAATGCATGTAATTGTTAGCTATTTAAAAGTGATTTGCAACCTGCAAGCTGGCTCACGTGACAAGCATGTTTTTAAGGGGCGGTTCCCGCTGTAAGCCTACGATCGCACAGCTCTGGAAAGACTCACTTTTTTCTGGAAAATGAAGTCCAAAATCAAAATTCTGGCATATTAAAGGAACTTACTTCGTGAAATACTGCTGTTTGATGCCGTTTTCAGAGCCTGGCTGGTTCCTACCTTCCAGAAGTGCCTGTTGACAGACAGAGTGACAGAACGACTGACACTAGGACTACTGTAACTCTCTGGGCGCATGCGCGCTGAGGGTTAATAATACCACCACTGATGAGCAGCCATCCTTAGAGAGCTAATAGTGCCGGGTGAACCAGCCATTCTGGCAAGGAAGTAACAGGTAGCTACTAGGCTTAGGCTACAAGCACTGAGAACAGTGGCTATCAGGACTAATGTACTTGTGCCCGGATGCCATTGCTCCACATGTGACACCCCACACGTGATCGCTTAGCCGAATGGTCGCAGTATTTGCAGGTCCTCTGCTGACCTTTACCTGGGCTCGGGTGATGTGATGGTGGGCTTAATTACTGTGGGTAAAACCACTAAGATAATAGCAAATTTTTCTCGTTCTAACAGCCAATAATTATTTCAGCCGAGAATGACTGAATAACCACTAAGATATTTCATGGCACATGAATTATTCAACTCAGTCAGCCATATAGAAATACAACACACACAAAAAGTTAGAGCAGTCTTACGTCACAGGATATACCACCTTATTATGTCATCTATTGTTTGTGGTTTTCCCAATTAGTGAGGGGAACTGAACAAACTACTTAATGTCAGCCTACCTGCCGCATAGCAGTAGGTAAAGAGTCCAGTAAAGCGAGATTTAATATGACGTGATCAAAATAGATCCTAAAGCCTGTCAGGAATAAATAATGTGCTTATAAACTACAAGCCAGAGACACAGATGGATAAAATTTGAAAAATTGTTCAGATGTGCCCACATTTGACTGCCATTACAGGGCTCCTCTAAAAGGTTCTAAAAGAACTAAAACGTTCCGCAGACTGGAATATTTTTAGAGATGTTCCAACTGAGGGAAACCAAGCATTCTACTTGGTACAGCTACAGCTGGTAATTTAGTGATATGAAACTCAATGACAAAACTGACTAACAGAACAGAACTTGTTATCCTACATATAGACTCCTTGTGTATGTAGAATACATGGAGGTATAAACTCCTAGCTAGAATTGAACTAGACACAGCTGATGCCAATGCCACTGAAGGTCATAGATTACACAAAACAAAGTTAGCTGAAATAATAGACATCTTCCAACAGAACAGCCACTGGATCATGTGTTAATGTTACTGCATTAGTCACTCCTTGTTACTGCAATAGTGTTCCCCAGGAATTAAATCAGCAATTTTTGGGAGGCACAAATTCACTAAGGGGGAAATCACAGGTTATATTGCATAAGATCAGCCTTCAGAAACTTGCCAGAGTACGGACTAGCATTCAGATCACTAAGATTATCAACATCTTGCGATAGTACTGGTCTCATATACAGTGACATCTGATTACATTACTTGACGTACATATTTACATGTACACTCAAACCTCTCTTATCCGGACAGTCTGGGACCAAGGGGTGTCCGTAACTAAGAAATGTCCGTAACTCAGAAATACTTAATTTATTCGGTGTGAACCGTGTATACAATTAATTATTTGATAATTGAATTAGTATATTACTTAAAATTAAAAAATAATACATGAATCAATTTATTTAAAATATGAAGTGATTTTAGTTTGCTTCATAGACTTCAAGCTAGGCTGAGCTGCATCGTCTCTCCAACTTTTTACCAGCATAAGATGTGCAGGGTGTGTGTTGCCTTTGGACTCCAACCACTCCAAAGCAGTATCGAAAGCAGCACAAGCTTGCAATGGAGTAACTGCATTTGAAGAAGCTTCATCTTCATTTTTGGTCTCAGATTCTTCTCTCTCTTGCAAAACATCTTCTACAATTTCTTCATCGTTCATGTCCAAATATCATTCACTGTAGATTTTGGAACACCAAACTGTCCAGACACTGCCTCACTAACTTCCCTTTCTTAACTTCTGATATTATCTCCAGCTTTCTTTCTAGAGTTAAAACGCTACGCTTGGTTTAGTTACCGCGACCTTACCTCCACCACCGCTGGTCGTTGAGTTCTTAGAAGAACTAGCAGCGCACTGCCTTTCAAAGAGTTTTGAGAAGAACTAGCAGCGACGCCGCCGGTCAACGAGTTCTGAGAAGAACTAGCGGTAGACGCACTAACTGCCTGTTGATTCCCTGCTCCATCTCCGCAAACAACGCTACGATCAAATACACTCGAAGTGCCACACGCGAAATATTTTCCCGATTTTATTCGTTTAATTTGGTAGCTTTCCGACTACACTGACGATCCGTACGCAGTCAATAATTTTAGTTGGTGTCCGGTAGACAGAGGTGTCCGTAACTTAGACGAACGGATAAGAGAGGTTCGAGTGTATATTTATTGACACAAACACACACACTTGTGTCCTAGGTGACCACAACAAGCTAGCCAGAGCCACTAATTGCTCCGAGTGTTGGTGATACCTTCTAGCAATGTAGACGTATTGGAATCAATACTTCCTTATTACAAACACACTCTAGAGAACACTCACCTTGCCATCACTTCAGCAATGTCAGGTAACTCTATGATCAAATGTTGACACTTCTTGAGCCATCATTCACAGCTAGTCTAAGTCAGAGACATCGAAAGCAGCTTCACCCACTCCACTACAAGGAAAAGCAATAGAAAAACAAAACACATTGAAGTGAATAAATGCAATCATGAAATTCAACTATACTCTGCAAGCTAATCCCACCAAGAAATTGTTAGAAACAGTTTATCAAATTCTAGCTGAGAGGTATAGTCTCTTAAAAATATTCACTAACACGGCGGTTCTGGATCTCTAGATTGGAGTCAGTTGTAACACAACAAGAGGTAGAGGCATGCATGAACACATACTGTAGTATAATGCAGAAATGAAACGGTCAAGACAGTGTGGTAAAAAACCACAACAACATTAATTTTAGAGGTTAGTGACAGGGAAGAAACGTCAGCTCTATATATTATAGAAGAAACATTCCTATACACAGGAAACTAGTTGCACACACAGGCATACACTACTAATGAATGACAGGATTCAGTTTTGATCAATACTCATTCACTGATTAAAAATTTAGGTATCACAAGTTACGACCAAGGATGAAGTGATGGTAAAATAACTTAATTAAGTATTACATAAAGATTCATTATTACTACATAAAAATATACAGCTTCATACTAAAATATATTTATTTTTAATTTCTGTAGTATCTGTAATAATAGTTCAAATGTTTCGGCTCCATGTAGCCTTCATCAGTGACTTTTTAAAAGTGATAAAATAAAATACATTTCTCTTCCCATCATATTTTAATGTATAAAGTAAGGCTACAGAAAAAACCCCAACTTTATACAGGTAAATAAAGTGGTTTCAACACAGAATAGTATGACATTCACTTCTAACATTCAAATAAACTGAATCAAACCTTCTCTTGCTTGCTTGCTCTCACACTCCTAGCACTCTTTCTATCATTACAGATTCATCACCCCTTCCTACTAATACCTGTATTAGGTAGACATCTATTGCTACTGGACTTAGTACTGCTTGACTATACTGGCTTCCCTGAGGCTCCATCATTACTTTCTACAGTTCTAACCCTAAGGAAAACGGCTGCACAGGTAGCTAACTATCTGTCCTTACTTTCTTCTTCTCTAACATGGCTAAATTCGCCAGAAGCTTTTAAAGGTTGTAAAATAAGAAGCCGTAAACTCCTGATCGAATGGTACAAAAAATTGGTAAAGGCTACATAGCAAAAGAAGGTTTTTGCCATTGTCAGAATGAACAGTCTTTTAGACGTCTTTTGATTACTGTATGTCACATAATATTGTATTTTTTATGATCCTTTAAAGTGATTGACTTCCGTGGCTGCATTAATGCAGCCGCAATTGTTTTTGTTCCCCATTTAACTTCAATAAATCCACCTGATATGAATTCTCACTTCAAATAAATGCTTCGACCAGACATCTTGAGAACTAATGTGGAGTTGTTGACTGCAGCTACTTACAGTACTTACAAATTTCTAGGCCTACTATAAAAGACATCAGCTATGTTCAGATATCGATATAGAAGCCGTTGACTTTCATCCCATCATATTCATACTTGATTTAAAGTTCAAACCACTAGTCATACCTAAATGTTTTTATTAATCAAACATTTTTAGGCTGATATTAAAAAAAAACACACATTGAACTTTAATAATCAAGTATGTTTATTGGCGAGCGAGCGTAGCAAGCGAGACACTTACAGGGGTAACACAATTAAAAATCAAGGATGTTTGTTTATTTATTTATTTATTAGTATATATGTATGGACATATGAATGTCATTTTGTACTTTGACCCTCGCATTTTTGAGTTAGTTATGTGGTCGACCCCATCCCAAATTGCACTAAACAGAATCCTCTGGTTTATCGATCAGTACCTGTATCACCCTAGAAATTGAATTGTTTACCGTTTCGAATTCTTTTGCGGGTGCAGTTCAAACTTGAAAACTTAAGGGACTTCCATTTCTATTCGAGTTAGTGGCGGTGGTAAGTCAATGCGCTGTTTGTCATGGTTATAAGCCGTGTGCAACAGTATTTACTTGAAAATACATTGTCCACTAGACTACTGCGAAGGTAAGTCTGTGTAGGTGCATGTCCAGTTGTGTCAAAGCATTGTGTGTTACAACCACTACTTAGCTAAAAAATATCACAAAGAAAACTTTCAAATAATGTGTATTGTTTTGTTGTTGTTTTTTCCTTCCAAGCAGTTGCAGAGAGTTGTTACTATGGCACTGAAATCCCTTTACCGTGTGTGCTAAATTAAAAAACTGGACCTTATTTTCAGTAGCTTCAGTGTTAGAAGTCAAAATCATTCATATAAAAATAGTATAGTCTTTAGGCTCGCTCGCCATTTGTGCTCAAGCACATCACTAGTACCTAGTCAAACAAATATTATCCAAGAAATCCCATCATATTGAACTGCTGCACACTAACCACTGTCAATACGATAAATATATCTCTGGCCAACTCTTAGACACACTTCTGAGGATCTCATGACCCATACTGATTGTAGACAAGTTCAACACCCTATTATCCCTATCATCATTAGGGCTCTTCCGGCTTGTCACCCAAGGGGGAGCTAAGTTAGACAATGTGAATGGGGGGGGGGGGGCAATCGACATTAAAAAGTTAATCATGCAATACACCTTATAAGATGTAATTCTGTGTCAAGACTTAGAATAAAAATTTCCCCCCTCTCTTTTTTTGTTTTTGTATTATTTATTTTTCCTACTTAGCCTTACACCTTAGCCACTGTCATCATGTATACCACTGTTAATTAAAAATTGCCAGTACACTAATGGGAAAAAACAACAACACAATCTCACTAAAGTACTAGGGAGGTGGGGGGGGGGGGGCATTTCATTAGTTACAGTGGCCGAGTGTTTACTGCCACTCCTGACGATGATATGGAACGTGTATATGAAGAAAAACAAAATGAAACAGGTTTTGAGTTTGTTCATGTTAATGATTTCTCAGACTATTCCTTGTCAGATGGCGTATTGTCACAACAATTTCTAAATTTAATAGTACGGCACGTAAATTGCCCATTCAAAAATGTGTGGGAAAATCACTCTTCAATTGAAGTCGCACAGAGAAAGTGAAATAGTGCGTTAACTAAGTGAAATAGCACGGTAACTAAGTGGAAACTAAGTGAAATACCACAGTAGCTAAGTGAAATAATACGGATAAGTGTGCACGCATGCAGTATTAACCTTGGAAACGTACAGTTGGAGAGATTCTAGTTGGAGACAATGTCATTCTGTACCACAGAAGCTCTACCCATATTAGACCGAAAATTTTCAAACATTTTAAGAGGATGCCATCACTTACTTGTTATCACATAGCATAAGTGAATTCCTGCCGTTGCAGTCTTCTTCTCCTTTATCATCACTCACAGGTAGCACAAATGCAGCCTAGCCAACAACCACAAATGCAACCAACCTAACGAACCACCTCCTAAATCAATCTTGCAGGGTCACCAAGGACAACTTTCCACAAAGGTCGAAGGTGAAAGCTAGCAACAAGAGCGCGCGCAAAGACATTGCGTGAGGTCAAAGGTGAGGGTCAGCCGTTCTGCACCACCCGGTTCGCGAACTTTTTACCAATACGTGCATAGAGGAATCTACGGAACCTTCCCAATACTTCGTATTGGATTTAGGTTCCACACATTCCACTCGCCGACTTGACCCCTATGAACCCGAACTCATTTTGTAATGTATGGAACCTTCGTATTGGACTTAGTTCCACTTCCACTCGCTGAGTTGACCCCTATGAACCCGATCTAGTCTGCGAAGTTACAGCCAGTGGATATGTATTCCAGTTCAGGGATTAGTTCGTCCGATTCTGGTGAAGATGAGGTTGCTAGCAGTCCTCCAAAGAAGAAAAAAATTGTTAAATTTACTTCAGCTCAGAGATTTTGCCTCAACCAGTATTGGTCGAGAGGGCTAACTGGTTGTGGGAAAAAGTACTCACCAGTAATCATCAAAGCTGCCAGAGATACAGGGTTAACCTGTGATCAAGTTAAGGTATATTTTATCTATTATAATCTAGCAGTTTTTATGTGGTTATTATTAAAAAAATTGTTAAATTTACTTCAGCTCAGAGATTTTGCCTCAACCAGTATTGGTCGAGAGGGCTAACTGGTTGTGGGAAAAAGTACTCACCAGTAATCATCAAAGCTGCCAGAGATACAGGGTTAACCTGTGATCAAGTTAAGGTATATTTTATCTATTATAATCTTAATTTGTTTGAATATTTCCGTATCACGTTGTGTATCCTCCCATATTGTACTCTTGTTATTGAATGCTCCAAGCAGCACATGTGTGGCGAGTAAAAATTAATGAAAACTTTATTGTAGCCAGTTGAGTAAAAATATCAAGAAAGCAATAAATCACTTATCACACTCATCGTACAATATATGGGAATGACATTATACTCTCACGCTATATTTTCCATGCTCTTAAAATACTTCCCATATTGTAGTTTGAGTATAGTGATATAAGTATTATATATTATATATAATAGCTACTTAGCCTAAATAAAATATCATTCACATATTGACAAATGTAATAAGTGTTTTATTTTACCCACTTAACCAGTTACGAAACATTTTTCATGGATTGTACTCCTATGCATCTGCTGCTTGGAACGCTCAATATCAAGTCTAGAATAGGAAAACATTGAAGGCATGTATGTGGGAATGTTTAAGTAAATCAAGGATGTATATATATATATAACCTTAATGTATAAATTTGTGGTATATGGATTTATAGAGGTGCAGATAGATTCAGTAATAGTACTGTTAAAATTCAGTGGTAAAAAAATATCAGCGAAGTTAAAAAAGAGTAGGGAACATCAGTCTCTTTGCGTACTTTGATGGCTCTTCTCCAGTCATCAAAATATTTAAGTGGAGAAGCAGCTAAGGAAGATGGAACAATGGCAGTGCACTAGGAGGAGTTGGATGACTCAGTGGGAATTTTATCTAGCATTTGTAGGTGGCTGTATCCCAGTATAGATTCTAACACAAAAAATCGCTTGTCTTTTAGTTTTGAAACTATGATATAAAATAGTTAACCCATGGCAACGTCGGATTATAGTTCGATAACTGCTCGAGATCGGACCAGTTATCAACACTCTATGCCATGGGTTAACTATTACATATTGGTATTCTGTGATATGCTATTAAAGATCCATCAGCGGCTATAGATCTAATTATATTATAGTAGATCCAGTGTTATAGATCCGGTGGTACTAAAATAGATCTAGTTGTGCCCTGTTGTGCTAAATTAGATTCAGTGATGCTAGAATAGATCTTGATGGTGCTAAAATTGATCCGTTGTGCTAGAATAGATCTCGTGGTGTTAGACTAGATCCATGAGTGTGGTGCTAGAATAGATCTGGTTGTGCTAGAATAGATCCGGTGGTGCTAGAATAGATCCAGAGGTGGTAGAATAGATCTTGTGGTGCTTGAATAGATCCAGTGGTGGTACAATTGATCCTGTGGTGCTAAATCAAATTCAGTGATGCTGGAATAGATCTTGATGGTGCTAGATAGATCTGGTTGTACTAGAATAGATCTCATGGTGCTTGAATAGATCCAATGGTGCTAGAATAGATCCTGTGTAGATTCAGCGATGCTAGAATAGATCTTGATGGTACTAGAATAGATCCGGTTGTGCTAGAATAGATCTCGTGGTGCTAGAATAGATCCTGTGGTGCTAAAATGGATCCAATGATGCTAGAATCGATCCAGGTATGCTAGAATTGATCTCATGGTGCTAGAATAGATCCAGATCCAGTGGTGGTAGAATCGATCTATAATGGTGGTTCTAAGATATCAGTCATGCTAGAAGAGTTCCAGTGGTGATGGAGTATATCAAGTGGCATTACAATGAATCCAGTGATGCTAGAAAAACTATATATTTCCAACAATGTCTTACTGCCAAAGTGGGAATGATGCTTTCCATAGATATTGGATCAATGGGATTCATTTCAATTATGAAAGAGCATTACAGTATTACAGAGTTCTTACTACTGTTGCTGAATGTACTATTCTATGAATCTATTCTAGCACTACTGGACCTATTCTAGTACCACTAGATCTATTCTAGCGTTGACATATTCTAGTATTAATTGTATCTATTCTACTACTATTAGTAAGACCTATACTCAAATTCTACTAAGTCCATTTTGACATCCTTGGATCTATTCGACCCCCACTTGGTCTACAGTAGCATACAAAAAGTTTTTTATAAATTATAAAATTTAACTAGAGGCACAGCAATAGACATGGGACTAACCTTGTTATGTTATTTCTCTGGTTTCAGCGATGGATAAAAAAGAAAAGCTATTGCATTCGGCATGCCAAGCCTTTAGAAGAGAATACTTCTCAACCTTCAATACAGAAACGGACACCATGGCAGTGCTACTTAAAAGAGTATGGAGATTCTGATGGTGAGATTTAACTAAATCTAAATTTACTAGATATGTAAGTTTCAGTTGCATTTGAAATTACCTTTCATTTGCCTCAACAGTGAAATTATATAATAAATAAGTAAAGCTGGAGCTTGTTTAGCAGTTAACCACAGTCAAACACTTTATTTCTCTTTACTTCGCTAATCTTTGCGTTCACCACTTTAAATATATTTCATTTTGCTCAAGACCAATGTACTGTAAGAGTGTTCACCAAATAATGGTTGAATTACTTTGTAGTTGCAGTGTAAGAATATATTATTTTATAATTTTGTAGTCGGGAAAGAGGCTATAAAGAAAGGAGTGGGGTTCTTTATAAAGCAAGCCAGTGAACACTACAGGAATCTCCCTCAGGTAGATAAAACAAGGCTTGCATCCATATCTACTGGATTTGAAGGTGTGAAACAGAAACAGAGTGTGTCTAAGCAGGCTTCAAGAATATTTAAAATTGTTCATAATAAGGTATTTGTTAATATGGTTTTTTGTGACTTTTTTGTTTATACACCAAACTATATAATTATCCAGTTCCAGGAGTTAGAGTCTTTAGGATACAGTGGATTTGCAATGGCATTTTCTGGATTTCAATTATTTACTGTTAATACTCATGACAGTCAAATCTGTGCTAGACCTGAAGTCATTGATCACTTAAGAGCTCTAATTATTTCAGGTAGGATTTTTATATTTATTGCTTATTATTTCATTAGTATTTCATTAGTGTGGTTTTATATTTATAGCAAAGCCTTTACCAGGTTGTGACCTTATTTCTCAAGCATCTCAAAGTGCAACATCTAAATCAGGCAAGTTTATATTTTAGTATTAGCACCATAATTATAGCAAGGTCTTTTTCCAGGTGGTGACATGATTTCTCAGGCATCTGGATCAGGTAAATTCAGATATTTGTACTTGGTGATTGTTCTTCTATGTTTACCTTAGCTAATGTATAAGTGCTTCACTTTTGAGATTCATGATTCATATTTTTCTATCTACTTCATTCTGAGTACATGTGTGCTTTTGTTTGATATAGTTATTGAAATTCTCCCTACCATAACGACTTCTAATTCTGTCACATGGACTGCTCCTCAAACTTTCACTTCATCTAGTTTGGTAGATTCACCTCGTCCGGTCGTTTCATCTGGTTCTATTGTTAAGTCTCACCAATCTAGTCGAGTCACTTTATTGGATTTACTAACTTCATCTGCTCCTTTATCCAATCCCGTAACCAAGTCAATTCTGCAGTCATCTTGTACAGTTAATCTGCCATTTGGTCCAGTTACATCATCTGCATCTTCTGTCTTGCCATCATATCCAGTTACATCATCTGTACCATCTTCTTTCCTGCCATCAGATCCAGTCACATCATCTGCTCCATCTGTCCTGCCGTCACATCCAGTTACATCATCTGTACCATCTTCTGTCCTGCCATCAGCACCAGTTACATCATCTGCATCTTCTGTCTTGCCATCATATCCAGTTACATCATCTGTACCATCTTCTGTCCTGCCATCATATCCACTTACATCATCTGCTCCACCATCTGTCCTGCCGTCACATCCAGTTACATCATCTGTACCATCTTCTGTCCTGCCATCAGCACCAGTTACATCATCTGCATCTTCTGTCGTGCCATCATATCCAGCTACATCATCTGTACCATCTTCTGTCCTCCTGCCATCATACTCACTTACATCATCTGCTCCATCTTCTGTCCTGCCGTCAGCTTCAGGTGCATCATCTGCATCTTCTGTCCTGCTATCAGATCCAGTCTCATTGTCTGCTCCATCTTCTGTCCTGCCATCAGATCCATCAGATTCAGTAATAGGGTCTGTTGGCTTGCACAACACCACCTTCTTTATTCGGATAGAGAACTATTGAAATCACATGAGTGGATTAATGACAAAATTGTACATGCTGCCCAATCAATTTTGAAAAAACAGTGTGGTTTGCAGGGTTGGCAGAACACACTTCTGGGACAATTCCATGGTTTCAAGCCTATCTCTGTCCCATTTGTCCAAATATTACATGTGTTAAAGTCACATTGGGTGACAATTTCTAATGCATTATTTGGCTGTGAAGACAAAACTTATTTCAGAGACTGCATCAAAATATATGACAGCCTATTATCAAAACATGTAACTCTTGAAATGCAGAAGAATATTTTTTCAATTATGCAACCAAAAGTAAAAATAGTTAATGTTGATGTTATGAATGTCATGAAGCAGCCTAACTCCTACGACTGTGGTGTTTTTGCCATAGCTTTTGCGACTGAGATTGCTCACGGGTATAATCCCATTTGGGCTCAGTTTGATGTTGGACAAATGAGGAATCACTTATTGGATTGTTTAGAGAAAGGTTGCTTATCACGGTTTCCAGTTGTGAAAATACGCCGGATACCAATTGGAAGTAGAGTGAAACACTTTATCCCAGTGAAAGTTTACTGTGTCTGCAGAAATATTGATAACAAAAAGCAGCCTATGATTGAATGTGACCTATGCAAAGAATGGTTTCACTTCTCTTGTTTAAACATTAGCAGCAGTTCTGAAGCACTCAAAGTAGACAAGTGGAAGTGTCCATCGTGTGCAACTATTTTAAAGTAACTATAGAAACTTATTTTTGACTTTAATTTGTGCATTCATTACATGAATATGTATACAGCAGTATTGAATTGTATACAGCAGTATTGAATTGTATACAGCAGTATTGAATTGTATACAGCAGTATTGAAACTTATAGTGCCAAAGTTTCACAATGCAGAATAACTTGCTTACCATACAACTTTATAGAGCTATGTGAAAAGGTGATGAGCATACTAACACAGCCAGCTAAATAGCTACTAAGTCGGCTTCCACCACAGGGAATCGGGGATGAAAAGCATTTTACTTATCATGTAGAGGGATTACACACAGACAAATGATACCCACAAGTAGTCTGTCTAACAGAGTTTACAATGGCTAATTTTCTAGTTCAAGAATACTGTAATAGGTAGCTATAATAAACACACAATTGCTAGCCAATTAGTTATACTTGTAATGAACACTGTCTACTTTCAGACTTGCTTTTGGCATAGGAATTGCTAATTATGCTCAATTATTTTACCTTATATTATGCTATTCCCAAATCCCTACTATTTTGGCCTAAAACTTGCAAACATCTTCAACAAACCTGCCCTTTAATGCTCACAGAATGCTACCCCCAAATTTAGTATTCTTAATATAATAAACGTAATCATGTAGTTTTGAAATTGTTTGGGAAGGAAAACAACATTCAGCTGCTGATGATGATAGCCAAGTAACAAGAGCCATTCTGTATGCTCTTAGACTAATTGTCTTCCACCTCATCAAATTCAATAGACGCACCATCACTCTTAGCAATGAATAGTGAAGAAAGCTCTGCTCATCGGGCCAACTTTTGATCACTTGTATTGAAAAAAGGAAAGAAAAAACAAATATCTAATTCATGGACATGTACCTTACCCATATGATTTTACCTACCTAAACTGCTAAAAAATGCTACCATAATTTAGTAATTCCTACATGATAATCAGCTATAGCTACTTATCTATACTACATTATGTAAACTACTATAATATTACCCTTGTAGCACCCACATTTATAATCATAAAAATGCACAAAAGCAATGAAATATTTTCAAAAGTACATAGCTAATAGCCACTATCTAGCTAACTGGTTCAACAAAAATCTTCAATGCTGTAGTTTTCATCATCAGAGATGTCACTGTCTGAGTAGTCCAATAAACCAGCTTCACTGTTGCTCTGGATAAATAAGCATGTTTTCTCGGCTTCATCAAAGGAGTGTTTATTGCTGCACAGCAATGACTTCAGCATAGCAACAGCACCTCGGCTGAAGTTGTCATTGACACTAGACAATGCTTCCAACTTCATCGAAACAACAACTTGTCTTTGCCTGTAATATTGTACCAAGTTCTTTGATTCCTGCTCTAACATTATCAATTCTTCTTCTGACCGGCAAAGCATTAAGTAAGCATCCATAATAGCTCGCTTGGAACCTGTAACCACATGATAACATGATGATCCTAGTCCATGAAGGCGGCTTTCAATTGCTCCATCAGAGAGTGCTTCAGCTAATGACAAACTGTCAAGAGTATCGGGCAAACAGCAAATACTATTATATTCATTTAGCAGTTTTTTTAATGAAGTGGTTTCTTTTGCAATTTGTCGAGAGACTTTCTTTGCTATCTTCTGACCGTCTACATTATCATAATAAAGAACATCTATAACAGGAAAATCACCTTGCACAAAAGTTTTAGTCTACCAAGAGCATGCGATTATTTTTACAAGAAAAATTAAGGTTTGATTTAAATGATTGCAGTGTTTTGAACTGCTAAGGTCACTTTACAAAATGTAAACTCACCTGCATACTTCTTCTTTAGATTGAGAAGAAATTCTCTTTTTTGTCGAATCTTCATCAAAGAAATCAGAACTACTTCTCTCTTTTTGCATGTAAGGTATTGTAGGCATTCTTGATAATGGTTATCATTACGGTTCCATCGACAGTGAACAGAATGATTCCTTTCAATGTCCTCCAAATGGTCATTTAATCTACATGCCAGAATTTTTAATAACAAAAAAATCCTATCAGTAAAAAGTACATACTCTAAATATTCTTTTCCAATGCCGTCTTCTGATATTCCAGAAATCAGCTGATCCCTGTAGAAAATAATACAAGAGTCATGCTAATGACTTTTTAAAAACAAGCTAAAAACCATTTGAGATAATACGAATATAATTACTTAAGATAAACAATATAGCTATCACTCACTTGAGACAATAAAAATGATGCAGTTCCTGAACATACTCAAGCGTCCATTTTGTAAATCCTGTTAAAAGTAAATGGCAAGTACTGTAATACCACATGATCTGCAAAGTTAGCATTATTTCCTTTCACTTGATACTAATATTGAGGTACACTTATACTGGCCATATATAATACATACTTGGGTAAATATCATCAGATTGCTGTAAACTAAGTCTCTCTTCCTCTAGCCACTTTTCAATTTTGTCTTTTTCACTTTGATCTACAAACAAAACAATGGCTAACAAAAAAAAATACATTTTAGGGCCAATTACCATTAAAAAAAGTAGGACAAGTTTCCTTCAAAGATTCCTCTGATAAAGTCTTACACTTTTTTGCTTTATCCCACCGAAGCAAGATCAAAGAAGCTGTGAATTAAACACAGAGGTATATTATTTTTTAATAGTGAGAATCTTAACATCATTACCAAGTTTATTCTTAGTCTTAAGTCCATAATACTCAAGAGCACTCGAAAGAATATCTATTCGATGTGATGGCCTCATTTCTTTTGTCATCTTTCCAAAACGTCTCAAAAATGACCACAGCCGCTCCATGTTTTCTCCATCACTGAGACCAATTCCTTCACACCTTCGAGGCCCAAATATCAGCTAAAGAATGAAGTAATTTCTAAAACCAGATAGCGTAAATAGACATTGAGCAGACTAGTACACCTTTCTATCAGTCACCATCATTCTTATCAACTATAATACATTATTTCCAAAAATAAGAATAGCTAATCTGTGACCTCAATCGCAATCTTGTGAATACTAGAAACAATAGTTTGGATGTTTACAAGGTTCATTGTGTCCACATAAAATATTGACTCACTAATTACCAAATTACACAAACACAACCTACCTGACAAGACACTGTGTGTCCATAAGAATGAAAGGTGGGCAAGCTCAGGGTCATCTTTTTAAGAATGTCATCTCGTCCTAAGTTCTAAAACAGATTTATCAGTAAACTGCAGGACTAGCTATAATACTGCAGCATAGTTACCAGCAAATATTTAGATAATGAACATGCCACATCATACATCACAAAAACTTCAGAAAAACAACTCCTTGTGGATATTTTTTCCAGCATCCAAAGTGGGTATGTCAATCTAAATCCATAAATATAATCAATACTCTTAAAGATCAGCTATAGAAATTTTAGTGTTATTTTGGTTAACTAGCTACTACTAAAACTAAAAGTGATGCAGTTGCAATAACTAAAACTAAAAACTAAATTTACGGTTGGCAAAAAACTACAATAACAACCCAAATTATTGAACAATATGAATGAAGAAGCTTAGCACAACTGTTGTAGATTCCAGCAGGTGGGACCTGCTTATCAATATAAAACACACATAAAAAGTCAGAAAATATGGACTAAATTCTGTATTATTACATATAACCAAAAATAAAATTGCTGTCGGTATATTTAAATAACCAAAACTAAAAGTTGGTAACTTCAGAAAACGAAAACTAAAACTGAAGTCTGCACTTTTGATTAACCAAAACTAAAACTAATATTAAAGCCATTTTAGTTTAAAAACTATAAACAAAAACTAAAATATAAATGTTAAACCAAAACAACACTATAGAATACAATACCGTTCTCCATGTTTCATGTTAACAAACTGATGAGGGAATTCATGACGGCAGCAATACCCAAAGACACCAGTTTCATCTAATGCCTTGTACCTTGAAGCACTGCGAAGCATACTTCCTGCTACAAAGTCATTACAATCCTACAATAACCATAAACTTTTCCATATAAATACAATAAAAAATATTTTAGACTTACTTGTTTAATATTACTGGATTTTTTATTACTACTTTCATTCACAAACTGGTCTAAGTCTTGCTGATCATTGCAAAAAAAAATGTTGTCATAAAGTGGAGATCTAAAACTAGAACCAGCTGCTTTTTTCCTTGGAAGACCAAAAATCGCATCCATGGCAAACACTGATTTTTTCCTTTCTTCACTGGCTACAAAATAAGATAGAACAAAGGTAAGTAACTTCAACTCTGTTCATTTATTTTCACTTGATTTATTAATTTATTCAATCATTTATTCATTCAATTTTTTTTTACTATATCAACAACCCCTTGATTTATTCAAAATTGTGCTCCCACCACCCTGAGCTACAACAGTCAACAGGCAAACAAATATGCAAAAATATATAATTGCTATTCATCTCTTTTTTTTTTTTAATTCTTGCATTTTATCATTAGGTGGATTCACATGCCAAGATCATTCAAATAACCCAGTTAAAACAATTGTTTTGTGCTTTGAAATATACTTTTTGTACTATATAACATGTAATTTTTGTATTTTATTGCTTGATGTGATTATTCTTTGTGGTCGTGTGTCTTGAAGGCATGGATTGTCCCAATTTACTTTCACCAAATGTTGGCAATTATGTAACAACCAAAATTACTAATCTAATTTTCAGTTCAATTATACTGTTTGGGGTTTTGACAATACTCAGCAGACCACCATTAACAGAAACACATCAAATATAGTAACACTAAGTATCCTTATACCTTGTGCTGGAGTTGAAGAGGGTTCTGGACATGCTGGACACTTATTACCTACATCCAAATCTTCACACAAGTATTTTTTGTGTTGTAGTTCATGACGTAAATACCTAAATTTATATATAAGTCTATTAATGACTCGTTACTCATTAATTATTACCTGTATTCTTCAAAACTGTTTATTAAGACGGGATAAATTTCTCTCTGTCCAGAAACAGTGAAAGGGCAATAATACTTTAGTGCTTGGCAAAAGTCCTTCAAAGACACCTGACACTCGAGCATTAACGACTCAAATAAGTTCAGGAGGTCAAACGAAAATGCTAACTTGGGATACTTTGGTGTGGCAGGCCATATTCTAGCTCTAACAAGAGCCAATGGAAATGACTCACAATTGCAATACACAAATTCCACTTCATGATGCAAGCCTAATTATATAATAATAATAATAATAATAATTAATCTAGTAATGTCTCACCATATTCATCCACAACAGTTATCTTTACTTCAGTCATTTCTTTAGACAATACCTTGCATGCACAGTGCCTACTGACATCCATATGAAGAGTCCTGAAATTTGGTGTGAAAGTTCCATCCTATCAAAAAATCACATATATGAATATTTGTGTAGTAAACACTCCTTATACAACCATAAAATTCATTCAAAATATTGTCAACAACTAGAATAGTAAATATTTTGTGCAATTCACTACATATTACATGTTGACATCATTCCATGTGCAAATCAAGAATAATATATTATCCAACCTGCCATGTTTCTGCTACGTGAAATATGTTAGCATCATTGTGAGCAGTTAGGAAGCATTGTGGGCAGAAAAATGTCATTGGGCCGCAGCGCTGGCATCGCAGAGTAGCTAGTTCTGGACAGGAAGAGCATAACTGTCCTACTCTCATAGCAGCACTTTCAGTTAATGTTGACCGAATGGAACTCCTGAGTTCATTCCATCCCTCTATTGATGATTTGCAATGCAGCTCATGCTCAGTTGGTTCATTCATAGATTCATTTTCAGCACTATCATCCAGCATTAGCAGAGAATCTGAAAAATCTCCAGGGCAGCAGTTAGGTGTCCAAGATGGAATAGAATTCCCTGTCACAGAATCCAAATTTATAATGCTACCAGCCTTAATTCTTCTGTAATTGGAAGTCACGGATTTCTTTCCTCGTGTGGGTCGACTAGTGTGTTTAAGTGGTGGAATGCAGCTCTTCCTGAGGGTGGCCATTACGTTTAAAAACAAAATGAGTTCGGGTTCATAGGGGTCAAGTCGGCGAGTGGAATGTGTGGAACCTAAATCCAATACGAAGTATTGGGAAGGTTCCGTAGATTCCTCTATGCACGTATTGGTAAAAAGTTCGCGAACCGGGTGCACCACTGTAGCTCGTCACCCGGTTCAGGAACCCTGCTCGGTAAAGGTAACTATAAACTAGTGGTGTGCTTGAGCACAAATGGCGAGCGAGCCTGATAGTTAGGTAACATAAAATGTTACTATTTTTAGCTTACTTCATGCAAACACTATAATAGCAGTTATGATATTTGATTTCAGCAAACAAATACAAAATCATACTATTTTTATATGAATGATTTAACACTGAAGCTACTGAAAATAAGGTCCAGTTTTTAAATTTCGCATACAAGGTAAAGGGACTTCAGTGCCATAGTAACAACTCTCAATTGAAGGAAAAAAACAACAACAAAACAATACACGTTATTTAAAAGTTTTCTTTGTAATATTCTTTAGCTAAGTAGTGGTTGTAACACACAATACTTTGACACAACTGGACATGCACCTACACAGACTTACCTTCGCAGTAGTCTAGTGGACAATGTATTTTCAAGTAACTGTTGCACACGGCTTATAACCATGACAAAGAGCGCATTGACTTACCACCGCCACTAACTCGTGGTAACACTGAAGCTACTGAAAATAAGGTCCAGTTTTTAATTTTCACATACACGGTAAAGGGATTTCAGTGCCATAGTAACAACTCTCTGCAACTGCTTGGAAGGAAAAAAACAACAACAAAACAATACACTTTATTTAAAAGTTTACTTTGTGATATTCATTAGCTAAGTAGTGGTTATAAGACACAATGCTTTGACACAACTGGACATGCACCTACACAGACTTACCTTCGCAGTAGTCTAGTGGACAATGTATTTTCAAGTAAATACTGTTCCGCACGGCTTATAACCATGACAAAGAGCGCATTGACTTACCACCGCCACTAACTCGAATAGAAATGGAAGTCCCTTAAGTTTTAAAGGTTTAACTGCACCCGCAAAAGAATTCAAAACGGGTAAACAAATCAATTTCTAGGGTGATACGGGTACTGATCGATAAACCAGAGGATTCTGTTTAGTGCAATTTGGGACGGGGTCGACCACATAACTAGTGGTGTGCTTGAGCACAAATGGCGAGCGAGCTTTAAACTACACTATTGTTAAATGATTGATTTTAACAAGTAACACTCAAGCTACTAAAATAATAGTCAAGTTTTTCGGTAAAGGGGATTCAAAGCCATAGTAACCGCTCCCAGCAACTGTTTGAATTGAAAAAGAAGCAACAAAATCAAGTCACTTTATTTAAAGTTTCCTTTGTGACATTCTTAATAGTAGTTGTAACGCACAATACTTTCACACAACTGAACATACCTACGCAAGACTTACCTTCCCGGTTCGTCTAGTGGACAATGAATTTACAAGTAAATGCTGTTCAGTAGGGCTTATAACTGTGACAAATAGCAACTAACTCGAATAGAAATGGAGCTCCCATAAGTTTTTGCGTTTAAACTGCACCCGCAAAAGAATTCAAAGCAGATAACAATTCAATTTCTAAGGTGATACGGGTAATGGTCGCTAAACCGGAGGATTCTGTTTAGTGAAGTTTGGGACGGGGTCGAACGCGGAGCGAACACAAAAATACTGAGGGTCAAAGTACAAAATGACATACATACGTCCAAACATATATATAAATAAATAAATAAACAAACATCCCCGATTTTCGATTGTGTTACCCCTGTAAGTGTCTCGCTCGCTACGCTCGCTCGCCAATTACGGGAACCTAACCGTAGTATTTACCGTCAAATAAGGGAACCTTTTTCTGTCGGGTGGGTGGGAATGGAGGCGGGGTTTGAGATTGCTGCCTGGGGTTGATGCTGGCTTCGTTTAGTTTTGTTCGTTTAGTTGTTCGTTTAGTTGTTCTTTCCACGTGGGTCATGGCTTGCTACAAGAAGTTCAAACTCCCTCCTCTTAAGCTCACCCACCTAACTAGTAGCAGTGTGAAGAAAGTTCTTGTTCACCGTGGGACTACCTCGGCACCTAAAGGAGTTGGCGAAAGTAATGCTTCTGGCGAAAGTAATGCTTCAGACAGCAGTGAAACTGGAGGTGGTGAAATTGGTGAACCAGTAGTCCAGACCGATCCCGAGTTTGTGGAGCCTACCCTGCATGAACTACAGAGAAAAGCTTCTGTTAGGGGCTGGGAAAGTATTAGAAGCAAGCTCTTGACAGGTTTCACAGAATCTGCTTTTATGCCAGAGGGTCAGCTTTGTGTGGTTTGCTCAGAGTCAGCAGACATTTTATGTGATCAGTGTGGCCCAGTTGCCTTCTTGTGCAGGAAGTGCTTTAATGACAGGCATGAGAACACAAATGCATTCCATGTTCCAAAGGAATGGAAGGTTAGTCTAAGTGTATTGGGCTAAATAAACCTGAATATTTGATTATTGTTATTCCTCCATCTTAAACCAGCCCTTCTCTGCACATAAATGAGCGGAGCTCATGGGGAGTAGAATGTTAGTAACTTTTGCCAGGTTTTCGTGAAATTGTCCCAGAATGTTGAGATAACCAATTAAAGCCACCACAGTTATGTGAAGGTCACTGTTACTCATCTACCTGGTGGAAGTTACCAGACGTTCTCCTTTCCCTGGTTCACAAGACTGTCCACAAATATGGATGGTTATTATTTGTGACTCTCAGTGGAGGAGAGTACCAAGATTTTTTTTTTTTTTTTTTTTTGTTGTTTTTTTTGAACCGTACAGAATTAATAATATTTGGTTCTGGCCTTATTTTATGGTATTTGTTATTGTTAGTGTTGTAGGCCAGACCTAAACAGGTTGTAAGTGTTTTCTACATGCCAACTCAACATGAGCATGTCGTAGTTGTGCATGGTAGACTACTCAACATTTTGATATAATGGCGATATGGTATGTCATGATGCCAATTAGATGTTTTGGAACTGTGTAAAAGCAGTTGATAAAGTTAAAAAGAATTTTGTTGTTCGAAATTAGATCGAATAGCTCAACAGGTTGTAAGTGTTTTCTACATGCCAACTCAACATGAGCATGTCGTAGTTGTGCATGGTAGACTACTCAACATTTTGATATAATGGCGATATGGTATGTCATGATGGATGGATATCTGAAATATTTGTCACTTAGTAATAATTATTATCTATTGTAGAAGGATCACTATGAAATTGGTGAGATGAAAGAGTGTTCCATCAATGTGATGCCACAGCACGAGTGTTCCACCATTTCATCGGCACATCTACTCTGCATAGATGAATATGGTATAATAGTGAAATAGAACCTCACTAATCCATAACGTATGGAACCAGAAATGTTCGAACTAGTGAAATATTCTGATTATTATAATAATGGATGTCATCACATTCCTTTGACCCACGAACCTCTTTACAACCCCTTTTAACTAAATATTTCCTCTATCCATGTTAGCCATCACCCTTTTTCTTCTCTGCCACCAAGAATATTCGTACTCCTTCCATCTTTGCCTATTGATGCTGTGTTTTGAATTTATTGTTTAAAAATTGTCTGTTTCTTTCTAAGAAACTTAGAGAGTGTTTGGAGAGCCCGTTTCTTTACCTTACCAGGAGGAAACTGCTGTAATTCTATGTGCATGCCCGCCTTTTTGTAATAATTTGTTTTTTCATGTGTTTTAAAATAAACTCTGTTACTGTCTGAGTTGTATGGGGTAGCAAGGTTTCAGATTAGTGAGATTGGGATTAGCGAGGTTCTGCTGTAACTATATAGTAACTCTGTATATGTGCTGATCTCATTGTGTATTATTAGACATGGAACATGCTATTTCAGTCACCTGCTGTGATTGTGAGCCACTACCAGTTACTTTAGCAAGAGCAAGACTATGGCCTGCTTCTCCCTGCTTCCCAAAATATGCATTTAGTTTTGATTTATTGGATTGGGCAGAAGCACTCCTGTTAGAATGTCATGTGTCTCTGAAGGACTTCTGTAATGCTTTGTTCTTTAGATGTCCTTACTCTGTGAAGAAGGTATGCAGCTGGATTATTTCTAATCTATTAATAAGTTGTTGTTGCTTTATTTCAGAGAAGAAATATTTATTCGTGTCTGATTGATTCTTTTGAAGAATATCGGTACGTTAGTGTCATTACTTTAATTTAAATGATTATATAAGTAAGTCATTTTTGTACACAGTTTTTTCAAACATGAAATAAGGCACTTGTCCTACTTGTCTAAAGATTTTGATTCAGGGAATGTATGTCCAGCCTGTCCTAAGGTAATTAAAAATTCCTTGTGGTTGTCATTTGCATTGAAGCTTAATGATTATTCTACTACAGGGTAATGGTAAAGTTGTCATATCCTTAGATGGATTATTTGGTCTTCCGCGGAAGAAGTCAGCTGGTGTTAGCCACAGAAAGCCAGTTCAAGGTCATCTATTTTTCTGTGACCAACAAGGTGTGGATGAATATGTCGCTGCACAGTCTGTACTCAAGAAGGTCAATGTGGTAAGAGAGGAGACCCAAAAAGTAGATATTCCATGTGTTTGTATGTTTGTTTGTTTTCAGGATTGCAGTAATTTCCTTGCTGTTACTATGATACGGAGTGCTAACCGATACAAGGCACTAGATGAGACGGCAGTATTTGGAGCAGCTTGTCGGCATGAGTTTCCTTTATTGTTTTTTAATCTGAAGCATGGAGAGAGGTAACTTACATATATAGGTTTTTATTCATTCAGAGTTATAGTATGACTACATCTTAGATTATCATATCCAGTTTACATGGTTGACATGCTGTTGGAAAAGTTTCCCTCTTCTGACGTTTTCATTATGTACGATATTGCTTGTACCCTTCAGAAACACCTAACGGTTTGTGTTACAAAAGTAGAATATCATGCAAGCTTGACTGCACCACTATAATACTGTAGAATATTGAACGATCAGACCTATTGGATCAAGTGCATCTCTGCCTCCCATCCTTCCATAGCTATGGTCACAAAGCATCCTGCCAGGTAAATGTTACACTCTGGATATTATAATTTTGATATAATAAAGGAGGTGGGCAAATATTGGATTAGTAGGAAAATGGTATGAACAGTTATGTTATTGGCAGTAGATGTATCTATGTAAGTATGGTAGCTACTGTATGTGTTGGCTGTTTTTGTTGTTGTTGTTTTGTGTGTATGTGTGTTGGAGGGGGGGGGGGGCATGGTTAAGAACATAGCTTCATGTATTACTACATTTTTTGTGTGCAACAGATTGAATTTGGACCATTGAAATGTGAAGGCATTGGTCTGAGTGACGGTGAAGTAATGGAGCGTCTTTGGTCTTACCTCCGGTACTTTAGTCGCATGACTAAAGAAATGAGGCCGTCTCATCGAATAGATGTATTGACTCATTCTTTGATTTATTATGGTTTGAAGAAGAAGAAAACTATGTGTATGTTAACTGGAAAATCATGATTTGTATTATTGTTTAGATGGTGTGAAGCATGGGGTGTATGTGTGTGTGTGTGTGTGTGTGTGTGTGTGTGTGTGTGTGTGTGTGTGTTGCAGTGTTGTAGCAAGCAGAACCACATTGGTCAGGCCATATGAATGAAACAATAGGAATGTGGCCTATTGCTATGATTATTGTGTATTGTAGACTAATACTATTGGTCCGGCTATGACCGAAGTGGTTTCTATGCTCCTGTGTGGTGTATGTGCTTGGCCACCCTCTACTTCGCATGAAATCCGGTCATGACCAAACTTTTTTTCTATTTTACAGGCAGTGAACTCCTTAGAAGACTAAGGAAAGCTTATCATACACGTGACTTGGCCAAAGAGGACTTTCAAAGTAAAATCTAGAGCTCTTTGAAATGTTGTTATGTATTATATTTTGTAGGAAAGAATGTAGACAGTCAGACTATTAAAGAGTGGTTGTCAATTGAGAAGCTTGTGGGTTCAAAAGAAGTTGTTAATATTAGTAAGTATGCCTTCTGGTGTAAGAATCCTTTTACGATTATTGCAACTATTTGCTTTATTTTAGAGCCATTGCCAGCATGGAAGCGTGACTACTTTCAGATGTTGCGGTCATATTATGCATTAGGGTTGGTTATAGTAGTTTTAGCTGTTTAACTCCAACTGCTCTAATTTCAATTTAACTATTATTACTTTTGTGTAGGGACAAATTGACTGACCTAGGTGAGCAAGTTGAAGAAGACAAGCTCAGTTTTTATCATGAAATTTTAAGGTACTATCAATTAATTTGGAATTTTTTCTTTCAACTGGTACTTCATGATCTTGAAATATTGTTAAGCCAATGATGACTTCATTGTCATTGTCATCATCATCATCATCATGGTTGTTCATATCTGATAGCCTTTAGACACATTAAACACACAATCCTGTGCAGTATCCATTCCTCCATTTTGGTGGTAGTTACCGGACTGGTGCAGCTTTCAAACTTTCATGTTGACCTGGATACCAAGCATGGGTGGATTTAGGGTGGTGGGGGGACAACTATTGTCGATTCTTTTCATGTCTAAAACATAATTGTGGATCCGCCTCTGATAACTTGCCACATTTTAGTTGTGTTATTACTCAAAGTTGTTGCCAAATGTTAGTTTTATCATTTGCATATTGTGCATGTATTAGAATTCATGCTATGACTGGTGTTGTTTGTGTCATTGATTGTACTAGATTGCATGAGGCTCTCCAAGTGAAGGAGCAAGCACATGGCATTACTTCTCGATGGTCACCATCTTGTAGTGAATATAAGGAGGTTCAGTCATTCTTTTCAAAGCAGAAAGAAAGAGAGCTAGCAGAACTTATTTGGGCAGCATCCAGCAGAAGACAATTTCTATTGAGACTGAAGTCTAAGTATGCAGGTAAGCACTTTATGATTAAAAGAAGTCAAAACTTTAGCTAGTACTGGTATATTGTTGATGAGTGAACGTAGCGAGAGAGACACATTAGTGACAAATCAAGAATTGGGGATAATAGTTTGTGTATATGTGTGGACATATACGTATGTCAATTTGTACTTTGACCCTCACATTTTCATGTTTGCTAGATAGCCGACCCTGTTCTCCACTAAATTGAATACTTTGGTTTATCAGTCTTTACTCGTATCCACTGAAATTGAATTGTTTACTGCTTTGAATTCTCTTTTGCTGGTGCAGTTAAAATGTACAAACTTACCATGGTTTTAATTCATACAGGTGGGATATAACTAATCCACCTCCCCCCCCCCACCACACACCACACACACACACATACACACACACCAATGGTAATGTAAATTCTCTTGTTGCTGCTAAACGGTCACATGCACCTGGCAGAGGTGTACCAAGTAGGCACTGTGAACCGTCCAAGCAAAGCTCAGGAAATGTTTGTAGCTTGTGTAAGAGACATAATTGTACTCACAACTATACATTAATATGGGAAGGGCCTGGGTGTGGTCTCTAAAAGAGGGTGTGGTCTAGAGTGTGGTTTATTGTGCTGCTCTGTTTTATTGTTCTGGGGGAAACCTGCTTGCTGTGAGGGGCCTGTTCTTTTGCTAGCACTTCTTCTGCTCTACTTTCAATTTCATTCCCTGCAGCCTCACTTCCACTACTCTCACCATTTACTTTGAAATAGTGCCTCAGATCCATGATGACGCCACCAAAAAAAAATTAGCTACTACTGAGCACCATGGCATAGTGTATGTCAAAAGGGGGAAAATAAAAAGAAAGAAAAAGAGAAGAAAGAAAAGAAAAAAGAGAAACAGAAAGAAAAATTTAAAAAAATCCAGTTGCTACTGAGCACCATGTCATTAGTGCAAGCCAGAAGAAAAAAAGGAAAAGGTTAAAAAAAAAAGTGCTGATTAGCATGGCGCTAGTGCACTTTGGGGGAAACCCTGGCAAGTGGTGAGAGTACCCAAAATTTTACCTGGATCATTGCTGTTTCATGAGAAAAGGGCTTGAATTAGCACCCCAGCAAATGCCAGGTCCCCAGTTACAGCTGGGTAGACTGATGGGGCTGGTAGAAGGCAGATGGAAAATATGGTGGAAAATTGCCTTAGTGGGGCGACCTCAGATTTTAAGACTGAGACACAACCACCACACACACACACACACACACACGCACGCACACACACACGCACACACACATGCACACACACACACACATCAAAAAAATATAAATTATATTGCTGCCCATGAGGCTGTCACGTGCTCCTGGCAGAACCAGGATGCCAGTGTAATCTCATGTGGCCACACCCTATGCATGCGTGTGTGCATGTGTACATGTGTGTGTGTGTGCATGTGTGTGTACATGTGTGTGTGTGTGTGCGTGTGCGTGTGCGTGTGTGTGTGTGTGTGCGTGCGTGTGTGTGTGTGTGGTGGTTGTGTCTCAGTCTTAAAATCTGAGGTCGCCCCACTAAGGCAATTTTCCACCATATTTTCCATCTGCCTTCTACCAGCCCCATCAGAAAAATATAAATTATATTGCTGCCCATGAGGCTGTCACGTGCTCCTGGCAGAACCAGGATGCCAGTGTAGTCTCATGTGGCCACACCCTATGCATGCGTATGTGTACATGTGTGTGTGTGTGTGCATGTGTGTGTGCGTGTGTGTGTGCGTGTGTGTGTGCATGCGTGTGTGTGTGCATGCGTGTGTCTCTTCACGCAAGCACGATCTCATTTTACCATCCCAAAATATTTGGGATAACTGCAACAATACACTGCAGGGTTAGCTAGTGTAAACTTGAAGGTGGTAAGTGCACAATGTTTATGTGCACTTGCTCAAGGGTAGTGCTGTGTCTCGTTGTGACCTCCTGTAAGCTAGTTAGAGTCTTGCTATAATATGCTCCACTGAAATTTCTATTAATTGACCACCTGCTGGTTGCACAAAAACAAATTACATGTACCTATCAGTACACCAGACCCTCTCCCGCTTGCCGGAAGAGAGGGTGTGGCCACGCAAGACTTAATGTCTTCGCACTTAGCAGGCACTATGAGCAAACGAAGCTCCTAGAACCAGGCTAGGAACTTACACACACACACACGCGGAGAGAGAGAGAGTTAAATCATGTAAACTACAACTGCATGCAAACTATTATGGTTCTTGTTTTGTATTCTCTTAGATGGACAGAAAATCGCAAAGAAACTGTCTACACAAATTACCAAGGAAACCAAAAAACTGAAGGCGCTCCTTGCAGAATATAATGCTTGCCGAGCTTTTGATGGTGAAGCGTTTGTAACATTTGAAGATATAGTGGATGTGTCAAAAGTTCAGACGGTCTTGGCCACTTCACCAGTTTTTTGTCATGAAGATGAGAGGAGAGAAACTATAAACTTGTACCTGACATGGATGCGGGCTGAGGAAGAAATTGATTTATTATCTTCCGAAATTGATCGTGTATATGATTATTACTTGGACAAGATGAATTGTATTGAACGTGTTTCATCGGAATTGTGTCAAACTGATGGAGCTTTTCATAAAGGAGCAGTTGCTCTTTTGTGGAAATTGAAAAAAGACACTGCACTCATGATTAAGAATTGCTTGAATTGTATTCAACAAAAAGACAATATTGCTGATTCCAGTTTTGACTCTGACAGTGATTCTGATACCGATTACAACAGTGATGAATGAAAACCTTTTATATTATTTTTTGTTCACATAACTGATGTGCATGAGATTATTTCTATTGTGATTATCAATGCATATTATTGTTTTCATTGAAACTTGCAAGAATGAACAATGTGATATAATTATAATTACCTCAACAGTGAATTCAACTGGTACCTCGCTAACCAAAACAATAAACAGAAGATTTACCCACCCCCTATAATATATTGAGTGGAGTAGGGAGATGAAATGTGTTGAGATAGTGCAAATTCTTTAAGCAATACATACAAGTGAAACCTCTCTACAACAGTCATCAACAGGGGTAAGTCTTTTGGCCCTTGTAGAGAGTTTGGCTGTTTTTAGAGGTAATCTTCTATTGTGAAAATCATTTTGGTCCATTCATGTTGGCCAAGAGGTTCCACTGCATATAAATTACCTCTCAATAATGGCTGCAAGTAATTAGGTCTTAATTGGTGTGTGGCCTCGTGCTGTGGTTGTATTATATAGGTTACTGAGTTGTTAGGAACAATGGGTGAGGGAGGGGCAGTAACCCCCCACCCTTCAATATTTTGGTCCTAGTCGGAGTTATTTCTCTACATGACACTCTTAATGAGACTAACCTCTCTAGAGCCAACAAAGAGTTGGCTCCCAATAATTTCAATACAGAACTAACTATTCCTTGAGTTATAATAAGTTGCTTCATTGTTTTGGTACACTAGTTTACATTCACTGTTAAGAGGTTATTTGTTGTTTGTAGTGCAACATGCATCTGGATAAGATTTTTCATCTTGAAAATCCCAACCATTTTTATTAAGTCAGTGTTTTTGACTTGGGCAAAAATTAATGACAACTAGAAGCTGAACAAGATTATACATTATCAAGATTATCCCTAGTTTACTGTGTCAGGACTTCTAGGTAATAATAGAGAATCACTACCAGGTGCAATATAATACTTTTGATCACCACTCTTATCTACACACAATAGGTGGCCAGGGACAAACTTTTCCTGAATTTCCTCTTTTATTGAATTGATTAATATGTAATAAATAATACATGGAAAAGAATAAATGATTACAAAAATAAACATTTTAAGAGCAAACTTTGTCACAAGAATCACAATTCCAAACTTGACTGTCCAATCTTGCCAGATCAATTTTAATACATTTTTCATGAAACCACTCTTTACAATGGTTACATTGGATCATTGGCATCGACCTGTCATTAGGCATTTTACATACGCAAAACAGCTTTTCTTTTCTTAAGTATCGGAACTGTTCCATTGTAGATGACACACATCTAAGTCTATCAATTTCTTTTTTCGGAAAGCGACTGATATGTTGACTCTCCAAACAAGATGTGAGATGAGATCGAAACTTTTTCACGTCCCAGTGAACATCCCTTAGTAGTGGATTTCCAGTGTTGCCCACTAATTCTGCTGCCACCGCAATAGCAAATAAACCACAGTCCTTGGTGTTTAGTTGTCGTTGAAAATTGACCAGCCTGAAAGTTGCGAAGTTCATGGAGGAACGCCAGAAAGAGCAAATATCTTTTTTTGTTTGAATCGAAACTGAGTTTGCGTAGCTGTCATAAATATTAACTACAGAAACATCACATCCTATATTCGAAACAGTAATCCAATGATTATTTCGAACATGAACAATTTGAACAAAATCTTCCTCTTTATCAATAAGTTCAAATTTTGCAGAATTTTGCTGATACAGAGTAGATTGCCACCCTTTGATATGTGTGGCCTGTAACTGCAACATCTTCTGGGAAGCATTAATGATCCTATCATTCAACCATCCAGTTGATTCAAGAATTTCTTTGTCTGCCATCAGCAGAGGACAAGGTAAAAATTTAACCCAGGACTTGAGTTTCTCCTGAGGGTGTGACACTAGGCAACCAGAAGGGGATGTCTCCATACTATGAGGCACAGGACCAGACTTGGTGGTCTCCTGGCGATGAGGCACAGGACCAGACTTGGAGGTCTCCTGGCGATGAGGCACAGGACCAGACTTGGTGGTCTCCTGGCGATGAGGCACAGGACCAGACTTGGAGGTCTCCTGGCGATGAGGCACTGGACCAGACTTGGTGGTCTCCTGGCGATGAGGCACAGGACCAGACTTGGAGGTCTCCTGGCGATGAGGCACTGGACCAGACTTGGTGGTCTCCTGGCGATGAGGCACAGGACCAGACTTGGAGGTCTCCTGGCGATGAGGCACAGGACCAGACTTGGTGGTCTCCTGGCGATGAGGCACAGGACCAGACTTGGAGGTCTCCTGGCGATGAGGCACAGGACCAGACTTGGTGGTCTCCTGGCGATGAGGCACAGGACCAGACTTGGAGGTCTCCTGGCGATGAGGCACTGGACCAGACTTGGTGGTCTCCTGGCGATGAGGCACAGGACCAGACTTGGAGGTCTCCTGGCGATGAGGCACTGGACCAGACTTGGTGGTCTCCTGGCGATGAGGCACAGGACCAGACTTGGAGGTCTCCTGGCGATGAGGCACAGGACCAGACTTGGTGGTCTCCTGGCGATGAGGCACAGGACCAGACTTGGAGGTCTCCTGGCGATGAGGCACAGGACCAGACTTGGAGGTCCCCTGGCGATGAGGCACAGGACCAAACTTGGTGGTCTCCTGGCGATGAGGCACAGGACCAGACTTGGTGGTCTCCTGGCGATGAGGCACAGGACCAGACTTGGAGGTCCCCTGGCGATGAGGCACAGGACCAAACTTGGTGGTCTCCTGGCGATGAGGCACAGGACCAGACTTGGAGGTCCCCTGGCGATGAGGCACAGGACCAAACTTGGTGGTCTCCTGGCGATGAGGCACAGGACCAGACTTGGAGGTCCCCTGGCGATGAGGCACAGGACCAGACTTGGAGTTCTCCCCGCTATGTGGTATTAGGTGGTCAAACTGGGACATCTCCTCATGGTATGTCTTTTTAGTAGCAGGGGGATTCGCTATATAATATGACAGAACAAACAGCATACAAATAAGCATTAAAAAGCGGTTCCGTTACCAGGTCTCAACTGAACTATATATCATTTTGCATGTACCCATTGGCAATGAATATAAATAGGTATAAACATGCAAAAAAAAGTACCCGCTAAAATCCACATACATACATTTAACGGACTTTATCACAGTGAGTAACGAATTAATGCATCAATTTAACCTAATTGATTAGAGAATTATGTAGTTTGGGGAAGTTAGGAGTAGGGTCTACTCAAGGCGAGAATAGGATAGCACAGCAGTATCTGCTGGATACCTGCTGGTGGTAGTTTAAACCTTGAGGCTGTACCACTGACGACAGCGATAAGCTGGAGGTGCTGGGTTCATACGTAAACACCCCCTAACAGAAACTAATAAATTAAAGGGAACTGGGTGGGTGGGTGGGGCAAAGAATATCTATAGGAACGGCATCGCTAATCTTAAGCTAGACAACAGTACACTGTTTGAGCTGGACCTAAGCTTTACACGTGGACTAGTTGTGCATGTGTGTTTGCATAGCTCCACTCTCTGATTAGAGCCCTCCCTACTACAACAGCTGAACACTACGCGAATTAGCAGGGAGATAATAGTATGTAAAATAACAGACAGAAGAGCCCACCCTACTACAAATACAGGCAAACACTTACATGCACTAGCAGGAGGACTACAGTATGGGAAACAACAGACTGCAGGCAGCAACCACTGTCACAGTGATGGCCGTTAACCTTGCTTTGTGGAATACACAAACCACTTATTATACACATCACAATTCTCATATTCACACACCACTGATAATACCTTGCTCTCTTGCTTACTCACCAACTTGTTAAGGTGTTCTCTCACACTTCTCCATACCTTCCCTATTCTTGTAATATAATCTTAAATTTTTAATGAGCTTATCAATATATGTCATAAAAATGGCATTTTCATACTATTTTGGACGTTATTTTAAGTTGGGATTGTGAATGGTTTCTCTTTTACTTTATTTGCCAAGATTAGTGCTCGACCATATTTAGGCTCATCACAGGACAACAAAAAAACAACAACAACAAAAAAAACAAAACAAAACAAAACAAAAAACAAACAAACAAGTCTAACACATTCAGTGAAGCACCGCTAAAATTGCATCGGCAGAAGTCAATTCTGGGAGATTCCAGACTATGCAACTATCTCATTATGTCCAGCAACCATTGAAGAGCTTACCTTGTATACTTCAAGTAATTAGAATCTGTTCTATGGCTATATCTATTATTGGGTACCTTCAAGGTCTACATAGTGCTTACAATAAAGTTTCCTGCCCTCATAGTACACTTTCTTGTGCATGGCTAACTTCGTTTGCGCTTTGATATAGTGAAGCACCAAAGGTGTGAACCCTCAATATATATATATATATATATATATATATATATATTTATCATGGCCAGCACTCAGCTACTCCCATAGAGATTAATAGTATTCGTACTACCCCAATATTTTACCGTATTGCGTCCCCTTTGGCCATTCAAGTGTTGCGTCCCCTCTAGCAGTTACTATGGGCACATGATAAATAAGTTATACCTTGAATACGGCAACCTATCACTAGTCTGTTGGGGGGCATTGACACTCGTGCCTGCGGCACTCGTGTCAATACTGCCAACAGACTTGCGATATTTTGCCTTATTCAAGGTATAACATATATATATAGTTTTAAAGCAAAACTTGGAAGTTAGTAATCTCCAAAATCAGTGCATGACACACAAACACACAGGATGACTACTATAACCCTCTCAAGCATGCACGCTGAGGGTTAATGATATTCATCACCAAAGAGTATGTTGAATCTAGTGTGAGAAAGTGCCTTTAAATGACAGGAATAAATACTATGAAAACCTAACGTTTATACCTACCTGCAACAATAACTGAATGAAGGTATTCTATATTTTGAGGAATTGCCCAGCATTTTGCTGTTGCTGTACTGCAAAACTGAATATCTTCCTTAAAATATCCAAAGGCAAAGGCAGAATATCCAAAATTCTCCAACTCCAACATCTAAAAAAAAACAAAACAAAACAAAACAAAACAAAAAAACAAACAAACAAAAAACACACACACACACACACAAAACAAAATATTATTACAGTTATACTTTACTGAAACTATAGGAAGGGGGGGGGGGGGTGATGTTAGGCATGCTCTCTTGGGATACATTTGTTTCTGCCAATTCTTTCTAAAAGGCTCAATCTGGAGCTTTTACTCCAATCACTTTTTTTTTAATTGTCAGAGGCGGCATAAGCAAGCTTACACGTGGGCCCCACCACAAGAAATTATTTGCTCACATGATTACGATGTGACATACGGGGCATTACCCGCAATGACTACAGTTACCTAGGCACAGCTGAAAGCTACGTTTTCTCAAAAATCAGTCTGAAATAAAAAAAAAAAAAAAAAAAAAAAAAGTAGCACATTTAAGAGTCCTAAATTGTCGTTCTGAATAAGTTCATACCTAAATCAACGGTTAATTATCACTAATCTCCAAAATCAAGAGTGTGATGGACAAACAGACAGACTGGACGACTACTGTAACCCTCTTGCGCATGCATTCTGAGGGTTAATGAGTGGTGATAGTAAGTCAACACGCTATTGTTATGGTTATACACCCTACGCTGCAATGTGGTCTCTTACTTGAACTTACATTGTCCAATAGTCTAACCACGAAGGTAAGTAAGTTTTGTGTTTAATGTCCAGTAAACAAGTTTGTGTGAAAGTTTTGTGCGTTCAAGTTACTGTTTAGCTAAAGAATATCACAAAGTAAACCTATAACAAACAAATAAATACATTAACTGGCTTTACACAGCTGTTTTGACTATTACACAGTAAGCATGTAGTAAGCATGTCTGAATATAAGGCTAGGTTCAAACCCTTGTGTGGTAATTCCTAGAAACACCTGTAGTTTTTCTTTTGTTGTTAGTTACAAGTGGTTACTATGGCATTGCAATCCTTGACCCTAAGTACATAATTTAAAATTTGAAGGGTTTTAGTAACTGGAGGGTTTGAAGTTAAAATTAGTGACAATACTTTCGTTTTATGCAACCTAACTAAGGAGGCTCACTTGCCATTTGTGCTCAAGCACATTACTAGTTAATACCAAATTGTAGTACACCATTGTGTTCTTTCTCAGACTTAATTTCTACCACATTGCAGTTAAACGTTCATAAGTTCTTGAGCTAAACATTTTTAGTATATGTACTTCAATGTACAGACTGTTACTCTTATGTCATGTGTTAAGTACAACTTTAATTCTAGAAACCTTACCGCTTTCCGAATCCTTAAAAAAATTTTTTCCCTTCCTTCTTTATTTCATTTTGTCCCATCAAGCTGAATCTTTCTTCAGAAAACAACTTTGCCTTATCACGTGCTGACACTTCCCGATATGCCACACTAGCCGCCGTATTGAAGGTGCTGAGGCCAGAGGATATGGCGTTAGATCCATCTAATCAAAAGTATCTATAACAAAACTATATTAGACAAGAAATAGGATTTACCTGGACTTGAACCAAAAGTTTTGACAAAACTATTCCACCGAGTCAGCTTCACCTTTTTATACACAGGTATCCTTTCATCATCGTCATCCCTCATGTGCTTTTGGCGATATCTCTTCTTCTTTATCCATCTCTACAACACAACAATTATGCTGGAGTTTTCTAGCCATTCAATGATACAATATACTGATAATTCATTAACAATATTACCTTGAAGAGGGATTGGGGGGGAGGGGGAGGGAGTGTCTTTTGGTGGTTCACCCATACTAATTTATAATGAACACATACCTATATTTGTTAATTCATGGCTTAGTTACAGGCCTTAGCTGTGTGTGATCACTGGTCTTTATTCTATAATCAAGACAGTTCACTTTGCAAGCTATGTTAGTGTCAGTCGTACTGTAGGTATGGATGCTATGTATAGCTCTCGTTCTGTCTCAAGACAATAAATAAAAGAAGAATTTTAAAGCAAAGCTATTTACTAATATCCAAAAAATTACCGCAGTTCATAAAGACGAAAGCTAAAAATCATACTCATCGTTAACTAACATTTCGATCTAAAACTCAATTATAAGTGCTGACCGATGGTCAGAGCGGCTATTGCTGGTGAATGGGTTAACTTTAAGTCACAACAAACACTCTCAGCTACAGAAAACTCACCAATAGAGGCTTGGGTTCTCTAGTTTTAACAATGTATCAATATTTGACCTAAGAAATGGTATACACAAGCACCGAGGATTCACACGTACGGTACTTGAGTAATGTGGGTATGATGAACCACACCTAGGTACTTTCTGGTTTGACCATTTTGGAAGTGCCAGAACCAGCTCTGGTATAGAAAATGCAATAATGACTGAACAATAATATACAGGGCACGAAACTCTCACCTCTTATTTTTTGTAACTCTGTATGTGCCTTATGCATGTATGTGAAACTTTGCATTAGCTTGTGGTAGCTAAAAAAAAGTCAATGCAAAAATATTACTCACTTTCACTTGATCAATTGTTAAACCAGTGTCTGCAGCTGCTTCTTCTATGTCCAGCGTGTACTGCTTACCAACACCTCTCATTCCAGATTCAAAAAATGATGCTAGTTTAGCTGTTTGGTGGTCACTAAACCGCCCACCACTTGAGAAACTAGGCTTATCTTCTAAGTCTCCTTCAGATTCAGACGTCGCCTCCATCGCCGCATCCGTAGTAGCCATAGCCGCAACATCCTTGGCCTCAACAGTCTCCATCTCAGCCATTCGAAATCAATACTGTAGGTCTAAGCTGTCCACGTGGGTGAAATGCAAGAAGTTTTCTAATGAAAGCAGCCATCCAGGTTTATTATAAGTCTCCTTCAGATTCAGACGTCGCCTCCATCGCCGCATCCGTAGTAGCCATAGCCGCAACATCCTTGGCCTCAACAGTCTCCATCTCAGCCATTCGAAATCAATACTGTAGGTCTAAGCTGTCCACGTGGGTGAAATGCAAGAAGTTTTCTAATGAAAGCAGCCATCCAGGTTTATTATTTGTTGCTATGGTCACTGGGAGGTGTGGAAGAAGGGCGGGGCCTAGTGGTACGGAGGGAGATGGTTCCAACTGGGCGGGGCGAGAGGTGGAGCTAGGAAAGAAGGTTCCAACTTGGAACCCAACGCCGCATTCTGAACCGCAGGGTTCCATTAAATTTGCCTTTCTAGAACGGGAAAAGGTTCCTGAACCGGGTGGAGCTTTAATGCTAGCCAGGCCAGACCCTTTACCGAACGCTCGTTTGCGTTTGGTAAAGGAGAACTCTGGCTAAAGGGCTACGGTTGTAAAAGGCGGTATTGTTCGTGACGATGCCAAACCACTTAACCTTTGTTAGGTAAAGTGTCTTTCAACTTACCTATTTTACTGAAAAGGTTGTTGGAATGAAATACACTCAATTAATTTATTTTATTATTATTATTATTATTATTTATTATTATCTCGCCTCTCTCCAAAGGTCACAGATTATTATTATTATTATTATTATTATTATTACTACTATTATTTTATTTTATGATTAGTTTATTTGTATAATTTATTTAGCTATTTGCTAAAATATAAATTAAGAAATAAAGAATGAATAAAATGAAATAAAAATAATTTTATGAAAAATAACTAATTAGTAATTGAATAAGTAATTGAGACCGTGGGTGCTGTGAGTCAAACGTCTATGGCTTGTTGAAGGATGTGGGACATCTGCATAGTGGTGCAGACAGGAGACCCACGGGCTAGAGACTATCCTTTCCAGCATCTCTAAGTGGCTGTGCAGCGAGGAAACTGTGCCTCTATCTTGGGAATGATCACCACCTAATCTTTAGTATTTATTTATTGAATAAAATAAGTTAAAATACATGAGCATAGAAATCAAATGAATAAAAATAAATAAAAATATTTAAATGAATAAATAAAACAATTAAATGAATAAATAAATAAATACATAAATACAAGCATAGACAAATAAATAAATAAATAAATAAATATTTAAATGAATACATAAATAAGAGGAACGAGTGAATGAATGAAGAATAAAGATAGACCCACTAAAATGTGGTGCTTTGTGTGTCAAATATTTAAGGCATAGTGTTATACTACTGATATATGCACATTTTTGTGTGGTGGATACCACTAGAATAAATGTACTGTTAAAACAGGAGGATTACTGAGTAATACACGAGTGTGTATACGTGTATACTAGAAGTATCAACACTCAAGTATAACAATGCTATAACTTTGTAATACACATGATGTATTTGCGTGCTATAATTCAAGTATACACACCTGATTATAACAATGCTATAACTTTGTAATACACATGATGTATTTGCGTGCTATAATTCAAGTATACACACCTGATTATAACAATGCTATAACTTTGTAATACACATGATGTATTTGCGTGCTATAAGTCAAGTATACACACCTGATTATAACAATGTTATTTCAGTGATATGCACATGTGGTAAGTATGAGTATACTTCATGAATACATATTGTCAGTATAATAAAAGGATTACTTTAGAATACATATCATTTACATAATGTGTATACCACTGAAATACACATGTGAGTATAACTCAATTATTCTAGTGCTATACACTTCCCAATACACATCAGTATTCTCTACTTTTTGCATGGTGCCAACTCCCTATCTTGGACAGCCCCAACCTTTCCAAGACGTCAAGTCAAAGTAGTTTATTAGAGTGCAATTTAATTTAATAAAGAGGGAACTATGTGGCTATCCTGGGGACAATCAGCGGCATCAGAGTGACCTTCATTTTTATAATAGCTAATATTTACCAATTTACATTCTCCTTGTTTTTTGCTGTGATCATAAAATCAATGTTATTAATCATTATAATGATTAATAATAATAATATTACCGGTAATAATAATAAAAAATCAATTTTTTAAAAATAAAGTTATTCATTACAATAGAATACATAATTATTGTATAACACAAAGTAACAATAAAGATGTTGGATTTTATGTACTGGTCATCAGAGTTCACAGCTTCAGTGTCACAAGACTTCAGTCCATCAAGCTACATAAAAAAAAACAAAAAACAACAACAACAACAACAATAAAAAAAATATATATAGTATCAACTTCCAATCTGAACTTATACACTTTGTGATACGTAACCTAATCCCACCACCTTCATCACGCCACAATCATGCATAATTCAATATCTACTTTCATATCATGTGTTCAGTCTCACAGTAGACATTGATAGCATAACAACAACAAAAACAACAACATCTCTATTATTATTTCAATGACTCAATACTACAATAATACAATGTCATGATAAAATACAGATTGAAAATTTTGATGCCAGCTAATATTCAACCAGAGTATTGAAATACATTGCAAATACATACATAATACTTATAGCACGAGTCAGAGTGCAATATGGGAAAATATTTTAGAAGCATGCAAAATATTTTCATGAGCCGAAGAGAAAGTGAAATATTGTGTGAGAGTAAAATATCATTCCCATTATTGTACAACGAGTGTGATAAGTGATTTATTGCTGCCTTGATATTTTTTCTTAACCAGTTACAATACAATTTTAATTGATTTTACTTGCCACGTGCGTGCTTATTCGAGCATTCAATTACAAGCATACACTATGGGAAAATACAGAACGCTCGCGTGATGCAGAAATATTCAAGCAAAAAATATCATGGCTGCAATAAATATGTGACCGTCTACAGGAAAATCGGGCACAACGCGGCCCCGACGAAAAAATTTTTTTTTGCACTTACAGACTCCTTGGCAAGCAGATATTAAGCTCTCCAAGTTTTATCGCCGTAGCTTTAGCCATTCCCGCTATATATCACCTAACCGTTCCCTTCGTTAGGCTTATTTAATACAATTTTAAGAACTAAATCGATCTTTTCGCGACGTCTACGCATGCCGAGTTGTGCCCGATTTTCCCATAGACGGTCACATATATATACAGTAGAACCTTTCTTATCCGGGCGCCTTGGGACCAGTAGGTGCCGGTAACTCTGAAAGTGCCCGTATCTCTGAGACAATGTATTTTCAATCTAGTTACATATGTCTGGAAAGGTCTCTAGAATGTCAATCCACCCACTCATTTAATTAATTTTGTCCAGATTTAGGCACCCGGATAATAGAGGTGAGGAGTCCGGATACGAGAGGTTCTACCAGTACTCTATGTAGCTAAAAAAAATGCAATTACCGGAAATTTTTTTAAAAATTCCAAATTAAATACAATTGTATGCATTCTTCTGTAATTGTGGCTGCGTAACAACAAAAATATATATGTCCAACAAAATTCCTTTTGTCTCTATTGTGATCTGATGTTCCCTCAATTTGGTGAATCATTTTTCAGACAACAGTTCACAAACTCACTGATTAACAAACCGTAATAATATTAACTTAGGTTCTATCCACACTTTGGACGTGCATTAAATGGAATAAGCCCTAGCGATACAAAATAATAAGCACAATGCTGGCAACACTCATACACTGGATATTCTATTGTTTCAGCGAGACCACCATACGTGTGAACACTCAGTGGTAATTGTGCAACACCTATCCAAAGTACCACAAACCTAATCAACAAACACAGTTAGGCAACTGGGCTATCATCGTGATGAGGTATTAGCCAAGACAAGCAGAATTCACTAATCAAATGGTACTGTCCACAGATATTGTGCCAATTTTTTCCCTACCGGATGACCAGCTCAGTTAGAGAAATAAAATCCAGCAATACTCTTAAAAGCCCTCACAACTGCTTACATCTTCAGGGTTCTATGTATGTAGTGGGAGGGAAGCCACATATCCAAGACAAGGTGTAAAATAGAGCCAGGATATTAGTTATAAAAATATATATTGGTTAATAACTAATTTATAGCCCGCGGGCATAGTTACCGCTTGAAATTTCTATTTGCAGTAGTACGGCTGCTGGAATGGCAGGGAAAGAGTCTGTCTTTAATTCATTAAAAGTGCTGTTTCAACAAAACAGAAATGTAACCGTAATGCACCCAAAAACTATATCTTTAAATTAATCTAGCAAGTGTTAGCTTACACGATTCAAGTATAGCTGATAGCTAAATATATTTTTTATGGTAAAAATAGGTCTAGATAGCCACCTATCACTGCGTACAAAATAAGGTTAATAAGTCGCGGTGTAGGTACTAAAGTAAACCCTGGCCAAGTTCCAATTGTTTTGTTATAAATGTTTAACTACTGAGTTGCAAACATAGCTAGGAAACGCTTCTGTCGCAACTGCTACTAAACCTCAAACGTTCATAACAAAACAAAAACGTTTTGCTCGCTACCTACGCTCCTTACTTACAGCTAATTAGCTAAGTGCAATAAGAGTAAAGTTGTAGCTAATTGTTACACAAAGAATACATAACAAACTTGCTATTATTTCCACCACTTCTGTTTCCCCCCTATTTTTCAATGGTTACTATGAACTATATCAGAAACCAGCTCATCAACAGGAAGCCACACCCATCATCTGCACCCACCACACAATGGCCGACAGGAAATGGACCGACAGGTGACGTCACAGAACCACACCCCCAACCACCACCCCCGCAGCCGAACACTACCATACCCCCACTCCCCACCACCATGTTTCTAAACAAGAGTCAACCTCCACAAGGCACACAACAAGAAACAACACTAACCGATTAAGCGACAACCGGACAGAAGACGGCACTGAACCAGGAGAAGCCACTCCCACACAACCACCCCCATCCCCCGAGATAGCTTCACAGTAGCAGGGAGCATGGACCACGATGAAGAGAGAGGCAGACACAACACCTGTAACACAGCTACAGAGACCATCTACAACAACACGATAAAAACGATTGTGAAGGGTTGCGATCAATCAAACACATTGGGACAGATGATTAAATCTAAACTCCAGTAAGGTCCATCTAATCCTAACCAACCCAGTACTACAGACTGATGCACTGAAGGAAATGACACCCGCCCAACCCACCCAACTAACCTTACCCAATTACCCCACCTATCCAACCCCTACCAATCCTACCTACCACCCCCACCACTACCTTACCCCCTACCCCCCACCCAATTCACCCCATGCCCCTTACATGTGCCTTCCGAGGAATCCACAGACCTTGTCCTACAGTCAGGTGACTGCAAACAACAGACCTACAAACACACAAACAAGAAATAATAACAATAGATACAATAGGAATAACAATTTTTCACTAAAGGGGAAATCTCATCCCCTAATACTAATATAGATAGCTAACATACGTAGTCAACTCAATTAGCATACACGTACATATAACAGATATTCAACTTTATCATTTGATCGACCATAAAGAAAACCAGTGAAGGCATCATTAAATCTAAATTAATTTTCAGAAGTGTGCATGATTTGTGTGAAAGATCATCTACACAACAACATACACCTAAAGCTCTCCTGTGCCCCCTCCATTCACATGCAAGCAGATTATTTTTTTCATACCCATAGCCAGGGGGGTTCGGTTTAACCCCTTTTCAGTGACCAGAGTAAATAATGGCGAAGCGAGCGAGGACACATCAGGGTACTCAATCGAGGATTTCGCTATATTATTATTGAGTTATTGTTTATGGGGGTACGTGAGACTCTGTTTTCGCCCGCGCTTTTTTTAAATTACGTAAAGTTAGTAAAGCGTTACAGTTCCAAGTATTTTTGTCAATTAACGAGCTCTGAAGAATCCTTTAAGTGTCGGTGGTAAGTCAATGCGTTTTGCATGGCTATAAGGCCTTGCGAACAGTATTACTGAATTGAAAAGAATTGGTCCACTAGGAATACTGCGAAAGTAACGGTCTGTGTAGGTGAATTCAAGCATTGTGTGTAAACCATACTTAGGCTAAGAATATCACAAAGAAAACTTTTAAATAACGTGTATTGTTTTGTTGTTGTTGTTTCCTTCCACGCAGTGCCGAGAGTTGTTACTATGGCCTGAAGCTAACTCCGTACCCTGTATGATAAATTTAAAAACGGACCTTTCCAGTAGCTTCAGTGTAGAAGTCAATCATTCATATAACCATTAGTATAGTCTTTAAACCGCTCGCCATTTGATCAAGCCAAACATAGTATTTGTATCTATGTTTGGACGTACGTATATCATTTTGTACTTTGACCCTCGCATTTTTGTGTTAGTTATGTGGTCGACCCCATCCCAAATTGCACTAAACAGAATCCTCTGGTTTATCGATCAGTACCCGTATCACCCTAGAAATTGAATTGTTTACCGTTTTGAATTCTTTTGCGGGTGCAGTTAAAACTTGAAAACTTAAAGGACTTCCATTTCTATTCGAGTTAGTGGCGGTGGTAAGTCAATGCGCTCTTTGTCATGGTTATAAGCCGTGCGCAACAGTATTTACCTGAAAATACATTGTCCATGCACTAGCCTACTGCGAAGGTAAGTCTGTGTAGTGCATGTCCCAGTGTGTACAAAGCATTGTGTGTTACAACCACTACTTAGCTAAAGAATATCACAAAGAAAACTTTTAAATAACGTGTATTGTTTTGTTGTTGTTTTTTTCCTTCAATTCAAGCAGTTGCAGAGAGTTGTTACTACTATGGCACTGAAATCCCTTTACCCTGTATGCTAAATAAAAAAACTGGACCTTATTTTCAGTAGCTTCAGTGTTAGAAGTCAATATAAAAATAGTATAGTCTTTTAGGCTCGCTCGACCATTTGTGCTCAAGCACATCACTAGTTAGCCACAATATTGTACCTCGTAGTCCAAAGGCCTAGCCACACACAATGTATAAGACTTGCACCAATATCCCAGGCACCACTAGGCATGCAATTGCAGCTAGTCTATAAGCACACAGGTAAGTCAAGCTAGGTACATTTAATATTTTAATTTAAATTCTTAGTTACAAGGCATATGAACATGTAGGAGTTTGAGTATCGGTTCATCCTTCGTTGTTATTAGAAGCCCCCTATGCGAGAAGTCTATTGCACTATCACAGTGGCAGAGAATCCAGGGGGCAGATGAGGGCTTGAGCCCCCTTACTTTATAGGAGGGGGACTCCCCCCCCCCCCCATATTGTGGGATAAAGGAATTTCAGAATACTTCATAGAGAGGTTAAAGTCAATTACAGCAATCAAATTTCATATACTCTTAAAAGTATTAGCTATTCATGTATAACATGATGCACTCTCAGTGTATGATAGCCAACCTGACAGGTCTGTCTTATCATATGCTGTCTCTGCCACTATCAGTTAAGTATTCATCAAGGCCGTAGGAAGTGGTATGGCTGATTGGGTTTTGGCCCGACCACTTTTTCTGCGAGACCACACCCCGACCTCACCCGCTTACTGCTTACACTACTCAGAGGTCCATTACCGCGTGCTGTTCGACACCAGCCACGCAACTTAGATTTTCCTGAACCAAAGTTTTGGGAAAGATAAGCCCGTATTAATTAAGGAGGGAGTTCCCTCTGGTTTTCTAAATGGCCTTTCCTCCATTCAAAGGTGTAGTGCTCTGCCAGACCTCTGCCTCCTTGGATACAATAGAAGAAAATAGCTAATAGCATCTCGTGAGGGCTCTCAAGAAAGGCCAAACTATCTTATGTTCACAAGGACCATTCGTATAAATTTTAAACTTTAGTGTTTTTGTATTTTATTGTATTTCTAAAATTACGATTTTGAACTTTATTGAGACCACACCCATTTCCTGGCCAGATCACTTGAAATTTGCTTCCTACGGCCTTGTTCATTCAGTATTTAGCTATAGCTATGTCATCAATATAGATAGCTATCTACATCAAATTTTTTAATTATGTGTAAAGTGATTGAAGAAAACAAAACAGTGGATGTGGCTTTCGGTGCAAAATTAGAACCCCTAATTCAAATTGCTGGCTATGGGTTATATGTGCCACAAAAAACATTAAAACTCACCTTTTATAACTTTCCTTGCTAAAACATGCATGGCAGCTGAGCCCCCTCCCGCCATCGCGTCATAGAGTATACGTCCGTCCACAAGAAGTCAGTAGACGTCGTCGTCGCGTATTTTTTCCCCACCCAAAGCAACTGAGGAGGAATTAACCAGACTACACAACCAATTTTTTTCAGCCCGTATCAGTAACGCAATATTTTCGGTATTGTTTCATTAACGTGTGCAGCAACGATACAGTCATGTATTTGATGCAATGCTGTATCGGTCCTAAAATCCAGTTATGAAAAAATGCTGCACTAAACGTATTGAAACAGTAAGATGATACAGACAATGCTGCACAGTAATGAGAGTAATACAAGAATTCAATAGTGAAGCATGGCCAACAAGTGCGAGGAGAATCAAGCCATAATTCCCGACACAATTCAGCTGGAGACTTCTGATCCATGGTAGCTATTAGTGTCTGCAATATAACAGTAGAAGTTTTTAGGCATTATTAAAATGACATATAGTGAGACAGATGTGAACATCAAGTCCTCTGGGTGGCTGTCAGCCAGAAAGTATGATACAATGGGCTAGCTATATAGTTATATATATAATAACGCAGTTCACTAATTATCTCTCTCTCTCTAGGGGCCGATTTGGAAGTCACCCAGAATTCAGATTAACTTCCAACAAAAAGAAAATGAAGCCATTGTAAGTGTTTGTTATTTGTATACTGTAATATTATATTAGTTAGAGCAATGTTTATTTCTGCAGAAAAAGAAAGAAAATTAAGAAGTTTCCAGGGGATAAAGTTACTATAGGAAGGAACAATCCTTTTTACCAGGTAACAATCTTCTTAAACACAATCAATGAGCAATCAGCTACTTATTCAATGATTCACAGAGTTCTGTCACCCTTTACAAGGACCAGAGGTATACATGCAAGGAATGCACTTCAGTAAGTGTTATATCTTTAATTTATCTATAGACCCATTGCGCGTGACGTCAATCGTACGTCATCATTTCCTGGCGGCCATCTTGGAGGACAGGAGTTGTTCAGAATGGTGAACTTTTGCGCTATTGTTAAATGTAGTAGTCGTTCAGATCGAGACGAAGGAATCAGCTTTTATAGACTACCAGCTGTGATTAGTCATCAAGGTGAAAGAACACAGGAGTTAAGTAAGAAGAGAAGAGATTTATGGTTATCAAGAATCCACCGTGATAACTTCAAGCCAAGTAACCATACTCGAATTTGCTCGAAACACTTTATTGGAGGTAAGAATTTAGATTACTATTAAGCCCAACTTGAAGAGCATTTTTGTTTAGGCAAGCCTAGTTCTCTGTATGATGAACTTAATCATGATTGGGCACCATCACTTCATCTTGGATGGATGCCAGACAAAGAGCACACAGTATCAGTATCCAGATACCAAAGGGCTATTGAAAGGAATGAGAAAAGGAGAAGATCTGAGTCGTGTGATACTTTGTTTTCTCCCTCTGAGGTAACAATAGCTCAAGCAGTAGCTGTAACTTCGGAATCAGTATCACATCAAACAGTATCGTGTCAGACTGAATTACTGTCATGTGATGTTGTCTCAAAAGAAGAGTTTGACAATTTAAAGGAAGAGTTAGAGAAAATAAAGAAGGAACATCATGAATTACTTATGAAGAGTACAGAAAGAGAAGTAAATCAAGTGCCCTCACAATATCGACCATTTGATGAAGATTACTTCAAGGTAAGTGATGACAAAGTTCGTTTCTTTACAGGGCTAACTAATTGGGATATTTTGTCAAAGCTATTTCAGTTTGTTCTTCCACACTTTGTTGCACATTCCTCCCTTTCAAAGTTCCAGCAATTAAGTCTTACTTTAATGAGGTTACGACTTGGAAGTACTGGAGTTGAACTTGGCTATCACTTTGGCATTCACCCTTCAACTGTCTGCAGAATATTTTCTGATGTAGTAGGAATGTTGTATGTGCGAACCAAGTTTTTAATTGTGTGGCCAGAGAGATTTTAAGAAAAACTCTTCCCATGGACTTCCGAAAAAATTGTCCTAACTGTGTAGTTATTTTGGACTGTTTCGAAGTTTTTATCGACAGACCGTCTGATCTTTTAGCCAGGGCTCAAACATACTCATCATACAAGCACCACAACACTGTAAAATATCTCATTGGTATTAGTCCACAAGGCAGTGTTAGCTTTATATCAGATGGATGGGGTGGACGAGTCAGTGACAAGCACATTACTGAGAACTCTAACTTGTTACACAACCTCCTCCCAGGTGATACTATTTTAGCCGATCGTGGCTTTGACAATCATTCTATTGGACTATATTCTGCCACTTTATCGATTCTAGCCTTCACTAAAGGTAAAAAACAGCTGGAAGCTATTGATGTTGAACAGACAAGAACAATAGCTAATGTCAGGATACATGTGGAGCGTGTAATAGGGAATATAAGAAAAAAGTACAAGATATTAGGTAATTCACAGCCTGTTGATTACTTAAACACTAAAGATGATACTACATTACTGGACATGATTGTAACTGTGTGTTGTTCTCTCATTAATCTTTGTAATTCAGTTGTACCCTTTGACTAACTAGAATATAATATTTTGGACATGATTATGTGTTACATTTTTTGTACATGATTATGACTGATAATGTTCTGAAATCTTTGCAATTCATTTGACTTTATGTTGATAATGATTTGCTTTTTTTAAGTTTACGGCATTCTGGACAATACCATTTTTTAGACCTAGGAGCACTCTGGAGTTTCAAGCAGTCTAAATGAAACCACTGGTAATAACAGCTATTATTGTCACATCCAATCATTTCCCCATATTCTCCTTGCTGACAAAAGCAATATTTCTGAATGCCTTGAGCTGATAGCCCGTTAGATAAAGCTTCAGTGTCTGAAGAAGTACTTGATTCCTGAGAAATAACCTTTTCAGTTGAATTGGAAGCAGTCATGGCAATTTGTTCAGGACGAGAAAACCATTTGCCAAGAAGCTCGGGTAGTATCGCAACTTCAAAGAAATGCTTAGCTTTGGATAAATTTTCTTGCATGAATAAACTGTTGGGTTCTATGCGCTCTACATGCAGTTCCTTCTTAGTGAACACGATGAGGTCACAGAAGGAGAGACCTGTGCAGAATAACTGAGCTTGAACCTGTCCAGTATCACATAATTGTTCTTAACTGCATGTGAATTACACAATAACTACATACCTGATAATAATACTTGTGATTTGCTTTTAATTTTAATTCACCCGTACTCGATTTTTGTAAGCAGAAGTTTACATCATTGGCTGCAGTTTCCATGTCATCATCCTTATGACAAAATGGACACTAAAAAAAGTATAAAATAATGAGCACAAAGTTTTGAACAATTAAACTAACCTTTACTTCACATATTCCTAATTCACAACAGTTACAAGAAACTGTTCCATCAGGTGAAGCCCCAAGATATGGATGTGTAGCACTGATTACGACGCCAGATTGAGATAACTGTAACTGGTCATGATAAGATGTTTCACTATAGAGCTTGAGAGCTTCTTTCTCATGCTGGCATCCCCATGATGTTGCTGTAGTTCGTAAGCGTACTGTGTCTGCATGACATATGCTCATTATCAAACTCAGTGAGGGATTGGCTGGATCACTTTGACAAACAGACTTAAATTTAGATGCTGTTATTCTCCCTGCGCGAAATCTGAACCAAAGCCTGCAATCAGATTGGTCTCTGGTCTTAGCTTCAACTGCATTACATTGCTCTTTAGTTACAGCCAAAACAATTTTACTGGAAAGCTGCAGCAAATCATAATAACTTAAGGCTAGATAGGAAGGGTTGTATAGATCAGTAAGCACTTGAGGTAGATCCGCACTGAGTGCTGATGGAATGTACTTCTCACAGTACCCTGGAACTACTGACAAAACAGCTGGCTTAGCAGTTTTGCAACTGGCCAGAGAATCAAAAAAATGCTTCTTTTCTTCAAAAGTAGGCATGTTAAACTTCTTTCTTTTTCTGCTACAACCAGCTTTACTAACACCATCATCATTCATACCCTTAGCAGCTTTTTTCTTTTTCCCAATAAAATCAATTTCTTTTATAGGTGCATATGATACAGATCGAACTGCAGGAGGCATAACTCAATAGGCACTTTTTTGGGTGACAGTAAGAGAGTCTCTTTTTTCTACTCCAGTGGAAATTACCCAAAGAAGGGATGCTACATGGGAGCATGATTCTCCTAAGCCAGCCATGCAGTCACAATGTGCAGCGAGAAGCTTTCCTTCTGCTTGGCTTAAAATCCATGGAGTTAGTGGCTTTTCAGACAATTTTTGAGAATGATTAACCTGAAAAGAAATGTAGGTGCATGTCCAGTTGTGTCAAAGCATTGTGTGTTACAACCACTACTTAGCTAAAGAATATCACAAAGAAAACTTTTAAATAACGTGTATTGTTTTGTTGTTGTTTTTTACCTTCAATTCAAGCAGTTGCAGAGAGTTGTTACTATGGCACTGAAATCCCTTTACCCTGTATGCTAAATTTAAAAACTGGACCTTATTTTCAGTAGCTTCAGTGTTAGAAGTCAAAATCATTCATATAAAATAAGTATAGTCTTTAGGCTCGCTCGCCATTTGTGCTCAAGCACATCACTAGTATGTGTGAAAAACTAATTAAATTAAAGCCATACATCTTTACATAAATCTTTGTCCAACAAAATTGAGCCATACCTTGCAGTTTGCTCTTGTCTGTTGTTTTTCTTAAATTTACCTGTTGAACATCCATCGTTCAGTTTGCAATTCTATAAATACAAAATTTAAACATCTGCAAAAATTAAATTTGGATCAAGAAACATATTCTAGAAGATGTATAATAAATAATGTACCTCTATCATAGGTTTTTTGGTGGGTATACAGGGTTCAATCTAGGAATTTTTGTTTGGGGGGGAAGTTCAGGCAACTGCATATCCGAGACCAGAATAGAGCCAGGATATTAAGAATGTAGACGTGCGAAAAGTAAGTATTATTGCAACTTTTTGGGAGGGAAGTTCCCCCCCCCCCCTCCCCCCAACTAGATAGAACCCTGGTATAGGTCAAGGACTTTTTTTAATATTTAAAAAATAAAGGATGCCCAAGCACTTGATGCTTACGGTGTGGTCCACCCGTTTTTTTTAGCTGTGGTCTTCTGGAGCTCAGAATTTGTTGAATAGAAAGTATACATAGTTTGCACGCAGTTTGGAGCTAGTTGGATAGCTGCAATTGTTGGAACAAAAGGTACTATTCATGACCTGAGATAGCGGAAAGTCCAATTTTTTAGTACTGTTCTGTAAGCATTCACAGTACATATTGCAAGCCTGCAGGTAGTTTTTTGCATTGGTTTTGTGAGAAAAATATTCTATTTTGCAAGAGATTATTTGAGGAAGAGGATAATAAGAAAACAGAGTTTGTGTGTATTATTTTACTGAAGGGTTACAGTTATATCCAGAAAATCGATGAATGAAAAAATTAAATAGAAAATGGATAAATGCTTGAAGAGAACTTCAATCCAGAAATCAGTACACCGTAATGTATGAAAGAGAAGTTAAAAAAGTTAGCAATACATCAATGAATGCTAGTGCATGAAGAAAGGCTACATTTAACAAAAGGGTCAATTGTTGCAATAAAAGACGAGTTTAATCCATTAAACCATACATGTCAGTGTAAGAAAAGAAGTTAAAGGTGTGCTCTATCATGCTTCCGCACACACTCCCATATTCTTTGAATTACTCACTAGTTATTCAAGTTGACTGCTGGCAGTATGCAGGTTTGACATTCCCGGCTCACATTTAGGACATTATTTAGAATCATGGGTCAATTGCTACGAGTTATTTTTTTTTACTGTCCATAGTTCTTTCTCACCTTTATTTTGGACAGTTAGCGAGCTTTCCAAGGTGGTAGGTAGCGATGGAGTTAATGGTGAGTGAAAATTGCGAATGAAAACTTAACAAGCCTGCCACTGGCAGCTCTGCAATATGCCTCCACTATGCACTTGGATATCATCTGATTGTTTCAGGAGAGTCCAGGGATCATTCCAGTAGCAGCGAGTACTTGCTAAAATCAAAGGTTAGCTTCTGTGTTCTTTAGGTTTTCCACTCCATGGAACACACCTGCTAACTTTGCGAGATAATGATATTCACCATGGGGAATATGCAAAGACTTTCATGATAGAGCACGTTTAAGAATTAGGGTAGAAAATTACTTTAAAATAGTACCGTGATCCTTCTCTAATTCTTAGATTCATTTGTTGGAATTCTACAACACATTGATCAATTTAATTTCATCATGCATTGATCCATTTGTTACATTTAACTTCACTTTATGCATTTCATTGATCTACTTGCTGCTTTCAACTTCTCTTCTTGCTCACAAATTCAACTGGTGCTTGTGCCCTGCCCCTTTGAGTTGGCGAGGTAAAAAACCTTGAATAAGTTTCTGCTGCATGGCTGCTGTGACTCTCAAGCCTCCCTCCATTCTTGGACTATTCATATTTCCAATTTCACACTCAAACATACCTTTATGACTGCTATTTTCACTCACGAGTAACATTGTTCATGTTGTCACCATTGTGGTGGAGTACCCCCACATAACAGCACCACAGCACTGAACACTTATTTCCTAATAATCGTTACTTATCAGAACATCTGAACTCATTAATACTATTCCATTAATAAATGTTCTATTCAGTAGCACTATTCCATTAATGTATGTTCTGAACCCATTAGCACAGCACACACTTATTTGTCATCCCATTAAGCTTGTGCAGGACCCTGTTCTATAAAAGGAACACTCTTGCATCTGTTCTTTTGTCTTGTTTTCTCTCATGCTAAAGAATTGTCCGAATTACATTTAACTTCTTAATCAATTTAGCCATTGTACGGGAGGTTCTGTGTAAAGCTTTAATCAGCTTAGGATACTTAAGCATTTGAACAGCAAGAACTGGTGGCAGCCTTCTCAACTTACTTTGACTTTGTCTTATTCCTATCTTCAATTTCTCCAAGAAGGAAGATTTCTACCTCTTCAAACTTCACAAGAAGGAAGACACTTTCCCTGACTCTTCAACTTCATAAAGAAGGAAGACGCCTATCTACTGCTTCTCCATTCTCAAGTTTGAAACCTTGGATTGGAAGAAACTCACTACTACATTTCTACAAGGAAGTATACTGAACTCATTTTGTAGAAACTCTCATTGTTCCAGTCGTATCAAACCTTCAAAGAAGGACATCTTATTCTCTCTCGTTGCAGCTGCAACAAGCAAGCAAGTTATATTCAGTCTGTTTTGTGATTCCTATCTATTTTGGTCTAGCACTGGTTATAATTGTTTCTCATTACCCTACATCATGACAGGCAGAGGGAAAAAGGGTAAATCATTTAAAAGTTTAGCACCCAGAGTTTCACCCACTGTAACCACCCCAACCTCATTACCCAACTCTCAACCACCCCCATCTAATGCTTCAGTTACATCATATTCCACTATCAGTTGTGATCCTCCCATTTCACATGATGATTTTACCATTTTTGATCAACGTCCACAACCTAAATCCAAACCTCAATCAGCAACCCCTCATGACGCATCAGCATCAGCCACATTTTCTGACACATCAGAGGCACAAGAATTAATTGACAAAGCTAAATCAATGAGCATAGACCCACAACTTTTGTTGTTCCAGAAAATGATGTCTGACCAGAGCAAAGCCATTGGCATTTTAAACAGCATATTTGATACCCATATTAACAGATCTCATTCATCCTCACCCCCATCAGACTCTTCACATCAATCTGACAAGAAGCTGAACCAAACTGTACTTAACTCTATTGGTAGCATGACAGCAGATGATGACATCTTTGACTTTATACAAAGGTTTGAACATAATATGAATACCTTTAATATTCATCCTAATGATTGGAACCTGTACCTTCCACCATTGCTGACAGGTGCCTTCAGCAAAGCTTATTACAATAATATCAATACAGAAACTACTTTTGCTTCCATGAAAACTATTTTGCTTCACACTGGAGGCTATTCTTTCACTGATTGTCTCTTGTCGTTTCCATTGAAGTTTAGACCTGATGGCTCAAAATCCTTAATGCAATTTTTCAATCTGTGGAAACACAAATTTGAGGTCATTTACAGGGAAATTCCATTATCCATAGAAACCATTCATGATGTGTATGCATATTGTGCTGAAATGACTGCAATTGTTGCTGTACTGGCTGGTACGGTATGCCTGCAGATGCAAGACAATCTATTATGAACAATTGTTATGATGACACTAACAGCCTTATTTCTGAATGCAGTGCTACTCTATCTCACTCTAACATTAGCAGTCTCAGATCAAGACCTACCCATCATTATGGCAATAGACAGAATACCCATTATCATGAACCACGGTATCAGGGTACCAGTCAACAACATTCTCATGACACTCATTATCAAAATCATCATCCCAGATACCCAAGGTTTGGCAATAATCATTTCAGACAAAGTAATTCTCACAGTTCACCTCAACATCATCAAGATCAGCATCAATCACAACATAGAAATTACCATCAACAAAACCATTATTTTCAACCTTATCAACAGCAGAATCATTATTCCCAACCTCATCAACAATCAAATCAGACATATAGCAACCATTACTCAAGGAACTATCAACAACATTGTAACACCTGTTATCATAGACTCTGGAGCTAAAGTTTCATTGGTCTCACAAGATTTTGTCACCCTAGATCTCAAATTCATTTGCAGAGTTAATGTTCATGGCATTTCTCAAGTTAGCAAAGAAGTTCCTGTTTATAGAATGGCTATTGATTTACCAGTTATTGCTGGCATTGCTCACCTTGCAGTTGATGATAGACTTCCCAAGAATTCTGTTCTTATTGGCTGTGATTTTGGTAAAGAAACCCTTATCAAATTGATTGAATCTGTTAAGTCAAAACCTCAACCTGTTCTGACAGTGACTAGAGCTATGGACCAAAAATCCACCTTGGCAACCACAGTTGCAGACCCTGCAAAGTACTGAAGGTGCAAACCCAACCTCATGGGATTCCATTGTACCAGGCACATCGCATGATACTGATGTTGTCAATGAAACTGAAGATATTGACACTTCCTTGCCTTCTGACACACCACATGACACTGGTGAGGCCATTGCTCACTCCTCATCAGCCAATAAATTAGTAGCTCCACCCTTGACTTTCCCTTCATTGTCCTTTGATGGTATTACTAAAGATGCTTTTATGAAATTACAAAAGGAAGATGAATCACTGAAACCTTTATGGGATTTAGCCAAACACAAGCAGAAGAATTTCTTTGTTGTCAATGATTTACTGATGTGCCTCACTTCTACCCAAAATACTATCTCTCAAGCATTGGTTGTACCTCAGCAGTTGAGACAGAAAGCACACGAAGGCTTCACCTCACATATTGTCAACACTAAAATCTATTTGGTCTACCAACACTTCATCTAACCTCAATCTTCCTCAGTTCATTGAGGATATGGATAAGATCATTTCACTTCAATTGCAACATGTCAAGAGTTCATTAGCCAGTAAACATTGCCAATCTAGAATTGATAGAGAATCTGCTCTAGTTGCAACCTTCAGGGTTGGTGATATTGTCTTTAGAAGAATTCCTGGACTAAATGGTTGCTTGGAAGCTTCATGGGATGGTCCCTTTGTTGTGCATGAATGCATTCCACCACTGAATTGCAGCATTAAACCACAAGGCTCAGTCAGAGCCAAGCCAAAGGTTGTACACATTTCTCAACTAAAGAAGTCTCATCCTGTAAACAGAGCACTCATGATACCTGATGAGAATGATACTGATCTTGTCACCTGTAAACACAATGTTGCAAAGTCTATACCTTTCACTGAATCTCAACAGAATCAACTCTCACATGTTTTGGATCAATTTCCCTCTGTTTTTACTGACAAACCTGGTCTCACCGCCTTAACTTCTCACTCGATTACTCTCACCTGCATCACACCAGTTTGGTCCCCAACATATTCAATTCCCATTGCCCATCAGGAAGCATTCAGACAAGAAATTGACAATCTATTGGATCTTGACATCATTGAGCCCTCAACATCAAAGTATAGTAGTTCCCCCATGCCAGTTGCAAAGAAGGATGGAGGGATAAGGATTGTGATAGACTTTAAGAAGCTCAATGCCATAACTGTAAGAGAACCATTTACTATGCCATCTGTGGAAGACATCATCTCAAAACTTGGTAGTGCAACAGTTCTTTCAAAGATTGATTTGCAGAAAGGCTTCCATCAGGTGCCCATGGAACACACGTCTAAACAATATACAGCTTTCCACTGTCTTCAAGGGAAATTCCAGTATAAGGTTATGCCCTTTGGCCTAACTAATGCACCTGGTACCTTTCAGTTGCTAATGCAGCAGGTTCTAAGAGGCTTGGATCACTATTCTCTTCCATATATAGATGATATTGTCATATACTCTTCAGGTTTTGAAGAACACATTCATCATGTAGCTTCAGTCTTGTTGAGACTTTCTTCAGCAAATCTTACAGTAAAGAAGAGCAAATGCTCAAGGTGTTTCTCAACTTTTGATTTCTTGGGTTTTCATGTAGGAGAAGGCAAGATCTCAATCCCTCAAGCTAGAATTACCCAATTTTTTCAGTATAAAATTCCTACAACAAGAACTTCACTTAAGTCTTTCTTAGGTCTAGTAACATTTTATTCTAAGTTTGTTCCTCAACTGGCAAACCTCACAACCATTCTAAATTCTCATATGCCAAAAGATAATCATACTAAGATCACGATCACAGAAGAATTTCAATCTGCTTTTGATAAGGTCATATCTGGTATAGTAAATCATACTGCTCTCATCATCCCTAACATTACTGATTCTTTTAGCATTTTCACTGATGCCTATACATCAGGCA
>WLWD01003293.1_pt1 | contig 63085 bp, 56 predicted proteins | sample 6712731 | NCBI WGS metagenome assembly WLWD01 (sample SAMN12718690, study PRJNA576275) | sponge metagenome | isolation source: marine sponge | host: Mycale hentscheli | place: New Zealand: South Island, Marlborough, Capsize Point | collected 2014-11-01
GTGTTCAGTTATAATACATTTATGATGTTCAGTTATAATACATTTCCTATGGTGTTCAGTTATAATACATTTCCTATGGTGTTCAGTTATAATATATTTCCTATGGTGTTCAGTTATAATACACTTCCTATGGTGTTCAGTTATAATATATTTCCTATGGTGATCAGTTATAATACATTTCCTATGATGTTCAGTTATAATACATTTATGGTGTTCAGTTATAATACATTTCCTATGGTGTTCAGTTATAATACATTTCCTATGGTGTTCAGTTATAATACATTTCCTATGGTGTTCAGTTATAATACATTTCCTATGGTGTTCAGTTATAATACATTTCCTATGGTGTTCAGTTATAATGGTGTTCAGTTATAATACATTTCCTATGGTGTTCAGTTATAATACATTTCCTATGGTGTTCAGTTATAATACATTTCCTATGGTGTTCAGTTATAATACATTTCCTATGGTGTTCAGTTATAATACATTTCCTATGGTGTTCAGTTATAATACATTTCTTATGGTGGTCAGTTATTTCAGTTATCTGAACACCTCTCAGTCCCAATGTGTTCTGATACCTGAAGTCTTACTGATCCTCATACACACACAACACACTCTCCTACACTGAAATAGTGTTTGGAGAGGGAGCGAAGCAAGTGAGACACTATACAGTGGTGTTGAATTGACAATCGGGGATAATTGTTTATACACTCGAACCTCTCTTATCCATTCGTCTAAGTTACGGACACCTCTGTCTACCCGACACCAACTAAAATTATTCTGTGTATGGATCGTCAGTGTAGTCGGAAAGCTACCAAGTTAAACGAATAAAATCGGGAAAATATTTCGCGTGTGGCACTTCCGAGTGTATTTGATCGTAGCGTTGTGTGCGGAGATGGAGCAGGGAAATCAACAGGCAGTTAGTGCGTCGGCGCTGCTAGGGGCAGTGCGGCTGCTAGTTCTTCTAAGAACTCAACGACCAGCGGTGGTGGAGGCAAGGTCGCGGTAACTAAACGCAAGCGTAGCGTTTTAACTCTAGAAAGAAAGCTGGAGATAATATCAGAAGTTAAGAAAGGGAAGTCAGTGAGGCAGTGTCTGGACAGTTTGGTATTCCAAAATCTACAGTGAATGATATTTGGACATGAACGATGAAGAAATTGTAGAAGATGTTTTGCAAGAGAGAGAAGAATCTGAGTCCAAAAATGAAGATGAAGCGTCTTCAAATGCAGTTACTCCATCGCAAGCTTGTGCTTCTTTCGATACTGCTTTGGAGTGGTTGGAGTCCAAAGGCAACACACACCCTGCACATCTTATGCTGGTAAAAAGTTGGAGACACTGCAGCTCAGCGTAGCTCGAAATCTATGAAGCAAACTAAAATCACTTCATATTTTATTCATGTATTTACAGGTGTTTTTGTTAATTTTAATATACGAATTCAATTATCAAATAATTAATTGTATACACGGCACCGAATAAATAAGTATTTCTGAGTTACGGACATTTCTTAGTTACGGACACCCCTTGGAGACTGTCCGGATAAGAGAGAGGTTTGAGTGTATATGTGGGGACGTACGAAAGAGAAGGGAACCCATGAGCTGATGAGAATAATATAAAAACTGAATGGCTCAGGAAAAATCAGAGAGCAGGAGAGGGAAACCGTGGATAAAAATGCTTCATGCTACTGCATTCCTAACTTGCAAAAGTTAGTGCATCAAGTGCCACTGTGTGGCAAGGTGCTTGCCAGTTTATAATATCATTACTACTACTACAAGTTACTAAGTACCAACTATATTACAATTTATTTTCAGCCTTCTTTACATTGGTTAGCCTAAACTTACAACTATGACAAAGAAGAGCATTTTTATCTTGCAGGGTAGTTCAATATGTACATCCCATAATGAACAGACTTCTTCAAACTGCTTTAGCATGGATGCAGCCAAACCTTGAAGATTTTTCCTTCTTTCCCACGCTCCTCCACGCACCAGCAGCAACACGATCCTTAACTTATTACTTGCCTACAGCGATTAGGAAAAGGGTCTCTCTTGTATATACTACTTGGTGGGCGAATATCTAGTAAAATACAGTATTTTGGGTGGGGTCCAGTCAGGAGATTCTGGAAGAAGGCGGCAGGAAAGGATTATGCATGGCGGAAGGTCAGCCTCAACTTCCTATAGAGGTGAGCGCCCGTAGCTACTGAGTTGGGTTTTCTAGTAGTATTGCTAGTTACCAAATTATCGTTTGTTCACTAAACCAGTTTTGTCTACCAGATTAGTGTTTGCTTATTGTCTGATTGCAAGATTCAGTGTTTGCTAATTTATTAGATCCAGTATTTATGTAGTTGCTGAATTCATTATTAGATCCAGTGTCTATTTATCTAATTACTAGATCCAGTGTTTGCATATCTAATCAGGGATGTAGATAACTTTTACAAAGTGAGAAGAGCTATGGTTAGATACCAGTACAAATAAGCAGCATAGACTAAAAATGTTTGATTCATTTGACAAAAAATAAACTTCTACTTTGTCTTTTTTTGTCAATCCAATTCATTAATTGAATGAATGAGTGGGTGTGGTCAAGTGGATGCGGTTGTAATGGCTGCACCAACTCAATTTGTCTTCCTACTCCTCAGTCCACTGGTGTTTTTTTGTACATGTCATTCGCTCTCATTGGGACACACACCCACCATCTGTTCTTTTTGTAAACATTGAGAAGCATACATCCTTGCTTGATGTATTCTTTTGTGCAGCCATATTTAGACATTTGCAGAACTGAAGCTTCTTTCAATTGTACTATTTTGTTACTTGTATTGTAAGAGTGAGCTTGCCACCAACCTTGATAGTATCAGAGTAGAACTCTTTCCCAACTGCATCCAAGTGTAGGTCAGGACAACAGACCTCAATCAGTAAACTTTAGACAAGTTCAAAATAAGTCAACTAAAATAACCACAAGTGGTTTTATTGTGTGTGTTATTTTGTTTTGTTTTTTGTTTTGTTTTTTGTTAAGGGCTCAATTAAGCCACTTGTGCAAGCATTTCTTGTGATAGCACCTTAAAATGATTTTCTAGTTTTTTGCCACAGTGAGGGAAAGTGATATTAATCAAAACTAAAGTATGGGCAAAAGCTACATTTCAATAAATCCAATTAAAAAAATAATTAAGCATAAATTGTTTGTTTGTTTTTTAGTTTAGAATAAAAAATTTTGTTTTTTGTTGTTTTTTTGCAATAGTGGACATGTTTTGAGCATATTTTACACCTCTCTTTAATTTCCAGTCTGTGGTGCCTTTTATGAGCATGCCCCAGACCTGAGTTTCCCTCTTTCTGAGTGCAAACCCTCAGCGCTAGTTAGCTAGTATGATAAAGAAAATAATAAGTGTAGAAACCAAAAAAAGAAAGAGAAGTGGCATGAAGAGAGGCAGGAAAGAGAAAAAGACAATGAAGAGGGACAAAAGAAAGAGGAATGAATGAAAAAAGGTAGGAAGAAAAAGACAATGAAGAGGGACAAAAGAAAGAGGAATGAATGAAAAAAGGTAGGAAGAACAAAAAAGGAAAAAGAAAGAAAGAAAGAGGAAAAGGTAGGAAAGAAATAAAAACAGTAGGAAGAAAGAGAAAAATAAGGCAAAAAGACAGAAGGAAAAAGAAAAAAAAAAGATGAAAAAAAAAAAAAGCTTCAAGTAGGATTCGAACCAGAGACTATTAGGTTAGGTACTTACTCAACGCAACACCCCACGCTGAAAGCATGTAATTGTTAGCTATTTAAAAGTGATTTGCAACCTGCAAGCGGTCTCACGTGACAAGCAAGTTTTTTAAGGGGCAGTTGCCGCTGTAAGCCTAGGATCGCACAGCTCTGGAAAGATTCGCTTTTTTCTGGAAAAAGAAGTCCAAAATCAAAATTCTGGCACATTAAAGGAACTTATTTCGTGAAATACTGCAGTTTGATGCCGCTTTCAGAGCCTGGCTGGTTCCTACCTTCCAGAAGTGCCTGTTGACAGACAGAGTGACAGAATGATTGAATGACACTAGGACTACTGTAACCCTCTTGCGCATGCGCGCTGAGGGTTAATAAGATTCACGGAAAACTTCAGGTAGGGGTTATGAATATTTAAATTAGCTCTGTGGCTGTGAACCAATCTAAAACCCATTCCTATAAACATACACTGGAACTAAATGAAATAAATAAAAGTGGTTTTATTCCAGTACTAAGACAGGTCTATATGACCTTTTGGTTATCACTACTGCCATTAATAAAAAGGGACTGTCCTTAGTGCACAGGGAGTTCCTCTTGAGGACAGGCCAGATCTTATCACTGTATGTGGGAAACCTCAATTTGTAAGCCAGCTGCTTCACAAAGCGCTTCAGAGCAGGAAGGCTCATGAGTGAAACAGGACACTACAGGTTAATGTAGACATGTACGCTACAAATAAATACAATGGCACTATATTTTTTTTCTAAAAAATTTATATTTAAATAATGACAGTTGTGGGTGAGCAAGAATAAAGTTTCATTTGCAACAACTTCCCAAACACTGCAGAACATGTGGAAAGCGCTTGTCCAAAGCAAAAGGGAGAAGTTCTGTGTTTCAGTGTACTGACGTTAGGGATAATCTGTTGACAACCTTTGGGATTGATGTGAGTTTGGATGATACCCATGTCTGTCCCTTAAAGTTCTGCAAGCCTGAGCCGAGCAGTGAAGGCTGGAAAGGAGGGAGCACCTTACACTCACACTGTGAATCCAATGATCTGTACTGCACATACAGATAATTGCGAAGTAAATAAAAAATAACAATAAAGAACAAATTAATAATAAATAATTCAGCGAAGCGAACGGAGCTGACTCTCTAATGAGTTCGCGATATATATATATATTTAGGTCTAGAAATGGTTTTTGTTCTTGCGTGGGCGTACGTGTGTACCTTGATAGCGTTGCCAACCTCCATACAGCGTTGGACATGTATAAGGAACACATCTCTGAAATAATGGGAATGCCAGCAAGTGATTTAGCGTAATATTAAATTTTACATTTTTACATCATTCCATTACCTGTTTTGCAGTGGGCGTATCATTCGGGTGTTCATGGCAGGAGATTATGAATTCCTTTGTCGGCTTTATGGTCTTAGTGGAGCTAGCGGTATGCATATGCAATACACTGAAGGTATCCACACATCTATCCTTCCTTGACTTGGCACAATTGCTTGTGGTGACACATCACCAGCAGTAATTTGATCAATCCTCTTGCTAAGAGAGGGAGGTGCCAAGAGCAGAGTTTGCTAACCCTGCGGAAAGACCACAGCGACTTCATGTCCAAAGCTGGTGGAAACCTTAAACAGGCAAACATTTTAACAACGTTATTGGAGACTATATTTTTGACATTCCACTGGAAAATGTAAGTATTTACTGAGAGCTTATAAAAAGCAAAAATTATGTAGGTATGCATACCTGGCTTACATATATCTCTGGGCATATTTGTTCTGCTCTGGGAACTCCTAGAAAGTAGCTGTACAGACCTTGACATTAGCCTTGCTGAATGTAGCAGTAGTGATTTTGGTGGGGAACAGCATTCAGAGAGCTTCTCAGGAGAAAGAAATTAGTGCTGTCAGAGATAGAAGCCAGAAAAATTATGCAGTAGTGCTCGACCAAATGGCAACTTACCAGTGTCTGACACTTTCCAACCCCCAAGCGAACAGCTTCATATAGGAGTTGAAGAAAGAGGCATCAATTGCACTAAAGAATATAGCTGAAATGGTAAATAATGAATTGTACATGTCACCTACTTGATCTTCACTACATTTTCACATTATCTGAATTGTCTAAGTTGCGTGCTGAAATGAAGAAGAAAGTTCAACGCAGTGATGGCCCTTTCTTTTCCACATTGGAAAAGAGCTTGAATGAGCTCAATGTTGAACGACAGGCATACCAAGGTGGGACTTTTGTAGGGAATCATGTGCACAAGCTACTCAAAGTAAGTTGCAATAGTTCCATCTACGCTTGTTCTTCTTTACTTTGCCTGTCTGACAGCCCCGTAGTATTGATGTTCTCACGGGGAACATTAGCAAAGTTGCACAGAAGCACCCTTGTCTTCAGAATCAGGCAAAGTTGGTCCAGGAGCAATTTGCTCGCCTTCTACAACTGTTTTCTAAATGCCACAATGCCTACAACTCCGCTGTGTACATAGATGACAAACAAATAAAAGACATAGGTATGAACAATAATTGGCGAGCGAGCGTAGCGAGCGAGACACTTACAGGGGTAACACAATCGAAAATCGGGGATGTTTATTTATTTATTTATTTGTATATATGTATGGACGTATGTATGTCATTTTGTACTTTGACCCTCGCGTTTTTGTGTTAGTTATGTGGTCGACCCCCTCCCAAATTGCACTAAACAGAATCCCACCTGTTTATCTATCAGTACCCCGTATCACACCCTAGAAATTGAAATTGTTTACCTTTTTGAAGTCTTTTGCGGTGAGTTAACTTGAAAAGCTTAAGTGGACTTCCATTTCTATTCGAGTTTCGGGCGGTGGTAAAGTCAATGCGCTCTTTGTCATGGTTATAAGCCGTGCGCAACAGTATTTACTTGAAAATACATTGTCCACTAGACTACTGCGGGTAAGTCTGTGTAGGTGCATGTCCAGTTGTGTCAAAGCATTGTGTGTTACAACCACTACTTAGCTAAAGAATATCACAAAGAAAACTTTTAAATAACGTGTATTGTTTTTTTTTGTTTTTTTTCCTTCCAAGCAGTTGCAGAGAGTTGTTACTATGGCACTGAAATCCCTTTACCCTGTATGCTAAATTTAAAAACTGGACCTTATTTTCAGTAGCTTCAGTGTTAGAAGTCAAAATCATAATAGTATAGTCTTTAGCTCGCTCGCCATTTGTGCTCAAGCACATCACTAGTAGTTATAGATTAATAGTATGTAATGTCATAATAATGTAACTTACAGAAAAGGATATTGAGAATTTTATGGCCTTCTACCGAGCTAAATTTCCACATGCTACAGTGCTTCCAAAGATGCATATATTGGGGGATCACACTGTTCCTTGGTTGAAGCGATAGCATCTGGGAGCTGGATTGATGGGGGAGCAGGGAGCTGAGTCAATACATGCTCATATGATGCGGCTAGAATGCACTTACCAGGGTGTGGCAAATGAAGTTGATAGACTCAAATATATTATCAAAGAGCACATGCTAGAATCAGCTCCATCTTTAACTTCCCTTAGACCTCCCATAAAAAAGAGAAAGCTAGAAGATGAAGAAGACAACACAGGCACCTTATCCCACAAAAAGAAGAGTGAAGAGGAAGGCAACACAACCACCACTACATAACTATATGTTATTGCTTTACCTTTTTAATTCTTGCACACTTCTTTTGGTCAACCAGTAATATATGGAGTTAACGGTCCCGATAACTGAGGTTAACGGCCAGCAGAGTTGGTGCAGTAGCATTAGAATCCCTGTCTAGGGTACCTGCATGGTAGTCATATGCACACACGCATGGTATTCATACACACGGGCTGCCCGCGCATGGGCGGGTATATCACACACTAACATACAAGCTAGTACCACCGCGTGCAACCTGTAGCTTCTGTAGCTTTCACAGAAAAGTGTCTGTTGATCTTATCTAACCCACCCACCCACTTCCCAATTTAGTAGGTTTAATTATATCTTCAAGGAGGGGGGTTCCTATTTCATGAGCCAAGCACCTCAAGCTTAACGCTGTGTCAGTGCGATCAGCTCCAAAGGTTGAAATGTCACCAGCAGCATTCTGACAGAGAATATGCTGTGTTTACCAATTCCTCGCCTTAGAGTAGGCTCCATCTCCTAACTTCCCCAACTAATATTACCTGAAGTTGTATGTGTGTCACAACCACCATACTCTGACTAGAGCCCGTTAAATTTTATTAAGTTGTACAAAAAATGTAGGACATAGGGTTGGGCGGTATCGCGGTATTTAGTCACGGTACGATAAAAAAAATTATACCGAGTAACGCGGGAAATAACGCGATAAATTGCGCATGCGCAACGCATAGAGTTCCAGCTGTATTTTACCGTTTTTTAGTGATGGCGTCTAGACAGCAACTTACCGAGAAATGCGGTACAAAATCGGCTGTATGGAAGTATTTCGGTTTAATCGCGGATGATAGTGGCGGAGGCAGCCAACAGGACAATCCTGTTTGTCGAATTTGCGGCGTGCAAGTTAGGGCGGCTACTGGGAGCACTTCGAACTTGCTATCGCACCTAAAGAACAAACACCCCAAGGCTTCACAGTAAAGTCAGGCTCCTGATGAAGAGAGAAGGTGAGAAACGGTCTGGAACGACTGACATCAATCAGCCAACACTTTCTTCTGTGCTATACGCAGTCCAGCCGTATGAAAGAGGCGGGAGACGATGGCTGGAGCTGACCGATTCTTGAATATCAACTTATAACTAAAATACTTGCTGAAAAAAAACTTTTGACAATGACAATTCTCTCTCATTTATACACTTTAATTTAAATTTAAAAAAATAGTTGTTAGTTACTCATACCGCAATTAATTTTATAATACCGTACCGTGATGAGAATAACCCAATATCGCCCAACCCTAGTAGGACATACTGCCAAAGAAGCAAAAACAACAAACACAATAGAGGTTATGAGTTGATGGATTGATGATGATTATTACTAATATTATCCACTGCAGCTGATGACTTTAAACATGTAGTATGTGTTAGTGGTTAGTGACCAATACCGTGCTGGAATTGATTGGCCTTATTATTAAACATTATTATCTGGCCTTTTCTATAAAGCTTCTGTATAGGTTAAACCATACCTTATAAACACTGTATAATTAGATCGGAAATTTTTTTCCCATTTAAAAAAAAAATGTCCAAGAAACAGCTTACCGCTGCTGAGGTTCTTAGCCTTATTACTGGCAAACGGGAATATCCAACGCTTTCTTGCTCCAGCAGTTGTGAAGTAGGCGAAGAATATGTTGCAGAAATTGTATTTGGCGTTACTAGACTTGGAACTTCTTCCAATGATATATTAGTTAGTAAATCTAGGCAGTGTTTATGGAGATAAATATTAGAATGTAAAAAAAATCGGAATATTTTAGATTAAATAATTTAATTAAGGGGGCCAGTAACAATTATATACCATTCAATATTTTTATAATAATCTAGTTGTTTCTGAGTATTCTGATATTTATTGTTTACTTTTCCCTTGCTTTATTGGCCTGCAACAAATAATATTACAAACCTTGCTTTTTTTTTGTAAAAATTGCTCATGTACTTAAGGGTTAAGGAAACATCAGTAGCTCAGGACATGTGATATCATAGTCTCTACATTGTAATAACATACTCTCTGACGATGTGATGCCATACTCTCTGACGATGTGATAACATACTCTCTGACAATGTGATAACATACTCCCTGACGATGTGATAACATACTCTCTGACGATGTGATAACATACTCTCTCATGATGTGATAACATACTCTCTGACGATGTGATAACATACTCTCTGACGATGTGATAACATACTCTCTGACGATGTGATAACATACTCTCTCATGATGTGATAACATACTCTCTGACAATGTGATAACATACTCTCTGACAATGTGATAACATACTCTCTGACGATGTGATAACATACTCTCTCATGATGTGATAACATACTCTCTGACAATGTGATAACATACTCTCTGACAATGTGATAACATACTCTCTGACGATGTGATAACATACTCTCTGACGATGTGATAACATACTCTCTGACGATGTGATATCGTAATCCCTGGTGATGTGATAGCATACTCTCTGACGATACGATAAAATAGGCTCCGATAATGTGATAAAATTCTCTTAAGTTGATTTGTACTGTTTTTATCTGTACCCCCTTATTTATCTTTGCACTCACCGGCTGATAAGTTAAATCTACTTATACCATGGTTGCTGCGGTAACACCCATGGATTAAAAGTGATATTTTCCCGGTGATTTTTCCTGGGGCTATGATATTTTCCCGGTGCGGTGTCAAGCGAATTCTTCCGTGTTTCCGGCCCAAAATTAAAATTCAATTAAAATTCAATTGAAGCACGCCAGAAAGTTTACTTTAGCAAGTTTACTTTAGCTAGTTTACTTTAGCATTGTAGCTGCCAGCTGTTATCTCCAGATCTAACTCTACCTGGGCTGCTCAGCAGTAAGCAGTAAAGCAGCTAGCTGTGGTAAATTCCTGTGGTATGAGAGCGGCAGGAGAGTTATATGTGGTAGGGCTGGTCCCATATAGGTGGATATGAGAGAGTAGTAGTAGCAGCAACTATGGTATAAAACAGTTGTGCCATGGCAACATCGGGGTTATGGAATATCACCGCCCTTATCCCTCGGGCTTCGCCCTCAGGATCGGGACGGTTATATTTAGAGGTGCACCGATAATCTGTCGGTCTATCGTTTATCGGTGTATCGGCCTACTTTTTCGATATCGGTATCGGTCGTTTATGTTACCGGCCCCGCCGATATAATTAACCGATAGAAAATATTTTTGTACTTGCCATTGCCACGTGAACGCTAATAAGAATTGAGTCCTATTTGCGCATAGATGCCAGGAAGAGAGAGCGAAGATGTCTAAGAAGAGATCTCCCATTTGGCAATACTTTTTATGTACAAATGAAGACTCGCGGGTAGTAAATTGTAAAGTGTGTGGGGATCAGGTTTCTAGAGGCGGATCGAGTACCAAGACTTTCAACACTACTAATATGGTCTACCACTTGAAGAAGCACAAGGAGGAATTTGCTGCTTATAGTGCAAGCGCTTCAAAAGGAAAGAGCCCTGCTGCTGCAACACCAAGTAATTCTCAGCCTACATTATTACAATTGGCAGAGAGATCAAAAGGATTGGACATAAATTCATCAAAAGCACAAGCCATCCATGCAAAAATTGGAGAAATGATTGCTATTGATTATCAGCCATTTTCAATTGTAGAGGATCAAGGATTTATCAACTTAATGAGCCATTTGGAGCCTCGATATACAATGCCTAGCCGAAAGTATTTCACAGAGACTGTAATTCCAAAGATTTATGAGAAAGTCAAGCAGTCAGTGGTTCTGGAAATTACTAATGCTACTAATGTAAGTTTAACTACTGACATCTGGAGCACTGATCTTAACTCTAGCTCACTCCTTAGCTTAACAGCTCATTGGTTGACACCAAAGTTTGAGTTAAAAAATGCTGTGCTTCATGTCCACCAGTTTGATGGTTCTCATACTGGTGACGCTATTCGTGTTTCAATTAATAACATGTTAGAGTCGTGGGAACTAAGAGAAAAAGTTCACCTCTTTGTAAGAGATAATGCTGCTAATATGGTTAAAGGATTGAATGATGTGGGTTTGCCTCACATAGGATGCTTTGCCCACACTCTTCAGTTAGTGGTTCATGATGCGCTATTGAACCAAAGAATGATCTCAGATATGCTTGCAATCAGTAGGCAAATAATAGGTCATTTCAGGAGGTCAAACTTGGCATACACTCGCTTGGCTGACATTCAGAAGAACCTTGGCTTGCCTCTGCATCGATTAGTCCAAGATGAACCCACCAGATGGAACTCCACTTTATATATGCTTGTTCGACTTCTTGAGCAGAAAATGGCTCTTGCAGCTTATGCTACGGAATATAATATTGCCCAGCTAAGTTCTAACCAGGTTTCATTAGCCAGTAAGTTAGTGAAGGTCTTGACACCTATAGAGGAAATAACTAAGTCTATATCCACATCTGCTGCTTCGGTTTCAGTTATTATTCCTTACGTTCGAATAATTTCGAAGTCATTAGAACCAGGTGATAATGACAGAGGAGTACAAACTATGAAAACTGAAATGAAATCATCTCTTACGAGAAGGTTTCATAATATAGAACAGAATGATAAACTAAGTATTGCCACTTTATTAGATCCTCGGTTTAAAGATAAATTTTATTCTTCACCTGCAGTCAAGACTCATGTAGCATCTTCTGTTCGTGCTTTAACCAGTTCATCACAATCAGACCAGTCCTTATCAGTTGAGTTATGTGAACCTCCCCCAAAGCGACCCTGTACTGAAATGTGGAAAATGTTTAACGAGATATTGGAAGAAAATCAAAATGAATCAAGTTGCTATAGAGATGAACTAGATACATATTTGGCTGAACCACTTGTGGGTTTTGGACGAATTAATGGACTTCAGTGGTGGTCAGAAAACCTAAGTAGGTTTCCTACGCTAGCACAAATAGCCCAAAAGTATTTGTGTGCACCTCCAACTTCAGTGCCATCTGAAAGGTTGTTTTCTGGAGCAGGAAATGTGTACGACGACAGACGCAGCCGTCTAGCCCCTCGAAATGCAGAAATCCTACTTTTTATTAAAAACAATATAGACTTAATAAAATAACACTATTATTTACTACATATCTATGTAATCCTGTACCATCATCTTTCAATTATATAATAATTTAAATGCTAAAAATATCAGTAAATATATCTATCGGTTATCGGTATCGGCCTTGATTCTAGATATAATATCGGTTATCGGTATATCGGCAAAATCTTCTATCGGTGCACTACTAGTTATATTCCATAACCCCTCGTTGGCCATGGCATAACTATTACTTACTTCAAAACTTTTTATGGGGCTAAAATACAGGGAAAAAAGACACTTTTGTATGTTTGTGTGTTGTTGTTTTTTTTCTATTTCAGTAATGTTGCTAACTAGCTACATCAATTTTGATATCACGTTATGTTTAAGCATTGTGTAAGAAAGTGTGTTTGTGTGTTTGTATGCTATAGAGTTAGTATTGTTAGTATGCATGTCCATTTCTCTGTGTTTATCTACAGTTTCCAAGTTTATATTTATGTCATGTTCATTGCTTATATAGGAATCAATGTGTTTGTGTGTTTGTTTTTAATATGTATTTGTTTATCAAATATGAAGTTTGTTTGTGTGTTTATAACATAATTCTCATGTAAAAGTAATTACTTTTTTGTTTGTTTGTTTACTTGTAATTTAAATATATTTTTATTTATTTGCATTTAGAGAGATTTCCAATCTCAAGCCTCACTTCACTGGGAACACTGCCATACCTGGAGTGAGGAATTCAGGCCTGACCAAGGTGCAGTACTACAGAATACAGTATTACTACTTGAGAGTTATGCTGGCAGACTTCACATCTCTACTGACCTTCACTCATGGACTACTACTAATGCACCATTAGCCCCGTCCCTAACTACCTACCAGTCTAAGTTTGTACTGGTTGGTGGATGGGATACCTCCACTGGCCTCACTAACTCTCTGTTGACTAGTACTACTGGTCTAGACTGGAAGCCATCGCTACGTGCCATGCCTACTCCTCGCTTCAAAGCATCATCAGTTAGTGGAGGATCACCAGAGGTCCTGGTCGTGGCTGGTGGGAGTGTCTCAGATTACGAGGACTTGGACGTAGTGGAAGTGCTACTCAACAACCATTGGACGACTGCAGACTCACTTCCTTCTTCATGCTGGGACATGCGATCAACATTCCATGAAGGCAACTTCTACTTCACAGGAGGAGCTTTCAAGGAGAATATTCTATTTGTATGTAGTTTAGAGTCTGTCATATTATCTGCTAGTAATGGTAGGACAACTCCACTAACAATATGGAGGACAGTAACCATACCTAGTGACATCTACACTATCGCGTCGTCCTTATCGAATCTAATTGGTATGGATAAATTTTCTACAGCTGGAATTTATTCCAACAAGACAGAGAAGTGGATTGAGACTACTAGTGAGGGAGATGGACCAGATCATCAGTATAATAGAAGATGCATAGCTACTGCAGTCTTGTCTACTGGACAGTTACTGGTTGCTGTTAAAGATGAAGTGTATAAAGGAACTCTGTCAGGTTAGAGTATGCAAATAGCAGCTTCTCTCTAGAAGAAAGTATGATATGTAATTATTAGCTGAGAATGTCTGAGCTAAATTGCAGCTGGTGCACTGGCAGCTGCTTCTACTGGCCTATCTCCAGGCTATAAAACCAGCTGCCCATACTCCTATTGCTGGAGCCAGCTGAGGGTAGAAGCATAGGAATGTGTGGTTTATTGTAGAGTAAAAGCTGTGTGACTATAATACTGTAATTATAGCTACTGTAAACTCACAGCTCTAGGAGCAACAATCAAGTGTTGCTTTATTAGCTAGAAGTCACTACAAAAGGCACCAAAGCACAGGAGTGTGTGAGCTATTACCAGTGTGAATAATAAACGTTGTGTCAGAAGTCATTGGTGCACTGGGGGAGTTACATAGTTTAAAAAAGGGGACATTTTTCTTGGTAAATCTTCATTTAAACAAGTAAGCTCAGCTGAGAGTAGAAATTCTAGTGTCTGTAGCAAGTTTTGTGTTCATTGAAGTAGTTCTATTTACTATCAGTTCTTCAAAAATGGATTTATTCTTTTTATTCAAAGTGATAGATGACTACAAGTATGAAGAAGCATACAAACACTTCATTGTTTCCAAGGAGGTTCTGGAGCTTCTGTCTTTAAAGCTTTTGTTTCTTGGTCCACCACGACAAGGCAAGACTACAACTCGCCGTCGCGTTACGAAAGAGATCATAGATCTTGTGTCAGCCAAAGAAGAGGAACAAATTCATGGCAGCACAGGCACGGTGGAGTGTTGTTCTAATATGCTAGTCCAAGGCACGTCTGATACAACTACAGCAGATAAGGGAACACACTGGACCATTGTACAGAATCTCACTGAGGAAGCATCTCTACTCCTTCATAGTCTTAGAAAAGGTCTGGAGACTAAATTCACTTCTGAGGCTGCAGCTCATCCCCGTGGAGATATTGCAACGATGGCAGAGATCAGTCAGGCTAGCAGTACAGAGCAGTCTCGCCTTGTGGAAAAACCACCACAGCCAACATTGAAGCAGTCCAGACAAAAGAAATCCTTTCCTCGCTCACCAACACATGTCCAACTAGCTGACGAAGTGGTAACATCACACGATTATTCTGAAATTGCTGCCATATATGAGAGAGTGTCAAGGCAACCACAGTTTGCAGAAATTATGAAGCATTCTTTCAAAGCTTTCTTGAGAATGGAGGACACTGGAGGGCAGCCTGAGCTGATGGACATGCTACCAGCACTCACCACAGGACCTGGCCTCTACTTGCTGTTCTTTAGCTACAAGTTCAAGTTAGACGAGGAGTATCGAGTCTTTTATCAGAGAGCTTCAGGAGAGACAACTGCACCAGAGAACTCTGAGTTTACTCTGCAAGAGATGCTTTTGCGTACCCTGGCCAGTGTATCTTGTTTCAGTTCCTCTGCCCATCTTCAACCTCTACCAGGAGCAGACAACTCGCCCATCATTGGTGAGATTCTGGAGTCCTCCAAATCAGTAGTGTATATAGTGGGTACTCACAAAGACCAGGTTTCTGAGGAAGACATCACTACAGTCGACTCACAGCTTCAAAAGGTGATTCGAGACACAGACTTCTATGAAAATGGCACAGTGCAGTTCTGCTCACAAGACAAGCTTGTTGTTTCTTTGGACAACATGAAAGGCGGAGTAGAAGAAATCCATCACTTGCATCAACTACTGGAGAATGCCATGGAGAAACACTTTAAGAAGCTGAAGATTCCAGCTGTGTGGCTTCTGTTCAGTTTGTGTCTTCGAATGAGAAAGGTGAGGACAGCCAGCATGGAGACCTGCTTGGCCTTGTCTAATGCCTTCAATATGACACCCTATGAGACTAAAGTAGCTCTGTGGTTTCTTCACCACCATGCCGGTGTTCTGATGTACTTCCCCAGTGTGCCTTGTTTAGAACACCTGGTCATCATAGACATCCAGATAGTATATGACAGTATCACTGGTGTCATTCTCAAAGCCATGAGCTTTGGTAACGTAGGTCAGGCTAAAGCCGAGAGATTCAGGAAGACAGGTCGATTCACTATGAAAGATTTGAAATCAGCTACAGCTGACATTTCAGGGGATGTCATTCCACCTGAGCAGCTGGTAGCTTTGCTTGCACATCTTCACATTATAGCTGAGATTGTGTCAGTTGAATATTCTAAGTCAGTCTTAGAAGAGGAGAAAGAGTACATCATACCTTGCGTGTTAGAAAACACGAGTGCAAAGGAACTTGACCTATTCCACAAAGAATCCTGTACGTCATGTTTGATGGAGCCTCTCTTGATGTACTTCAGTAGTGGGTTTACTCCTATGGGACTCTTTTCTGCTACCATGGCTTGTCTCGTATCTAACAAGTCCTTCACTGTCATCAGAGAAGGTGTCAAGAAAAACATGGTGACCTTTTTGTACGGATCCAATTTACTTCGTGTAACATTTGTATCTCGATCTAAATATTTTGAAATGGTAGTTTCATGTGATCCTACATTCCAAGACTCCATTCATCATGAATGTACTGCTTTAAAACAAGAAATAGCGGACACTCTGAAGAAGGCCAGTTCCAGAATGAACTACAGCAGCTACATGGACTACCAGTTTGCCTTTGACTGTCGTTCACATGAAGGAGGGAATCATCTCGGGGTCGTTGATGGAGCGCACTCTATCCCCAGAGTCATGAAATGTCTCTTCAATCCAGGCAGCCCACAAGCAGTTGCACTTACCAATAGACACCTCATTTGGTATGGACAGGTATGTAGAAATAGACTGTATTTTAGCTTGTATTTACTAACTCATTTATTTAATATTAGAAATACGAAAAGAACGATCCTGCAGTAGAAATCTCTGAAAGTAAGTCAAGTTGTTATGTATATTTAGCTGTATTGTTGAAAATGTTTTATTATTAGGTAGCAACAACTTGAGTATATTTCTGAGTGTGTATCCTGACTTGGTTCGCTCAGTGACGCCTTGTGTTATGGCAGTAGCTGATCACTGCTACAGTATTGGACTCATATCACGTTATACCAATAGACAACTTTGTCAGCGTAGAGACCTGATTGAGGAAGACAAAGCAAGGATTCTCTTAGACAACATTCGTGAAGTCTTTTCATCTGAACACGCAGCTCTCAAGGAGTTTGTTACTGTATTGTACCAAACAGGAGAATGTAATTATGTGGCAGATAAAATACAGCAACAGCTCCGGTAAGTTTAGCTACTGTTATGGTTGTAGTGTTTGTGTTATTGTTTTGTTTTTGTAATAGAATTATGGATTGAAGTCTGTCAACACTACTTGGACATACAATTGAGAACACTCAGTATATTGGATTTTTCAAGTTTTATATATCACAGTTGGTAATGTATCCCATATTTCAAATTGGACATTGAATTTGCACATTGTCAAAGTTTTTTTTTGTTGGAACTATAAATTTTCATTAAAAATATAAAATTAATTATTAGCCTTATATAATAGCATACTAAGGTAGCTAGTGTAGGTTTTCAAGTGCACTAACTGGAGTCAAAAATCACTGGAAATATGCACACATAGGATAATTGAGTGAGGGCTAGCATGGAGTCATTCTCATCTGATGTATACAATTGAATTGAAGAGGATGGGAAGAGGTTAGGGGGGAGGTGAAGAGAGGAAAGGAAAGATCAACAGAATTCATCTCACTGACTTCCAGTAAGCTTGCCTATAACATCCTCTAACTTCAATTCCTCTGTTTAACACAGCACCTATGATAAAAATCAAACACATACACATGCACACACACACTCTTTGTACATCATTTTTCATAATAAACATACACACCCACACATATGTAGCTACATATTATGCACACACATTAGTACATACACACTTTACACTTCCCTACACATCACTTAAAACTCACATACTCATACTCCTTACCCAAATTTACTTGGGATATGCTTCAATAGCACAGTGGTGACATCTAGCTATTTACTAACTCTCATTTATTTTGTATTAGAAATACGAAAAGAAAGATCCTGCAGTAGAAATCTCTGAAAGTAAGTCAAGTTGTTATTTGTATTTAGCTAGTATTATTGAAAATGTTTTATTATTAGGTGGCAACAACTTGAGTATTATTTCTTAGAGTGTATTCTGACTTGGTCCACTCAGTGACACCTTGTACAGTGTTATGACAGTAGTTAATCACTTCTACTACAGTAAAGGACTCATATCACAATATACCTACAAAAGGCGTAGAGACCTGATTGACGAAGACAGAGCAAGAAATCTCTTAGACAAGATTCGTGAAGTCTTTCATCTGAACACGCAGCTCTCAAGGATGTTGTTACTGTATTAACCCTTTCACCGGTAGATTTTTAAAAAGAAAATATGTAAATAGATTTTAAAAATCATAACAAATTAAACATTGAAAAAAGTACTTGCAACCATATATATTCATGTAGCATAATAGTTAGGGATTTTGAAAAACCACAGGTATGTTGCCTAGCAACAAACCACAAAAATTTAATTAACGTTTCATAATATTTACTGAATTTTTGCTTTAATATAAGTGATAATATGTTGATTATACAATTATATTTACATCTAGGATTGAATTATATATTTATAATAACTAAAGTTTTACAAAAATGTTGCTTATAATAAAAAATCTGTAACAGTATGATACTTCAAAAAACAGTTACGTTCAGGTGCAACACATAAATGGAACTTGCAAAAGGAGCATTGAATACGAGATTCGTGTCGGTTTCCAGGACGAGATGTATTTCTTTTCTTTCAAATAGAAGAAGATACACGTCTACCTCGTCCTCATCCACGTCCACATCCAAATGTTGGGTCTCCATGACAATTGAACTGCTTGCACGTCCACTTGAATTTGAAGATATTTCATCTTCACTTGTATTGTTTACAGCTACAAATTGCAAACATAAAAGTTATTTGAATTACTTATGTTTTTTGCCTGAACATTCTTCTTGATAAAATGTACTTCTAAATCACACATTGATCTCTAATATTGAGTTAGCTGTGATAGCTATCATTAGCTAGTGTTGAATCAGTGTTGTTGCTATCATTGCAGCTAATATGTAAACTGCATAACCTAGCTTACTATGCTCTATTGGCTAAACCTAGAACTAACTATCCTTGCATTGCTAAGCACAGCTATCTAAGACATTCCCAGTGTTTATGACTCACCTTCAGCATCTGAAGATTCAGACCCATTGCTAGTGCTATCATCAGAAGAATGCACAGCATTTTCTAAAGCTTCCACTTCCCTAGAAGTAACTGTTGGCGATCCAATGAAAGCAAAAATATCTGTACTGCTCTCTTGCAAGTTCCCTTCATCGCTCTCCGCTTTAGATAATCCAAACTCATCGTCGAACAACGAACTAATCGTCGAACAACTAACTAATAACACCGTCCGCACTCAGCCGCGAAGCCATGCTACTGCTGATTAGGCTAATAAAATTCGACGGAATACTACGTCACGGTTTCCTCGACCGCCATATGGCGGTTATACCGGTGAAAGGGTTAACTAACTCATGTATTTTGTGTATTAGAAATATGAAAAGAAAGATCCTGCAGTAGAAATCTCTGAAAGTATGTCAAGTTGTTATTTGTATTTAGCTAGTATTATTGAATATGTTTTATTATTAGGCAGCAACGACTTGAGTATATTCTGAGAGTGTATCCTGACTTGGTTCACTCAGTGATGCCTTGTGTTATGACAGTAGCTGATCACCGCTACAGTATTGGACTCGTATCTCCTGACATGTATGAACAGCTCTAGAACTGGATTGATGTAGAGTAGACAAGGAACCTTCTGAGTAGCATTTGTACAGTCTTATCATCTAGACCTACTGCCCTCAAGGAGTTTGTTACTGTATTGTCTCAAGTGGAGTAGACAAGTGGCAGATAAAATACAGCAACAGCTACCCTAAGTGTATTGTTATGGTTGTAGTATGTGTATTATTGTATTGTTTTTGTTATAGAATTGTTAATTGAAGTCTGTCAACACTACATGGACATACATTTGAAAACACTCATTGTATTGTATTTTACATGTATATACTTTGAAAGAAACTCAATTTTGTGCTTTATCATTTATCTTCTACAGTTAGCTAACAGCTGCTTTAGGAGCACCTAGTGTGATACAAGAATTTAGTACACACAATTTTTGTGGCACATAACAGCTGCAATTTGACTGGCAGGAAATGACCTCTCATCAAAGATGGCCTCTTGAGCAGGCTGACCTCTATCATTCCCTGAAAATATTATTCCTCATAAAAGACCTCACCTAAACATGAATACTAGTGGTGTGCTTGAGCACAAAATGGCGAGCAAGCCCGATAGTTAGGTAACATAAAACTAAGTATTGCTACTGTGTTAGAACTTAGCCTTAGTTCACCTAATCCACACCACAATTGCTGTAGGAATCTCATATCCAGGTAGCAATAACGTGGGTGCTCAGTTTACTTGGTTTTTATACAACTCAGAAAAATCGCTGTGCAGTACGTGCAAGAGTAAAAGGCGGGAGAAATGTTCTCGGCGCGACTACCATCGGTTTTGTGTAGTTTGCGCATGATCAGTAGCTACTTAGCGGTTAGATTTGTCACCTGCTATCAGTATTGTTTTAATCATGGAACCGGAACCAATGGCAGAACAAGTGAGTAGATTTATTAGCATAGCGTACTCCTAAACTGTATAAATACAGAATTGGAGTGTTTGTTTGCCAGCTGGTTGTCATAGCTCAGTGGCAGAGCACTTGTGGGTTATGCAAGTGGTCCTGGAGTTAGATTCCTGGTGGCCACAAATATTTTTAATTCTGTATTGCTTAAAAAGCCTGTGAAAGAAAGAATACATCTTGCATAACTTCCTACACATTTCACAAATGCACTTGGAAGAGCAGTAGTTTCACAAATGCACTTAGGAGTGTTCGAAGGACCAGATCTAAAGTGATCAAAATTAAAGTTAACCTAAACAGGCTGATTAGTTAGTTATAAACAAAATATAACTTGGAAACGGTAAAGTTCGAGGAACATTGACGAACATCGACGATTGACGAACATCGACGAAATATGACAGAAAATAATAATTCAAAGTGGTATAATGAAAGAAAATGATAACTAGTGGTGTGCTTGAGCACAAATGGTGAGCGAGCGTTAAACTACACTATTGTTAAACGATTGATTTTAACAACTAACATTCAAACTACTAAAACTGGTGGTGTGCTTGAGCACAAATGGCAGCGAGCCTTAAGTAGAGCTCCAACTAAGGGTGGATCCTAAAGAGTACTGCTAATGGACTAACTAAATAAAAAGAACGGGCCTTGGGAGCCTGTTTCGTTCAAGTTACGAGCTCCTCAGCCTCAAGTATATAATCCACAACTTCTCCGTCGCAACACTTTCCAGGTTTTTACAGCTATCTTCCCCTGGTGTAGCCTACCAACCAGGTTAGAGCAGCTGCTAATGTAACTGGCTGGGGGTTTGGGGAACCCCTACAGCCAACTCTATACTGTGTGGGTTAAGGTCCACCTACAAACAAAGTAGTGAAGATATCTAGGTTAGCTTTAGGCCGCCCTAGCCAGAAGTTTGCATTGGGATTCGGATTTTGAGGACACAAAAAGCCACACCACTTTTTCTCCTATAATATTAACAACAACAAAAGGTAACTGCACTAAAGCTTATAATTTGTTCAATGAATTCTAGTTCAAAACTATAAGTTAATTAAATACTTGATATTTGAGAGAAAATCGGTAATATTCGAGTAACCAGGCTTTTAACCACTATGGTGAGCTGTATATAAACAGTCTTTTTGTACTACAAGTTATTTAATAGAATGTCGTTTAAACTGCCTGTTAAAAAAGGTATTGGAAAAATCGCTATAACTAAGTGAAATAGCACCGGAACAAAGTGAAATGCCACGGTAGCAAGTAAAATGCCACAGTAGCATAAGTGAAATAGTAAGGGTAAGTGCGCAAGCATGCAGTTTTAGCCTTGGAAATCTAGTTGGAGACAACATCATTCTTTAGCACAGAAGCTCTACCCGTATTAGGCGGAATATTTTCAACAGATTATAGGAGGAGCCAATGGTTAAAAGCAAAGTTTCAGAGAAAGTTTATCCTGAAGTACAGAGATAGTGACTGCACCATACGGTGTAGCCACACTGTAAATGATTTTTAGCTTACACGCGTACTGGCCTAGTATTAGCATGTGATATTAGGGAGCATGAACAACGTGATTAAAATAACACGAGGCAAACAGGGAGTGCTATTTCAATAGCTTTAGGAGTTCTATTGATCCATAATAGTACAGGTTACCCGTGCTATCACTCGCTGATAGTAGGCCAACTCTATTTCTAATAATCATTTGCAGTATAGTTACACTATATATTGCACTCACCATCGGTGCATATCAAGATTAACTTTCTCAGATTCTTCCCTATGTCGTCTCCCCTCCTAATCTGTTGAAAAAACTCCGTAGCTTGTGCGATTAATATCGAATAGTACGCTTACCCATGATATTACTCTTACTAATTAATAAGTGCGTTATGTTACACTTTAATGTCACGTAGCAAGCTTTACTCATGCTGATATGAGAGCGAAATTTTATAGCCATGGAGCTGAATGGTTTATTAGGTCACTTGGACTCTGACGTAGCAAGCTTTACTCATGCCGATATGAGAGCGCAATTTTGTAGTCATGGAGCTGAATGGTTTATTAGGTCACTTGGACTCTGACGTAGCAAGCTTTACTCATGCCGATATGAGAGCTGAATGGTTTATTAGGTCACTTGGACTCTGACTAGGCTGTCCATATACTGAGTGTGAAGTACACCTGGGGAAACAGCAGAGAATTCCATTGCAGGTTCAGCACAATCGAACAGATGACGATATTCCGGATGTTTTATGTGGGGTGTGGCTAAAACATTTACTTCCGGTCACTCTAAAGGGGCGTTCGACCTAACCCGAACCCCCCTTAGCTACAGGGTTTGAACTTACTAGTAATGTGCTTAAGCACAAATGGGGAGCGAGTTAAAGACAATACTATTTTTATACGAATGATTTTGATTTCTAACACTGAAGCTACTGAAAATAAGGTCGAGTTTTTAAACTACGCATACACGGTAAAAAGTATTTCAGTGCCATAGTAACAAACTCGCTGCAACTGTTTGAATTGAAGGGAAAAAAACAACAACAACAAAACAATACACATTATTTAAAGGTTTTCTTTGTGATATTCTTTAGTTAAGTAGTGGCTGTAAAGCACAATGCTTTGGCACTAATGGACATACACCTACACTAGACTTACCTTCGCGGTTAATCTAGTGGACAATGCTTTTTCAAGTAAATACTGTTGCGTACGGCTTATAACCAAGACAAAGAGCGCATTGACTTACCACTGCCACTAACTCGAATAGAAATGGAAGTCCCGTAAGTTTTTACGATTTAACTGCACCCGAAAAAGAATTCAAAACGGTAAACAATTCAATTTCTAGGGTGATACGGGTACTGATTGCTAAAAAGGAGGATTCTGTTTAGTGAAGTTGGGACGGGGTCAACCACAGAACTAACACAAAAACACGAGGGTCAAAGTACAAAAATGCCTTACGTACGTCCAAACGTATAATTATATAAACTAGTGAGGTGCTTCAGTACAAATGGCGAGCGAGCCTAAAACTAATGGTGTGCTTGAGCACAAATGGCGAGCGAGCCTTAAACTACACTATTGCTAAACTATTGATTTTAACAACTAACATTCAAACTACTAAAATAAAGTCGAGTTGTTAAATTACGCATATGCGGTAAAGGGGATTCAATGCCATAGTAACCGCTCCCCGCAACCGTTTGAATTGAAAAAATAAAATACACATTATTTAAATGTTATCTTTGTGATATACTTGAGCTAAGTAGTATCTAAAACGCACAATACTTGCACACAACTGGACATACCTACACAAGACTTACCTTCGTTGTTCTAGTGGACAATGAGTTTTCAAGTAAATACTGTTGGGTACAGCTATAACTGACAAAGAGCGCATTGACTCACCACCGCCACAAACTTGAATAGAAATGGAACTCCAGTAAGTTTTTTTTAGTATAAACTGCATATGCAAAAAAAAATTAAAGCGTAAACAATTCAATTTCTAGTACAATACGGGATGATCGTTAAACAGGAGGATACCGTTTAGTGACGTTTGGGACGGGGTCGAACGCTGAGTTAACTCGAAAATACGAGAGGGTCAAGGTACAAAATTACATACGTAAGTCCAAACATTATGTTATAGTTATAAACCAAAATTGAGGTTTGTATGCGGCGCAGCCCGAGTGGCGAGGATTTATAAATCGAAATACAAACCTAATGATTTTGGTTTATAACTATTTTATAGCCAGAACATAAGCAACGAGCAAAGTATAGCGTTAGCTATCTTAGTAATTGTATTAAAGTACCCAAACTCTTCATTATTCCATTTTGCTTTGATCTGCCTTCTACCATAATTATGGTTGCTAAGAACTATATCAGACTTTTCCCCACTAATACATTTTCTTACGAGCATACCAGACTGTATTATATTTATAGTTCTTAACGACAAGCGCGGTCGCTCGGGTAACGGGCTATAAATAAATAAACAAACATCCCCGATTTTCAATTGTGTTACCCCTGAGAGTATCGTTAAGCGATTGGGTTTTAACTTCTAACACTCAAGCTACTAAAAGAAAGTCGAGTTTTTAAATTATGTGTATATGGTAAAGGCATTCAATGCCATAGTAACCACTGTCCGCAACTGTTAAAAAACAAGGAACAAATAACAAGTCACGTTATTTAAACATTTCTTTGTGATATTCTTAGAAATAGTTGTAACGCACAATACTTTCACACAGCTGAACATACTTACGCAGGACTTACCTTCATGATTAGTCTAATGGACAATGAATATTCAAGTAAATACTGTTGCGTAGAGCTTATGACTATGACAAATAGCATATTAACTTACCACCGCCACTAACTCGAATACAAATGGAACTCTAGTAAATTTTTGAGTTTTAACTGCACCAGCAAAAAAATTCTAAACAGTAAACAATACAATTTCTATGGTGATACGGGTAATGATCGATAAACCAGAGGGTTCTGTTTAGTGAAGTTAGGGACGGGGTCGAACACGGAGCGAACACAAAATACACGAGGGTCAAAGTACAAAATGGTATACTTACATCCCAGAACACAATATAAACTTGTGGTGTGCTTCAGCACAAGTGGCGAGCAAGCCTGCCTATTTAAACTACAACATTGTTACTACATAATTTATATTTTAGCTTAATTCATGCAAAACAGTATAATAACAGTTGACCATTAATTTTAGCAAACAAATAATAAATTACACTCATACCTGAGTAATAGTAAGTTTTGTACTATCAAACTTGAGCAATTCTGACTACCTCAATCTCTTGAACAAGCTCTCAGCTACAAAATAAATAGGCCAGTGTTATTTTTGTAATTTAGCCAACAAATATGGAATTACTACTTGCCTCAATTTCCTGAGTAATGGCAACTTCTGTAGTTACAAATTTAAGCTATTTGGACCATCTAAATTACAAGTAATTCTTGACAACAAGCTCTCAACTACAAAACAAAAGACCATCAATTTTAGCAAACAAATACAAAATTACTTTAGTGTCAAATTGAAGCCATTCTGACTATCTAAATTACCAGTCTCTCTTGATAACATGCTCTCAGCTACAAAACAAAGGTCAGAGTTATTTTTTGTAATTTTAACTTACAAATATGGAATTAAGTACTTACCTCTGTTTCCCTCTAGTAGTGGTGGCTTCCTCAGCATTGTTATAAGGTATTCTGACAGTGGTACCTTCTGTTGAATTATAGCCATTCTGACTACCTCAGTTAGGTGGACAAGCTCGCAGCTCTAACAAAAAAATAATAGCGCAGGGCTGGATCCAGGAATTTTGACAAGGGGGGGTTCTAAGAAAATTGCACCCATAACCAAACCCAAACCACACCCACCTTAGGAAAAACAATGACGATTTAAAAAAAAGAACTGATTAAGTAATACAATGATGATTATAGCCAACAGAAAGTATAATGGAATGATGTTTAGTCAACAAAAAGTGAAGGTTGAAAAAGTCTTCGAGCATGAGTTTGAGTGAATGCTAGGCAGACATCAACCACTGAAATTATTTCACTATAATGCGTGGCAATCACTCCAAGGTCAGACATACGTTCTTCAGCAATGGTAGATCTTAAGCAGGTTTTTATTTTTCTTAACAAAGAAAAGGAACGTTCAGCTTCAGCACTTGTAATTGGTAGGGTACATGATATTAAAAGTAGCTGATATATGTTCGGAAACGAATCACTGTCACATGATCCAAGGGCCAAGAGAAAAATATTTGGAATATCAGCCCCTAATTGACTCTGCCAAAGGGTATGCCACCGCCTAAGCTCATTTTTTTGCCTCAGAAGTGAATCAATCAAAGGGATTGCATTTGTCCTTTTGTAGTGCTGACTAGGAGACTCACTAGGAGTATTGCTTCTATTCCTTTGCAAGCTTGTTTTTCTTGGCACAAATTCAGCAACACCTACTTTATTGGCCAAAGTTAGTACTTCTTCATACCAAGAACTGAAAACCATATCGATATTCTTTCTAGAGGTATCAATGTTCTCAATAACAGTATTTACCATAGTATATGCCTCATAAACATCTTGCTCACATTTTTGTAGTTTCGATGCAATGCTTTTGACTTCATCAAGGACATTCTTTGTAATAATGAATGTAGCTATGGTTTGAAAGGAAGTAAGGGAATTCTTAAGCCCTTGTGCCTTTGTTTTTGTGTCACTGTTCCAGTTCCAACTTCCTTCTTGAGATACTAACTCTAATCTTTTGTGCATCTGTCATTTCTTGAGATAAATGCCTCAGCCGATCAATGGAGCCATGTGCAGCATGTATAAGGACCCCGAGGTCTATCTGCCCCATTGTATTAACATAACCAGCTGTGGGTGCCGGTTCAGAACAACTTGGTTGTAATGAATTCATTGTCTCACCTACACTAACATCATTACTTGTAGATTCATGGCACAAAGCATCTGATGGTGATAGACTAATAGTAGGAGCATCAGAACGGGACCTTTTTCCAGATCTAAGGAAGAAAATAAAATAATAAATTTTATTATTCTTATACTATAGCTATAGCTGTACCTGGTGGTCAACATTTCTGCAAGATTCATACACCCTTCTGCACTCCTTTTTTTCCCTCTCCGACCAGACTTCATGCCAGTGAGAGAGAAAAGACTTGTGATGACGTTCTCCAGTTAAGTGGACTACAGCTTATAGCTACAAGTAGCAGAATATCAAGCTGAGCTAGGGACCTGTCACTGCCTGCAGGGAGAAGCAGAGACCTGGTGTAGAATTAGAGGGCAAAACTGACAGAGTTTCTGGTAGCAACTAATTTTTTGGTAAGTTACGAACATGAAATGAATTACAGAGTGAGCAATAAATTGTATGAGCACTTCAGTGAACATGTGATTTATCATTAGAAGGAATTCGATCTATATTGTCGTAGACATGTGCAATGTTAGAGCAGGGCCTGGCTTGTGGCAAGTTTGGCTGTACAGGCCGATAATTAAATATTACATTTAGAAAGGGGGGGTTCGAACCCCCTGAACCCCCCCCCTAGATCCAGCCCTGCACTAGGCTTCGGAATATGGGGGAAGCATGCAACTTTAAGTCACTCCCCTGGAATGGTCAGATTATTCAATTACAGGAGAGGTACCACTTCTGTCTTGCCTGGCTATACATTGCCATGTATTATCCCACTCACTGTAATGTCCCTGGATTATGTGTCAGTGGGTAGCTTTATATTGAATACACTCTGAATGTCTCCTAGAAAGTTGATTCCCTGTGCTTCTCTACCTGTGGTGGTATGAAGGTAGCAGAAAAAGTGGTTCCCCTTTGAGGCATGTGGATTCTAATAAATACCATCCTGGAGGAGAAAATAAGAGTCTTTGGAGATAAAGGGTACATGCTTTTAAACATTTTCTGCCCATGATGCTCTCACTCTCTTTCAGCAATAATTAAAGCAGTATACGATTCCACCTGTTTCATTTAAATTCACCCAACAAAAAACCATCCCCCCCCCCCCCCCCCCCCCCCCCCCCAGCAACTCTAGACGACGACGTATTGGGTTCAAGCAAAATCACCTATGTATCAGGGTCAGTAGCCTTGGAGTACTCAGTGCATCAGTACTGTCCTAGTATAGGGTGCTTTTCTGTGTAGGGACTGCTGAGTCAGTTTCACCTGCAGTCTGCTGAGACTTGATTCTGCATAGATGAGGGTTGTAAATTAGTTGGCAGATAGAACCCTATGATGTGAAGTTTCTTACCTGTGACATTGATTGTGAATTGAAACATGTGACCTGAAAAGACCTGAGGCAGTGATAGAGAAGCTATATTGCATGTGCACACAATGAAAATTAACATGTAGAGTTAATGTGAGTAAACATCAGGAATGGTAAGGTGGAGGACAAGGCGGCGGTCTGGCAATGGGTGGGAGTGGTCCGCGGAGTAAGTCAACAGCGCAAGCAGGAGGGAAATCCTCATTAGCAGAAGTCAAACACGTGGCAGAGGCTAGAAGAAATCACAGCCAAGCAGATTCCAGTCAGGCAATATGGCCAAGAAACAGCTAGGTAATGACTTGAGAGAAATTGAAGAATCAGAGCCTCTAATAGATGCCTTAGTGGAGAGACTGGAGGCAGGAGTAACTCAAAAGCTGAAGAGGAAAATCAGCAGGAATAACGCAGAACTAGGTGAGCAGTAATTAGGAATGGGTTAATTAAGGGCAGCCTCTCTAGTTTCCATCCACTGGTAGCAGTGCTACAGTGTGACTTATTGGGCAGATAGAGTGTAAAGCCAAATAAGGGTAGCAAAGCAAGAGCAGAGCTGAAAGAGTGCAGACAGAGTGAGATGGGGCCTCAAGTAATAAAAAATGAGGTGTAGAAGGTGGTGAGTGACTATTGGACATATGCTACCACAGGGGCACTGCTGGGGGCCAGCAGCGCTGAGGAGCAAAGTAGTGGCGAGGAGCACAGCTGGGGTGAGGAGCAAAGCGAGGATGGAGTCAGAGACTCTGTGCTAAAGATGCTCAAGCAAAAGTTGGTACGAGCAGGAAAACAGGAAAAGACAGCAAGAACTCCAAGGAGTGGAGCAAGGCCACCAGGGTGAGAGTGGACAAGGGGATAATTACAGTCCCTAGGGTGCTCAGCCAAATAAATCAAAAGAGGGGACTTTGTGGATGTTGTGGACCGCCATCCTGCAAGGCGCGATGAAGGACGGTTGAGGAAACACTATAATCCCCGGGTGGTCATCTGGAGGGAATCAGATTTCAGCAGGGTGGCTAGGAAAGTGCCAGACATGACCACATGGACGAGGTACTTCCTGCTATACGAAGAACTGCCGCTACAGGAGTACCCAGAAAAAGGAAAGCAGTCAGATCAAGGTCATATCACGACCTTATAGCCCAGATGGCCCAAAAATACGAGTGGTAGGCATGCAAAGAATACGACCGTCATTTCCGGGAACTCATGGAAGGTGACAAGGCTCGAGTTTGGGCAAATACAGATCCTGGGATGTTTGCAGAGCACGTATCAGCCTTTGCACTGGACAAGCAAGGAAAAGGAAAGGCAAGCAGGCATGGTCAGCAAGATGGACCTAAAAAGCGGTTCAGGGAGACATTGGAGACAGAGGTCAAGCAAGTGAGGGCAGAGGCAGGCATCACAATCTGCCAGAAATATAATAAATACAGGGGTGATTGCAAATATGGAGCTCAGTGTCAATTTCAACACATCTGCAGCAGGTGCAGGGGACTCCATCCAGTGTCACAGTGCACCAAAGTATTAAGGGCCAGGGTTATGTTGGGCATGATTCAGATGATTTATGTACAATATACAAAAAAAAAAAGCATGGTAGCAGGTGGGCAGTAGGAGAAAGACGGGCTACTCAAAGTGGGCTGAAAGTCACAAGAAGGGATGAGGAACAGTCAGAAAGGGGGGAGGTTAATGGTAATAAACGGCAAGGTCTAACTAAAAAGTTTATGGTAAGGGCTCACAATCAGGGTGTGGTGATGGAAGATCGAGACATAGGTGTGAAGATTGGCTGGTGTTATTGTGCAGAAACTGGACTGAGCTGGCAATTGCAAGAAGAGAGAGGTGACTCTTGTCCGTAATAGAGTCATTGAGTCATGCTTGTAAAGCAGTGAAGGCTGGCAGATCCTTCCTGCCCAGGCTGATTGGCTTAGCGTTGGGGGTGCAACAGTTTGATCGAATCATTAGGCTTAACCGCGAAGCCAGAGACGATATTGAGTGGTGGTTTCAGTTCAGCAAGGAATGGAATGGCACTGCAATGGTGTGGTACACTGACAAGTCCAAGCCAGCAATCAATTGGATGCATCAGGTGGCTGGGGATGTGGAGCTTGGTGGGAGTACAGATGGCTTCAGCTGCAGTGACAGCCAAGGAACTGCTACCAATTGTAGTGGCAGTCGCTTGCTGGGGTAGTGAATGGCAAGACAAATCAATAATCAATATTGGCATGTTGTGACAACATGGCAGTGGCCATGGCCATTATTAACTCGGGCTCGAGCATAAAGTCAGAGGCAATGCACCTGAGGAGATGTCTGGCATTCTTGGAGGCAAAATGGGGCATACAGCTGTGGGCGAAGCATGTCAAAGGGGAGGATCAGTTGGCAGATATCATACCTAGGAATAGAGTAGACAAAGTGTTTGCATTACACCCACAGATAGCCGAAAGACCAGAAAAAATGGATACAGAAGTCTTACAAGTGCTAGTACACAATCGCCAGGCAGGGAGAAACCCCAATTGGAGCAGACAGTGGAGGTGTTGTTCCAGAAAGGCATAGCCCCAGCAACTGTAAGGCTGTATGGGGCAGGGGCAAGTAGGTACAGGGCATTCTGCAAGACATTTAAGTACACCAGCAACTGAGAAGACTTCGTCCATGTTGGCCTGTCGCATGGTACGGCGAAGGCATACTTGTCAGCGGTCAGACACTGGCAAGTGAAAATGAGCCAAGGCGACCCAAAAATGGGAGACATGCCACAACTGGGGCAGATCTTGAAGGGGCTCCATAGGCTGTGGGAAGAGCAAGGATTGCCCAGGCAGCAGAGGAAGCCAATGACAATTGAGGTGTTAGAAACCCTGAGGAGGAGCTGGAGCGAGATGCCAGGAGGCGGAGATGCGAGGATATTATGGGCAGCAGCCACCCTCTGCTTCTTTGATTTCACCAGATTGGACAAGCTTAATGACACCGTTGGCAAGCAAGTTTGACCTGGCCATTCATCTCTAATGGGAAGATGTGACCACAGACTGCGAGGAGCACCCAATTCTAATAAGGGTGAGAATCAAGAAGTCCAAAACGGACCAGCTCAGGCAAGGCTGCGCGCTGGTGGTTGGCAGCACAGGAAACTGACTGTGCCCGGTGAGGCAGTACTTGGCTTTAAGAGGGCATCTGGCAAAAGGCAGGGAGCACTCTTTCAATATGAATCCGGCCGGTACATGACATGAGACAGCTTAGTAGTAGCCGAGATGAGGCAGCCATGGAGAGAGCAGGTGTGGATAGCCGGGGCTTCTCGGGCCATAGCAATAGAATTGGAGCAGCAACAGTAGCGGCCAAGGCAGGAGTTAGAGATGCAATAGTCCAGAGACTGGGTCGGTGGAAGAGCGATGCCTACTAGAAGTATTGCAGCCAGAGCGGAACTAACTGGCACCACAGCAAATGGTGTCGAAGGTGCGGATGAAGTAAAAAAGCGGCAAGACGAGTGAGGGAATGGTAACCAACAAGAGATAGCCATAACCTAGCTAGTCCACTACAGACAAGTATATAGTCACAAAAGATGGTTGCTGGTCATATGTGATTGTAAATGAAAGCGTAAAAAATGTATGTCAGGGGAGAGTGCTATAATAGGGGGGCAATGTAGAGAGGGTAGGGGGAGGGATGGGCCAAGGTAGGGGATGGGGTATTGGGAGAGAGACTTGAGGGTTTAGAGTTGGAATGTAGAGTAGAACTAGATAGAAGTAGATGTTCCTAGTCCTATTGTTTGGGTGGATGTGGAGGAGCTTTGTCATCCAGCAGGGCCGGAGGACTAGGAACCAGAAGGACAGCAGGGTGGCAGAGTAAAGTGGAAACAGCCACAAAGACTGCCCAGGAAGTGGCAGATCAGTCTTGCCCACCTGTCAGGGGGAGGGGCTCGCACCCCCCCCCCCTAAAAAGTGACAGGTCAAGTATACTTAGTTGTCTGGGTGAAGGATTTACCCGGCAGTTTTTCTCCCCGCCTTACCGGCAAACAAGTTAGATGTAAAGCAGTCACAAATGACGTCAATGTTTAATAAAGATTAACACGTAGTGTTAATGTGAGTAAACATCAGGAGTCGTAAGGCGAGGACAAGGCGGTGGTCTGGTCAGCGGAGTAAGTCAACAGTGCACTTAGGAGGGAAATCCCCATTAGAAGTCAAACACATGGCAGAGGCTAGAAGAAAGTACAGCCAAGCAGATTCCAGTCAGGCAACAGCCCCACCCACCCGCCCACACCAACAATGAAGGGAGAGCATATAGAAAGAACCTAGGGATAGGGTTTAGGTCAGGGTGGACATGGGTTAGTATGAAACTCCACTGAGGGCCAGATATGGCAGGAAATGTTAGGGTCTTTTCGGTGTGACAAGGTAGGAAGAAGGAGATAGGTAAGAAGGCAGAGGAGCTTTGCTGTCCAGCAGGGCAAAGTTGGGTCCAAACAGTGGGACTAGGACACCCCCACAAAAAGTGGCAGGTCATGTATGCCCACCGGTCTGGGGGAAGGATCATTCCCTCTATCCGGCAGTTTTTCTCCCCGCCTTACCGGCAAACAAAGATGTAAAAGCAGTCACGAATGACATCAATGTTTAACAATACCAAATGCCAGTGATATTTAGTTTAATTAACAAAAGAAGACAAAGCTGTGTGAAAAAGATATTGCCAGCTATATAAAACAAAAATAAAATGATGTGATCATCACAAAAATTCACAATAACAATAACCCAAAATATAGTTAATAATTAATCAGGCTGTCATTTGGTCAACTGCCTTAGTTTCTTATTCTCTTTTTTTCTTTTCGTCCCTATGCATTCGCTTAGAAGTGAAATCGGAACGAGTACTGATGGTACAATGTGGTAAAATATTTCTTAGTTCATCACTGTTGTCAGCTGGATTTTTTGAGAGATTCAGAGCCTGCAGATTCCTGCAATTCTTCAAACTTTCAGCAACAACAAGTGCCTCTTTATCGGTTATCTTATTGCTACCAAGCCTCAGTGTTCTCAATGATTGGCAGAACTTTAGTCCTATTGCCAGTCCTTTGGCACCTTCTCCATCTATACCATTTTCTTCTAGATTGAGTGTTAGCAGAAGCCTACAATATTGTAAGCATTTAGAAATCTCGCACGTGCCTTTGGATATTATGCTGTTCTTACTTATATCCAAAACTTGAAGTGGTGATGTTTCAGACAACACATTTAGTACTACTGATGCTCCTGTAGGCCCAATGTTATTGCCACTGATATGCAATTCTTTTAATACTTTAGCATTCAACCTATCCGCCAAATGAGCTATACCACCAGATGCAATGTTGTTAAAATTTAAATTTAACACCTCTAACTCTGTCCAACAAATACTAGCAGCTAGCACAGAAACACCTTCACTTCCAATATCGTTCCCTTCCATCTTTAAGAACCGCAGTTTAAGCTTTTCTAATCCCACCACCAACCTTTGAATATCCTGTGCATTCAATTTGTTGTAACTGAGATCAAGAGTGTGGATTCTGATGCTGTTTCTTATTCCCCGAGCCAAGACATCAACATCTCTATGGGAAATGTTGATGCGAAATAACTCTAGGATTTGTAAATTTGAGTATCCTGTTCCTAAGTCCACCGTTCCATGTCCTTTGAGATTACTAAGATCTAATTGTTGCAGCGGAGTTTTGAAGTCAACTCCTAACGTAATATTACTTTTCCTTTCACTACCACCCAGGGACACTTTTTTTAAACTATTCCAGCATTTCAAACACTGGGAAAACATATTAGTCACATTCAGATCAATTATAATTCGATTATGTTCTAAATTTAGTACTTGAAGTTCAGTGCATTCTTTCAATGCATCGAGAAGAGCAATTACTCCTGATGAGGGAATATTATTACTTGCCAAGTTAACAGATTGCAGTTTCAAGCACAATTTGAATGTTTTTGAGAGCTTCACTATACCACTCTCATTGATTTTGTTGAAGTCCAGATTGATAGTTCTAAGATTACGACAGTTTTCCAATCCATACACCAAACATTCAATACTCTTATCGCATAGCTCATTTCGCATTAAGTTTAATGATTTTAGCTGGTAACAGCACCTTAATCCCTCTGCAAGAGCTTCAATACCATCAAACCCAATAGAGTTATTGCTGAGGTCCAGACTTTCCAGACTAATACTCCACATAACACAATCATTTCCAATTCTGTGAACCTCACGAATGCTCAGTGATTTGGGCACAGGCAATCTCATTGTCTCACTGCATTTACAGCAGGAGATGATGTCCAGCCATCTTGACAATCCAATAACTCCTTCCGATTTTAGATTTGTTTGCTTAAGATTTAACATTCGCAAGGTAAAGCTTTTTAATTCAGACACAAGAGTAAAAATACCTTTGTGGTTAATATCATTGTTGGCAAGATTCAGTTGGCTTAAATTTTTGCAGTTTTTAAGCCCTTGCACTATGCACTTCAAGTGACGAGAATCAATTTTATTGTCTTCTAAATTAAGACATTGTAGCATTGTGCAGTGCTCCAGTGCTCGGCCTAATGCTATCATTCCTTTAAAACCAATCTTACACTTGCTGAGATCTAAGGTATTTAAATGGCCACAGTAATTCAAACTGCTGGCTAGTGCTTCAGTTCCATGAGCACTGATACCCTGACCAGCAAGATTGATGGTGTGCACATGAGAGCAACACTTGATAGCTCTTCCAATTGTCTGTGCGCTGTGCTTATAAACAATTATCCATGATTGTTTTGTGTGCTCAGCCATTTCAGCCGTTTCGATGCACTTTCGTACTCTCTGCACTCCTTCAGATGTGATCTTGACATTATATAAAAAGAGTTGTACATGCTCATGTGACTTCTTTTTAAAAGCACTTGCGATAGCTACTGCTCCTTCATCGCCAAATGCATTGCACTGCATATCCAACTTTGTTAACTTCTCCAAGTTTGCAAAAGCTTGAGCTATAAAAACTGCTCCTTTATCCCCAATATTATTAAAAGATACTGAAAAATGTGCTAAATTTGAACACTTTTGCAGAAGGGATGAGAGGATCTCCATACCACCACATGAAATATGGTTGAAGTCCAATCTAAAGGTTTGTAATTCTTTAAGCTCCACATTTGACAAGTATTCTATCTTGCTATTGTCAAGATTACAGTTAACGAGAATAAGATCAGAAAGATTTAGGAAATGATGTACCAACTTCAAATCAACATCTACATTAGCCAAGATGTCCTTTTGTATAACAACTTCTTCTCCTTTAGTAATGATTTCGCATTTAAAGTATTTCAACAAGTCAATTAAATCTGATCTAAATAAAGTGGTGGTTTGAATTTCGAGACGTTTTAAGGATGACAATGACAAGTCTTTTGCCAGCAATTTTATGCCCTGTTTTCCAAAGTTCAAATTAGCCAAGCTAAGAAATTCCACACAAGGCAGTTTCTTCAAAACTTGATTGAGAATACAAAACTTTTCCAATTCACGTGACACAGACAAGCAGCAAGTATAGCCCTTACTCATTTTAAACATTATCATGTCTCTGCCATCAATGCTACTATTTTGTACTCTTAACTGAGTAGATTCAACACTTGAGCTTGAAATTACATAGGCTATGGCTTTGTAATCAGTCATTGATAGTTTGTGATTTTTGAATGAAAGACCTTTGAAATCAGCATTGTCAATGATGGTGGCACAAAGAGCATGATTCTGAGATAGGTATGCACAATACATTTGGTAAAGAATGCCAACTTTAGAATTCTTTATGCATTCAAGCTCTTGGTTTTTTACGTTATTGAGCCCTGTCATTTCACAATAATGTTTCCAAACTGACCACATGCTCGCTTCATCTGCTCGAGAGCTGAACACAAGTAACTGCTCATTCTCATCCTGGCTGGCAATATAGCATGCTGCAAGAAACTCCTGCAAAGACAAACTATAGGAATGCAAGTGTCCCTTATCAAGTATCCTTGCAATAGGATCTGGAGCAAGAAGGACCAAATATGGAAAAGGGTAGAGACTAGTGGTCTTTGAGTGATCAATAAGATTGCTGTCATTAATTGCTTCAAAGGATAATTTGCATAATTGTTGAAACAGGTCACCAGTATCACTGCTCAATTCAGTGAATTTCTTATCATGTTTAATTTTGAAGATCTGCCTTTCTTCACTTGTAACACTCATATTTATTATCAACTGCACAAACAACTTGTACACTTGAGCAACAGAATTAGGGGGTTCCCCTTCCCACATCTCGCATATATAGTAAACCATGCATAAGAACAAGGGCTGATAAAATTCAGATGGCTCAACTAGTTCTAACAATTTCGCCATTTTCATTGGACAACAGGAAAATTGCTCAACATTCTCAACTTTGCTTTTATGAATTCCCAGTATTGTCAAACATTTTGTTATTTGAGTTTTTTCTGGTAGTATACAGTGTGAAAAGCCTGTAGTAGCGATTATCATAGACCTTGGAAGGTATTCCTTCAAAAGAAGCCTGTCGATTATATCTGTTTTCTTATTTCTCAAATTACGCTCATCTACGCCATCTAAAATGAAGCAAGCTCCTTCACCATCACTATTCTCTAGCATACTTATAACAGAACAAGCCGATTCCTCATTCTCATTGTAGACGAGTTTCAGGATGTCCAAAATAGTTTTGCAATCATGCAAGACTTGAACTGAAAAGACAAACAGGAGCTTTGCTCCTATTAAGATATTTTGCTCCATTGCCCAATTTCTTGCCAGCCTGAAAGCAAGAGTTGTTTTTCCACTTCCTGGTAATCCCTTTATTATTACCAAGGCACCATCATTATATGTGTCAAAAGCTTCTTGATACGCAATTAGTTTATCATCAGAGCATTGGAAGGTGAGGTCAAGTTCATCAATCTCATGAAAGGAATCAATTTTTTTATTACATGCAGTATACAGCTTTAATAGTTTCTCTTTTTCAATGGGATAGGCAATTGATAAATTCAGTGTTGTATTTTCTTTATTATTTATATAACAAGCATATTTTCCACGCAATCCTTGATGCACATTTCGAATCAAAAGAATTTCACTTTGTGAGCCTAAGTACGTTGAGTCATCTTCTAGATTTCGGCCATTTTTACTCCATTGGAAACAAGAAAGCTTTAAAGGGTCCTCACCTGTAGACACATCAGCTAATGATCCCATTGTATGAGTGCATGCCTCCAGGAGTGCTGAGTTACCCTCTTGTATGTTTATGTCACCACACTGTTGTCTTAATTGTGAAACGGTTTTTCTCCCTATTGTAACTGGGAGAGCCACAGATATGGAGATTCTTTTAAACCTAGCAACTAGATTATCTATTTGAGGTTGCTCTTCTTGGGGACATTTTAATGCTTTTTTGATAATATCCAATAATATAGACATGTTATTTTTGCTATCAGACAGACTAATTCCTTTACTTATTTCATTCCATTTGTTTGCCCTGTCAACCAAGGCTTCATAGAGTATAGTCTCTTCAAGAAACATATCATCATCATTTCTCCTTCGCTTTTCACCTATTTTGGATTTTCCATTGCCCTGACTCTCTGGTTTCAATTTACCGTCGTGCAAAAAACAACCACAAACCAGAGGATCTCTCCTTATAATACTATATACCTGACCGAGAAGAAATTTAGTCCTAAGTTCATAATCTAACCTACAATGGTCCAACACTGAAAAGTCAGCGTTCATCTTTTCTGTAATAAATCCGTTCTCCAGCAGTTCCTTGGACACTTTCAAAAGGTCTACCCTTTCGGACATCTTTCCACTGGACGCGTTGAGTCGAGCGTACGGACCGAGGTTGATGTTAGGCTAGGCACAGACAGTATCAGCGGTATGTTTTGTGGGCGAGGTCAATGAATGAATGTGTGTGTGTGATAATTAGCACGCATGCGCACTTTCCCGTACCATTTCACTTCGCGTTTTTGTTGTTACGTTCGCTCACTCACCCAGTGCAATTTCAATGGAACAGCATTTTCCCCAATGCAATTTATGCCTGGTAAAGTGGATAGGTGTGCTGGAGACTGGAGAGCTTGTTTTTAGCTAACAATGGTGCTAAATCAGTATGACACATTTCAGGCTCATGTACTCTCAAAAAAAAAACTATGCTAGCATTATGCCAGCTTAATCTGACTACCTATTATGCCTCATAACTATTATCTCTGACAGGCATAAAAATTGTTGTCTCACCATTTTTTTCACGCAATTAATGAGCATAATTGGTGAACACAAAGGGAGTTACTGAAAAGCATAGTAAAAAATAAAATAAAAATAAAATAAAGGCATTGATTTAGCCTAGCCAGAAGGTACATCCTCTCATTTACAAAACCCTCAAAACTACTATACACTTTACACTTAGCATCTAAAAGCCATGTTTATTTTTATAGGTATATGGGCATTTGCTAAGTGGCAGCAGTATTATACAGCTAACCCAGCGTACTGTTAAATAAATTTCTCTATGGCAAATATAGGATTATAAACATGAAAGAAGAGCATGATAAGTTTAGTCAGACTTGAGCTTCTCATGTACACCAGATCCAGACCGGAGAATGACTCCCTCAGCGCCAACTTTGGCCTCCTCTGAAGTTGTATCGCAGATCAATTCCTTAGTGTTGAGCCTATTCTCACCCTCACTGTCGGAGTCATCCTCAGCCGTGCCTGAACAAGATCTGGTGATGTCGTCAGAAGGTCCTTCATCCGAATCGGAAACACGCAATTCATCATCGTCTTTGCTACCAGAATTAGATGGGCCTTTCTGGACAACTTTTCCCCCAGAAATAACTTTGCTTTTGTCACCTGTAGCTTCATCTTCGCCACCTGATGGAACCTTTCTCTTGCGCTTCACCACTCTCCTCTTATTCTTGTGTTTTAGTTTCTTGTCCTCGATTACTTCCTTGTCTTCAGAATCAAAGCTTTGACCAAATTCATTTGTTCTACTCTTGTCAACAGGATATAGCCTAAAACCAAATAAACATCATCACTGCCACATCACAGCATTATATATAATAATATATCCACTTACCATCGCTGGTACAAGTAGATTAAGAATACAATGTCGTCTCGAAACACAGCCAGTCTGTGTGCTGTTGGCATGGTGATGATAAAAGCAAATACATCATCTATGAAAGTGTTGAATGCCTGGGAGAAAACACACACACACACACACACAACACGCACAAACAAACACAAGTGAGGCTTTTGGTACATTTCTCGACGTTAGTGAAGTTAAACTTTTTGCTCATAAAACCCGTGATTAAAGCAATGCACAGATTTTCATCGGAAATTTGATTTACCACAAACATTCAAATATACTATCCTCCCTCCCTCCCTCTCCCTTTTGTTTACTACCTTGTACATGAAAGCCTTCCAGGGTAGATGAGCTACTGACTTTAACTGAAACAACAACAACAACAAATAACAACAGACAAATACTTCAACGGGATCTTACTTTATAATTGAGAAAGAGCTGAGGCAGCATGAAGATAAACCCAAAAGCATACACACCTACAAGCACCACAAGGTCACTGGTCACACATACGATTGCCAATAATTATTCAAATTTACCATTGACTAGACTCTGAATGACCCAGGAATACCAACTGCAAGAAAAACAGAAAATACCGAGAATAAATGAACAAGTGACGGAGCAGTATGGGGTATGGGGGTAAGGGGTGGGGGTGGGGTAGACAGAATGAACAAATTAATAATTGACAGGATTAGTACCATAACCTCCATGGACGTATGCACTGAAGATTAAATGTCATAGCAATGCATTAATTGAAAGTGATGGGTAATATGAGAGAAAAGAGTCTTTTCTTGTGGCATTTCTTAATCTTTTATACATGCTTAACATTTTCAATTGTAATTTAAAACTCAGAACCATTTTATTCAAAAAAGTCCATCTACTCAATAGCTGAAAGAAGCCAAATAGCATGTGTTTGGCCCTATGAATCTGACCTGGTGAAAGACGCGCTGACCAACTGGTAGGCAGCACCCAAGACCACCAATGGAGCAAGGACGTAAAATAACTTGTTCATAACTTCAGAATCGTAGGATTCAGACATTTTCTCATCTTCTCCTTTCTCTCCAAGCTGTGTGAAAATACATCGCATTTTACAATGATGACAACAACAACAACAATATTCACTAAAATGTATTAATCCGTATTGTTGGAAATCGCACTCTGAACTCTATAGTTGTATCTTTCATATTCATTGACTGTGTTTAGCATTCAGTCACGTGCATCATGCATACTCTTTGCTATGGATTGAAATTTTGATGAGAAGCATCTCATACTATACTGCATAGCTAAGGCTTAGTCCGGGGAAATCACATAAATAACTGCTCAGAGCAAAGGGTCTTATAAGTATTGTGTAAATTTACTACATCCAACTCTACAATAGTGTAACTAGACAAACAGACAGACAGACATACTGGCAGTCTATATTGAAATAGTGGTTAGACCTTCACTTTGACCTGCATGCCTCATGTCTTACCTTGAACTTTGGAATGATTCCCGACCAGGTCACTGAAATTTTAAGAGCCTTACTTACTTTCCAAAACTAAAAGAAAAGAAAAATTTAATAAAATACACAAATAACTAACATTTTTTGAAGTAACATAGCTAATGCTACTATTGCGATAAAATATGAATTAAAATGGGGAATTATTGTGTAGACATAATCAGCTCCCACTTGTGCTGACCTCTCTCAATCCATGAATTGAAATACAAATCAGCACTCCAGATAATGCCCACCATACTAACCTCTATAACGGAGCCAATGCCAGTTGGAATAAGAATCAAGAGACTAGACTTCTGGTCCATCAAATACAGGAACACTATCAGCTGGCTGAAACAACGCCACATAACTGCAAGTAAATCACATGACCATCATGTGATATGACATCCCTTACCCGTGGTCTATATATAACTCACTGGTGCTGAGAGAGAGTCCCACCATTGTCTTGTGCTTTCTCCAAAATGAGATGTCATTCTTGAATGCCAGAAAATCGAACAGAAGCTGCAAGCGTGAACATCGTAAAAATTAACTAGGGTTAGAACTAGAAATTTTAGACTAGAGCTGTGCAATTAGACCACAAAAAATGTTGTCACTTAGTATATCACTATAAACAACATTGTAGCTATCTCTTTAAACCGCTTCGTAAATAATAATACACAAACAAGAAAATTAAATAAAATACATTTGTTTTAATCAACATGATAACAAACTTGCAGGGTATTATTTCAGAAGAAAATTTCAAAAAGTTCAAATTAACAACACTTGAACAATTAGGGAGCTTGTAATTAAAAAACATTTGGGAACAAAAGTCTCCTAAATAATGTTCATAAATATTGTCATTGTCAGGGGGAAATCAATTTCAGAGGAGTAGGGCTAAATGCCCCTCCTCCCTCTACAAATCCCTGCATATGTTTACTGTTGTAGTTCCAATAGATTGTATTTTAAAACTTTTCATTGTGGAACATGTAAATACACCTGAATATTATATTTAAAAAATGTCTTACATGAAAGACAGATATAAATATGGTCAGGCCAAACAGCCAGAAGTTGGTCTCCAAAAATATTCCTTTCAGATCATCAAACTCTTTATCCTTGAAACCTGTGATGATATAATGATGCACTTGATAATAGTAGTAGTAGTAGTAGTAGTAGTAGTAGTAGTACATAGTATGCAATGCATTTGTGCTTGTGTTATTGTGTGTTACAACATGCCACACTTTCTTCAAGAGCTGAAGACCTTACAAAAGTTTACATTTGCATTTATACTGTATGTGTTATATATAGTAGGTACTATCTGGCCTGACATTAATAAATTACTCCAGCCTACCTACACCCACTAGAAGGGGGGAGGAGGAGGAGGAAATGAATTAGCTATATTAGGGAAGTAAGGGGATCAATAACTCAGTAGAATGTGGTTTAAAAAACAACAATTAGGAGGACTAGTAATTTGTTTCCAACTGGAACTTCACCCACAAACACTGTTTTGCTTGTAAAAACTCCAATTTTGTTTTCATACGCACACATACTAATGAACAACTTAAAGCAAAAAACTGTATTAGAACTCTGCTACACACTCTGTCCCCTGTGACACGACCAAATGGCATATCAAAGAAGGCAAGATTTTGGGTTGTTGGTTGGTCATGTCACATGTATGCCTTGTCTACATGTCCTGTCTAGTACTACATTGCATACTACTAAAGGTGATACTTTACCCAACACACTATAAAATGATGACACCTTACCTAATGCACCCATGTTGTCTAGAGTGGAAGCGAAGATAAGCCAGAGTCTAAACTTTCCTATACTGACAGGAGCATACAGGAGGTCAAGGGTCATATTGGCTTCAATAGGCTATACAGAAATATAACAAAATAGAATTAATTAAGTGCCCACTCTCTTTATAATGCAACCAAACAAATAAAACAACAATCAATCAAGTTTGATCATACAAACCCACACACAGTTGGTATGAATTTGATAGTCTTTACTTACTATTAATTGTTTCTTGGTAACTTTTAGTCTATCCACGTAAAGTGGAGGAAGATAGCGTAGGGGACCTTCAAATACTCTAAACATAAACAAAGTTATATACCACCAAGCATAACTGAATGTCCATTACAAAAATTGGCTTTAGCAGCCAACAAAAGTAGATATAAGAACAGTTTGCATAGCTAGTGTCACTTACAGTTCACAACATAATATGAAACTGGACAAGTAGGTAATAATTACACTACATCTGTTTCATCCCTTGCTTAATTAAAAAGATAATTTCTTGCAGTGTATGACAAATTTTTAAGATATGAATCTGTTTCTGACAGTAACAACCATAATGACAGCGTGTATTCACGAATAATTCATGACTGAGTTAAGTAGGTAAAGTGACATCACTAACCCGATTGGGTAAAGCATCATTGTTACCTGAATGGGTAAAGCATCATCAATACCTGAATGGGTAAAGTGTAAAGTTCTACCCACTCTACAGTCGACAAGAAAAAAAACAAACTTCTATGAGATTCAAACCAGTGACCCTAAACTTTGCAGTCACGCACACTTTTCATTAAACTGTAGAGAACTAAAACCTAAGGGATCTTATTAAAGTAAAACTGAACACTGGGTGTCTGAATTCACAAATATCCATTTGCTAAACTGAGTTGGGAAAAGTATTCACCTTACAGTAGTTAACCATAACCCCCCACAAATCATGGGTAGAAGAAAGGCAGAGAAGCAGGAGAACGCATGGGTCAAGACAAATACAAGCAGGTGAGAAAAGGCTGACTAATGCAGGTACTTTAAAAGGGAGCAGGAGAGATAATGGACAAAGGAGGAGAAGGGACTCCATGAGCGGATGAAAGTAATAAAAAAACTGAGATACTTCAGGTAGAAAAAGATCAGAAGAGGGGGTATTGTTAGTCAATTTAATTACTGCAGGAGACCTGAGAATTCCAGATATAAAAGGCTTTGTTCCTCATTGGTAGCATATCAGACGTTCTGATTTATGTGACTCTCACGGCCACATACAGTATGGTTGACATGCTGTGCATGTTTACATCTAATTAATAAACACTGGATGTAATTGTGGTTGGGATCTTGATCCATGCCCACTGTGACAAGACAGACTCCCAGACTAGGTATCAAATTAGGTTTACATAAGCATCATGTAATTCCCCTGTAAAACAATTTGTTTGTACACACACACACACACACACACACACACACACACACACACACACACCTGAGATAGTCCCATATTTCATGTGGCACCTTATGGCTGTCAAAGTGCCAGTCTTCAGCCAAACTGTGGATATGGAGAAATGGAACCCAGTGGGTTACAGGGTCAACACTTGGTGTGGAATTGTCCTACAAAGGAATAACTCAGTTTTACTGATTCCAAGAATTAATTTATATTATTTTTCTACTACTTTTTTCTCTATAATAACTTCCACACTCACTAGTTCCCAAAGCAGGACTCTAACCCAGCAGTAAACATGCAGTGCCCCGTTTATAAACACTAAGGATTATATAGTGCTTTCTCTTTTTATGTGTGGTTTAGAGGTTTTCACAGTCACCAAAACACATACAGAGCGTCCAGCTTAACCCTTTCACCGCCAAGTTTACATGGGACTTGTATTCATAATAGACCAAATTTAGTATATATATTTTTTACAAACTTATGAAGCACAAAAGTACCTAGCAACCATATATTTTCGAATTCAGAAATAGTTGGTGAATATTTTAAAAATAATGTGGTTACACACTAATTGACCACAAAGTAATTATCACTAATAAACGCTAATTGTTGTGAATGTAATTATAATTATGCAACTTTTGAATCCTAACTAATATAAAAATTTATATATACATACAGAAAAATGGAATGTACAGTATTGATGTTCAAAAAGTCAATGGAATGCATACTGTTCAAAAAGAAAATGAAGACAATGTTAGTGACGATAATCAGATAAAGTATGATATTTTTTAAAACAGTCTCGACCCTGTGTTACACACAAATACACTGAGCAATGTTCATATTGTATTCTGCTTTCATGCCGAAATGATTTTGAAGGTAATTTTTTCATTTTCATAATTCCCTGGCACACCACACAATTACCCTTCTTTTCTACATATTTTGGCCAGTGACCAAGCAAAAGAAGTCTATCAGCATTCAAATGTTCCAAACTATGAGGACGCCCAATACGCTGCCTCCCTCTAAAGTCCCCAATAAGTTCAGTAGCTACTTCATATCTGAACTGTAGAAAATCACGTTTGCTTCTACCTAGTCGTGCATGCTCCTCTGGTCGAACATAGCTATCAAATACAAAAGCATTACCCAAGCAGCATTCCAATCCATAGCTAAAAACACGCTTCCACCATTTACGCGATCTTCTGCCAACATTATAGTAACTTCCTAACTGATCATTTCTATCCACACCCCTCATATATGATTGATAGTCTGGAAGACACGGTGGACAATTCAAATTCTTTATAGAACCATCTGCTTGCCTTCTCTTCACTGTACATGGTGTACTAGTTTCTGCAACATGCATTGTTGAAAGAAAATAAATTGTTCTTTTATCCACCCACGAACAAGACAATAGAGGACCATTAGATAAAAACTTATAATCACCTCTATTTTCTGCTGTAGAATGAGTAACCAAACTTTTCGGGAAAAACCTCCTATTTGTACGAGCCGTTCCACATGCATTTATCCCTCCTTGCATCAAATCTATTACAACTTTTGTACACAGTCCAACTTGACCATTGTTATTCTCTACACCTTTTCCTGTATAAACTTGTGATCTCTTTACATAACCATTAGTTACATCTGCTAATACGAATACTTTTATTCCCCACTTTATTGGTTTATCTTTGAGATACTGTTTGAAACCTAGCCGACCTTTGAATTTGATCATGGCTTCATCAATACTGCACTCTTGATGCATATTGTATAATTTTTCAAACTGTGCTGTGATCAAGTCTAAAAATTTTCTAACTTTCACTAAACGATCTGCTACTGGGACAATCAAAGGCTCAGTAGAATTGATACTCAAATGGAAAAACCTAAAAAGCTGCTCAAACCGAACTATGGGCATAATAGCTGCTATAGATGGAGTCGTTATGAGTGGATACTTATGACTCCAATACATCTCTAGCCGAGGTAGTTTTATAATACCAATGAGAATCAAAATACCTATGAATGCTTTCATCTCCTCTACACTTGTGTCATGCCACTCACGAGCAGATGGGGTAGATTTTCTTGTAGCACTGGCATATGCATTAGTTGAACTTACTAGCAATGTCCAAACTTCATCTGTAAAAAAATGATAGAACATGTCTGAAGCTGACATGCTGGAATCTAGTGGCACAGTTGGGCCTGGGTTCAGGGTATATGGATATGTAAGAGCTGTTGATTCTTTGTGATCCCATTCATCATCAATTATGTCATCTAATTGCAGTGATAAACTATGAGAGCCATTGTTAGATCCAGTTTTTCTAGATGTACAACTATTTCTCCCTCTCCCTCTACCTCTACCTCTCCCTCTCCCTCTCCCTCTCCCTCTCCGTCTCCTTAATCCTCTTCCTCTTCCTCCTCTTCCAGTTTTACTTTTCTTTTTCAGTGTATGTAGCGTTGAATTATCGTGATCCATCCACTCCTCATCACTTGACGATAATGAACTGAAACAATCTGAAGACAATGGAAGAGACTCTGTGCTTGCTACTGGAGAAGTTACTGCTGAAACATCCATGGCATCAACATCTATAAATTATGATATTTATTCTTCAATAGCTAAATTCAATCAGTATTTTTTATAAACTGTTCTTCTTTTAAATAAAAACTTACTAAAATCTCCTTGCTGTTCTACTAGTAACTGCTCATCATCTGTACTCATATCAATTGAACGGTCTGCCACAGTATCTGAAAGATACTCAAGAGAATTTCTCGATAATAATTGCTGGCCCATGAAAGCAGTAACTTCTTCTGTTTCTCCATCTTGTTCGCCTTCACTGGAGCTATCTACTAGGCCGAATGCATCGTCACTATCGTCACTATTCAGGACACACGCAAGGACCTCGTCTCGCGATAGCCTCGCCATTTCTTCAAACTTTGAACTTTCAGGAAGTATTACCCTTAGTTACCGTTGACGTAATTATTCTATATTAAGAACAGTACTAAAATAGTCATTTCTAAAGCTTTTAAGCTTTGTTGCGTGTCGATAGCATGAACGGTTGATTTTTTATACTTTTTTAAACACGGCCGTACTGCTGAGCGCCATATGGCGCTTATGGCGGTGAATGGGTTAAAGAGTAGAAAGTGTGGATCTTAAAAGTTAGGCCTACTACTATCACATTAAGCTTACGTATATCATTATTTACCTATTTTTAACTATGTTTTAAGAATATTAATCAACATGTGTATCTAGCTTTCACACAACTGTACTAAAATACCCTACTTTAAATAATACACTCTATATGCAGAAACATAACACTTACTCAGTGATGAATATGCTGCAGGATCAACTAACCAATTCAATCAAGACCAACTTTAGTAGTAATACTAGAGGGTGGGAGCTCCGCCCACTGCATTGTGTACGTACAGTAACCATTGACTCACCTCTTTAGATTCTGACAGGAGATTAAAAGCTGTAGACGTTGGAATTGAATGTTTGGTGAGGGGAACAACGGAATAAGACAAGTGATAGCGTTCTTCGTAGACGTCTGGTGTTAGTTCTTGTGGTCCCAGGAACACATGGGCATAATATGTGCCATTTTTCTTATGCACAGAGGATGGTATGTCCACCTGAAGAGTACTATTGCCACAAAAAATAAAACCAATTATTAATTATTTCACTTCATTTCATTTATCATACGTTTTTATTTCATCAGTTCTATAGAAGCTGTTGTTGTGGTATAGAAGTTTTGCTCTACTGGAAAATGTGGACTTGATAGTAGACAAGTAAACCCATAACTGTTCACACACAATTAAGAAAGTTATGACGATCATTTACCTAATTCTCTTACCTGAAGTTTAACGTCCTTCGGATGTGCCGGCTTTATACAATTTTGAATCTGATTTGGAGCACAGGCAGGAGGATTGAAGATGGTATAGACGTGGTAGAGGTTGTAGGCTAGGTACACTAGGGCTAGAAGGACAACGCCAGAGCTAGTCTTCCCACAAAGTGCCATCCAAAAATATCCATAGATACGCGGTTTGCGTGGTGATTTTAGCTCTAATTAAGAGAAACCCGCGAAAACCACCGGAATTAAATTGATATTTTAAAGCTGAAAAAAGTGGGTTGCTTGAAAAAGAAAGAGAGGGGGATTTTACTCCGTCGCTTGGACTCAGCTGCGTGTTTTCGGATGCTACGTATGGCGGGTTAGTTGATATGATACTTTGCTAGAGCATGGTGTAATAAACTCTCTTAGCTCTAGGGAGGTCGAATTCCAGCAGTGATGGAGATGATTTGGAGGTCAGGAGGTAAGTTAGCTAATTTTGCAGATTAGGTGGGCCGCAATCTATATGTATCTGTAGTCCTGGAGGCAGTGAAGATAGAAGATTTGATGAATCAATAGGTTGCTTGCAAGACATTTTGCTAGGTAAGTTTGGTCATCAAATATTAATGTTTATTTTTTGTGGTTTCTTAAAAAATGCCAGTGTACGTTGAACTGTCATGTACTTTCACACATGACATGCATTGAATCAAACTTGTATAAACTGTGCCTTTTCCTAGCAAATTGCTTCCACTATCAGGTCTTTAGTCAATGTATCCTATTTGTATTCAGAGTGTGTTTATCTTCTGGTATAGGTGACATATGTAGTGATAAATCTTCAAACTTAACTCAGCTATGTTAATTGGGTGGGTGGGATAATGGTGGGGGTTATAAATAATAGAAGATTTAAATGAGCTGATAACAAGGAAAATTTTGGTGCAAAGAGAAGTGAACCAGAGCAACATATATGCCCACATAGAATAGTCTGTCATTCACTAATGTTGGGTATGTTCGCATCAGTGTCATTTCAACCTCAACATTGGGTCATGAAAGGAATGTTTAGTAATCTTGTAAAATGGGGATTATTTTGTTTCACTGATTCACACTTGTAATTTGTTTGTTTTTCAGACGAAGAGTTCATAGTTTTGCAGCGTGGGTTTCTGGAAGAGCACTACGCCATATTCGAGGATGTGGAAGAGAACAAGTTGGAGTACATGGACATCTTCAAGAGATATGTGAGTAGTATACAGAAGGCAGTGAAGTTGCCTGACCTTTCTAATAATCATATATGTTCATGATATTGGTCATGCATTAGCTGAGAGAACTGTCTGTCTATCTCAGTGGTTAGGAATATATTGTGGGGCAGGGAGGGGGGTTGGAAGGAGGGGTGGGGGGCGGGGTTGGGGGATTCGGTGGTGTGAGGCGGGTAATGATGGTTTTGGTTTGGTTTGTGCTGTTAAAATTTTTATTGTATGTTAGTGGTATTTTACAGATTGTGGCTTTAGTTGTAATTTTGTAATTTCAAATTTTTATCTCACTTCACTTAAGTATACTGTAGTAGTAGTAGTAGTAGTAGTAGTAGTAGTAGTGGGGTAGTAAAACACATTCTAAAATGTCTGACAGTGTTCTGTCGTGATCAGTCAAGTAAGTCCTTGTGTTAAGTCAGTCTTGTGATGTGGTGTCTGTTTAGAGTAGAGCAGTAGAAGATTACCTCGAGAAATCTCTGCAATCTAAAATCAATCCTTTCTCCATGGACAAATTTCTAACTCTACTTCAGTAAGTATATACTATTTCTTGTACTGGATACGCCCATGAGTGAGAAAATGTGAACTGACAATATTTAAAATAGAAAATGTTCAACTCTAAGCTATTATCAACAACTGCCACTAAATCACACATAAATATACCTAGTGTCACTGAAGGATTGTTGTCTACCATTATTTATGTTCAAATGTTTCTATTTGTGAATAACTAGTTGTGTGTGTTGTTTTTGTTGTTGTTGTTTATTATTGTTGTTGTTTTTTTAGATCTCGCAGAAAAGAAGTTGGTGAAGAAATTCTAGACTTGCTGGCCTCTTTCTCTGACTTCCTCATCTTCAAGCAGACAGTACTGGAGTATAAAGCTGTAAGAATGACAATAATATTAAGTGGGCGGCGTTGCCTTGGTTTGTAGGCTCTTAGACAGGTTGTGAGTGAAATAACTCGGGTCTTCTTCTGCAGTTTCTCCATGAATGGTCAAATTGCGTGACTGGCTATTTCTGAGGAAACCTGCAGGTGTTGCATAGTAAAAAAGTGCACTATTCTGAACTTCTTTTCCTCAAACTTCATGTATTGTTGTTTTGTTTTGTTTTGTTTTTGTTTTTTGTTTTTTTTACTTTTCATTTTCCCTTTTTTTTTAATTTTTTTTAATTTAATTTTTTTTATTCCCCTCCCCACTTTACCATTTGATTCAGTTTGATAAGACTCACTAGGTGGGTGTGGTGTGGTGGTAATTCCTGTGTTCACTTGATGTTGTAGGAGAAAGAAGGGAAATCATTGGATTTGTCCGGATTGATTGTGGAATCTATGCAGAAACATTGATATTATCATGAATAAATATTACATTGGCCAGTACTTAACATTTCTTATTCATTTCTGTCCTTCCCTTCTGTTTCATTTGTTTACACTAGCTAGCTATGGCAACCCAATCTCTTTTATATGGAACTACTGTAGTAAAGATTAAATTAAAATAGGAACAGTTTTAATTTTTAATCACCTATTTAATCTATTAATGTTTAAAAAAATCTAGTTGTCAATGATCAAAAATTTTCCCTCTGTACTCGGTCTCCTGCTACCTCTAGACACGTCAGACTGGTTGAAACCAGAGGTGATGGGTGTGGTCATATACGGCGAAGTATGTCGGCGACTGCGTTCTGCCTTGAACTGACTGGGCGTTTTTATTGGTGGCAAAACATCCCTTCCTAGCTTTTCCATCATAGCCGAGTTTTCCTTAAAAAATGCCCCACGTGAGGACGCCAGAGATATGTCGTCCATTGACAGCGCCGAGGAGATCTTGTGGCCTTTAAATAGAGTGCACCTGTTGTTTATGCGATGCTGGTGCTCCAGCACCGTCTCGTCGGGAAGCTCCACCCCCACTGCCTCCAGCTCCCAGCAGGAGTGGGGTATGTAGATGATGATGTAGCTGGGAAACAGCCAGCGTAGTCCGTGGTACAGGGAGAAGGACATGATTGGTCCGTACTCTGTGGGAAAACAAGGGAGGAGGAAGACACACACACACACAGATGAGAGAGAAAGAGAAATAATACATATAAGTTCATTGTTATAAAATGAGTGCAAAATATTGATACTTTTGTGAGTGTGTTTGTTTTTACTAAGGGAAAATCCCCTATATGGCCTTATTGATTATTCAACTCACGAAATCGTCAAAAATATATTCAAATTGCTGACTAATGTTTACTTGCTCCTTAATTTTTTATTTTAATGCGTAAATCGTCCCCTGCCATCAAACAGGTCATTGAATATCAACCCAAACTTCACCTAGTGATTAGTCACATGCTATCCTAAGCACTGGAGTTGTCAATAATACCACAATTGCTATTAGTGGGTGTGACGTGATGGTAGGTGTGGCTAATCAAAATTGTAAAAGATTGCTAAGTTCACTTGCAACAACCATGATAACTGTGCATTACCAATAATATTGCTAGCTTGAAGTAAACTGTGATTGGTTAAACTTTACGTAAAAAAAAAATTGGTCACACACACACACACATTAGTCACAAGCATGATCACTTTACCTGCTGTAGGATTCATAGCTACAAGTGTTAACTCTTATATCTCACCTTCAAAAGTGTGCTCTGACCGTTTGGTTATTAACTTCTTGGTTATCTTCTTTGGAGTCTTTACATTAGTCACGGAGGTAGTTCTTTTGGAGGACTGGTGCTTGTGCCTGTGACCTCTACTTCTGATAATCCTGAAAGCAAGCAATAAACAATTCATTACCGTCATAATGAAGGGCTAGATGTCACGAATATTGCTGATCCTGACCATTTGAAGTTTGTGTATGTACACACGCAATTTAATTTTTAAAAAAAGTCAACTATTGTTGGTAACACCCTCACTTAACATTTTGTAGAATTTACGACAACTAATTCATGGAGTGTAGTGCTCACCTTTCTGCTGTGAATTTCCTCCAGTAATAAATGAGTCCAGGAAATACATCCAGGACTGCCTTGTGGAACAGATCCAGGCTGACGTTGCCCTTGGAGAGCCTCTCCATGACATCCCTTACCACATCACTAGTAGCGTTGATCTGTATGCGGGGACTGGTGACCGAGTCCAGGTAGCAGCTCACGATGGCTTGGGCCTTCTTGTGCACAGTGATGAAGTCTTCAGGATTTTGGGAGGGGCCCTTGGATGCACTTCTGATGTTAATCATCAAATTCTTGTACCTTCAATTTAACATTGTGTACATATCATATTTCCTATGCGGTACAATTGTGAAGTTAATAAATGAATGAAGCAAGCACCACCAGTGAGCACCCTCTGTGCTTCAAGTTTAGCTACAACATGCTATTGTGTAAAGTTTTGAGTATCAATGCACTTACTAGATACAGGTGAGACATGGCAAGTTACTCGATCTGAACAGAGACTTGTGGCACACTTAAAACCATTAAGCAATCAGTTTGATAATGCCTTCAAAGCTTATGGCATTGCTGTCTTCAAGACCTAATGTGGTAGACGAAGCAAACAAAATAAGACTTGTTTTAACTTCTCGCTAGTTTTGAATAGTTTATTTACAATGCTTCAGTCCTTATGCAGTGTGTATTATCAAGTAATGCAGCCATGGCATAGCTATCACGAAATACTTATAAAGACCAGGGAAAAGTTATAAATAGTCACACATAAAAATATATATATAATATATAAACTTCACTGAACATAATCCTCTGGTTTATCGATCATTACTCGTATCACCCTAGAAATTGAATTGTCTATTGTTTTGAATTATTTTGCGGGTGCAGTTAAAACTTGAAAAACTAATAGAGTTCCATTTCTATTGGAGTTAGTGGGGGTGGTAATTCAATGCGCTCTTTGTCCTGGTTATAAGTCGTACACAACAGTATTTACTTGAAAATTTATTGTCCATTAGACTAACCACTAGGTAAGTCTTGTGTAGGTATGTCCAGAAAGTATTGTGCGTTACAGCTTCTACTTAGCTGAAGAATATCATGAAGAAAACGTTTAAATAACATGTATTGTTTTGTGGCTGTTTTTTTTGTTGTTTTTTTCAAATTCAAAACAGTTGTGGCGAGTGGTTAGTATGGCATTTAAATCCCTTGACCGTATAAACGTAATTTAAAAACTCGACATTATTTTAGTAGCTTTGAATGTTAGAAGTTAAAATCAATCATATAACAATAGTGTAGTTTTAGGCTCGCTCGCCATTTGTGCTCAAGCATAGTAGTAACAAAGTACTTCTATTTTGATTAACATATTAAAAAATAAGTTAATAATTAAAATTATAACCTGTTTTTATCAAACTGAATGTATAGTAGCTCACCTGATGACTTCAAACCAAAAGTCCAAGTCATTGAAGAGCTTTGATATAGTGATAACCTTAGTGCCAAGCAACTTCCTTGGATCATGTGTACCCTGATACTCCCTCTCTTCGACTAGTTCATTGGCTAGGAACTTCCTGAAGGCGGACATTGTCACTGGGTTGACCAGTCCTTGCTTGAAACTCACCAAACTGCGAATAAAAGAAGTCCAAGCTGCTTTCTGAGGAAACAAATAAGGGATTAGAAGTTAGAAATATGGAGGTAATAAATAGAGGGAAAAGGAAAGGTGAGGGAGAGTAGAAGAGATATATACATTCTTTTATTTGATCACACATCAATTACCTTTTTTTCTGAACTCCAGTGTCCTTGTACTTCTTTCGGTGCCTTTTGCTTTAATGCTTTCTTCTTCTTCAATTCTGCTATATACTGCACATAAAGGTCAAACCATTCCTTGTGTAAGAGGTCACGAATTGCTGCCTGAGCTTTCAGTATTGCGTGGCGATCGGGAATAAAGGCTTCATCTAAGGCTTGAATTTCTGGAGCATCACATTTAAAATCTGCACAAAAAATAACTCGTAAAAAGGGGTACAACAAGGTTTTCCAGCTGCCACAATCATAACATTATTATTGTACTGAGGTATATAGATTGCTTGATATTGTTCTGTTTAGTGGAGTAATTAATAAGCATTAAAACAGATAATTAGCTAGCACTAAGCATTCTTATTATTTATTTTTCTAACCCTAAAGGCTGCTGGCTAATAATTTTGAAGATGTAATTCTCACTTTCGTTTTGTTTTTCAAAAACTTCCAATAAACTAAAAGAAAATAACATTTTGATATTCAGCCTAGCTCATCTCAAAATAACCTTCAGCTATGTAATATTATTTTCAATATTGTTTTGAGTACACATTTTTAAGTGTAACAAAACAAAACAATAATATATTGTATTGATGAGCAAATTTTTCTGTACTGAGGGCAGGCTTTTTGTTATGTTTTTTTTTTCTTGTTGCTTTTTGTTGTTGTTTAACTCACTCTCAACAGCTCTCCCACGCAAGAATTTGTCTAGAATTTCTTCAAACTTTAGTCCATGTTTCTGAGTTTTTTCCGCCAGTCCCTTTAACTCCTCCACAGCTAAGTAGAATTCTAACATTTTACCCACACCATCAGGTCCATTCTTGATAAGGAACTCCTTAAAAGCCTCCAAATGACGATAGTTTTGAAGAACATCTGTAATAAACCTAAATTATAATTAGATTAATGCTTATACACAACACACAATTAACATGCACATCAAAATTGTACATAAGCAAGTCCAACACTGAAAACTTACAGTGGCATATTCAAATGTCCTGCATCAATAAAGCTGGGCATGGCAGCTGTCTTTGTGTTGATGGTTAGGACCCTCCGATATTGACCTTTAGTCAAGTCCCACAGAAGCCTGTCATCCAACGTTGTCAACACACCAGCTTGGTCCAAGCTGTGCTCCGATATGACTTTCTCAGCTTCGTCGAGAATGCTAACTGATGGTGCCTGTGAGTCGGTTTTTTTGACCGGCTTTGAACTAGGGCGCTCTGTTGCCTTGCGAGATGGAAGCTGATGGATTCCTATTGGACAGCAACATATTGCAAACTAATATATCATATTATGAACTCTTATCTAATGTAGTTCTATTGAGTATACAACCAACTTTTATATCAAATTTATTAATACATATTCTATTTCATATTAGCTCACACCACTTCTCACCAGCATACTTGATGGCTTCTAGGTATTTCAGTGCATCCCACATGACCTGAAGGTATTCTGAGCTGTAACTGTTCTCTGCCAACAGATTCCCATCTTCTAGTTCATGTGTGGACTCCTTCTTCTCAAGAGTGATAGGAAAGCGACGCTGATATCTGCGTGTGAGCTAGAAGAGAGCAGACAATGAACAAGTGAGGAGACCAGCCAATACAGGAATGCACAAATGTTAGAGCACACCCCAATCAAGCATAAGACACTCTTCCCCAACCCGGTATACTCTTTCTATGCAAACACAGTCTATCAACAAAACAAAAAAAATTTTTTTTTAACTTTTATTCTAGTGGCATAATCAATTAAACATTTCTGGCTCACTTAAATAACCAATCTAGACCATTAGATATGCACCATGTATATCCCATTTGTATGCAAAGAGTCACAAAACAAAAAACAAACACCTCAATATAAAAGAAGAAATTTTAAACAAAACAAAATTGATGATTAAATGCATGAACAAATGAATTAACTTACGTATGTATTTTTAAAGTCATTGAAGTCACGCATGAGGTACTTCAGCCACGGAGTTAGTAGTTGCTGTAAGAACAATTTCTCATCAACACAATATTAACACATTCATTGAGTCTGTCTCACATTGGCTGCATATTTCTGAGCATCTAGAGCCAGGCTCTGTCCCAAGCCTCTCTTGACTAGTGTCTCCAGAGTCTGCTCCATTTCACACGGCAGCCACACCTTGTGGAGGGCCTCAGAAGAGAGGAACAAGCGACAGAGCTCCTTCAGGTCCCTTGCAATGAGGTGAGGCTCATAATAATAAATGTAAGGGCAAGTGGGATTGGAGTAATTGCCACTGTTGTTTTCTTTTTTGTAGTACCTCATGTTGTACCAACACTTTACCTCATCTTTTATGCCCAACAGTTCTATGCTCTGCCAAAAAAGCAGGTAGTTTGCATAGTGCAGGCTGGGCTGGGTCTTTTTGAGGTACCGCAGAAAATGGTTCCCGGCGGCAAAGTCTGCTCGCAACGAGGCACTCAGAAACGGTTCCAGGTTCAAAGGCCCGTCGGTGATACGCCTCTTTAACAGTGACAGCAAGGGAGTAATCATAGACTCATTAAAGAGGGTCTCGGTGGACGGTTGAAGCAGTCCTATTGGAGCGTTTGGCTCTTGGCAAGTTTTTGCAAACGAAGGGTTGCTGAGCTTGTGAGCCAAGTGCCTCAGTTTGTGGGACTCTTCCGGCACATATGGAGAGATGGACTGGTGGCAATAAATAGATGAATGCTTGGTTGAAATTTTGCACTCTCCTCTGGACAGGACTATCGAGGGCAAATGAACTTGCCTCTTTATCGGCACTGGGTGGCGACCCATCTCAGCACTGGATGGTGTCACAGCTTTGGAAGTGGCAGATTTGCCTAAACTTCGAGCAAAACCACAGCACCAGTAGTCACTCAGTCTGTCAAGCACTTCTTTTTGACACAAAACCAGCTGCTTGCGAATCTCCCTGGTATTCCAAGGAATCTGGGCCTTCCCTACTCTCCTTGTGTATAGTTTCATGAGAGTGTCTTTCAATGGAGTATTTAGCCTGAAAGAGCTCTTTGCTGAAATGTACGTGTCAAATATCTCAATGATGAGCTTGCGATTCCAGATGCTACTCTGGCTCGAGAGCTTCAGCCTTTCTATATCCAACCAGAAGTAAAAAGCTATTTCCCCTTCTGTTTGGAAAAGAAACTTTTTGAAGTCATACATTGAAGATACAGTAGACAGTACTGGGTTGTTCATCAAAACTAAAAATACAAAGAAAAAAAGGAGAATTTATATATTGTCAGTCAAAAAAATTTTTTTTCCATTGATCAATATCAAAACAATTATTTCAACATTCTTGTAAAAATATAAAGTTAATATTCTAGCCTACTTGCACTGGGTGTTAGCTAATGTATGTCTATTGATAGAGTACTTGTTAAAATCGTATAGAAGCTACTCATAACTTTGAATATTCTTACTTTGGCTTGTCTCATTGAGGGCTACACACAGCTTGTACTCATAGAAGAGGCTGGACCTTAAAAAGTGAGGAAATCTACACTTATGGACCCAGGCTGCGATGTCATCAGGATTGAGAACCTACAGTAAATATAGGTTTATAGATACAGTTAAATATATCTGGTGTGTATGGAGCTCACATAGTAATCTGTATGGACTGGAGGGTCGACTGTATAAGATCCATTCTTCCTTAAGTAAGTTACTCTCAAGTAAAATCCCTACCAATAAGGAAGCGTAAAAATTACTATTAAATATAGCATTAAATATATATTCTTACTGGTAGATTGAGGTAGGTATTTATATAGTCAGAAAATATTGCATCATTTTCGAGAAGGTATTTTAACTCCGTTCTCGATAGGTCCATGTTTCTAGCTATTTAGTTCCCTCAATGACGCTCCACAAACGGCGTACAGTATGCGCGTGAAGTTGCGCGCATTGAGGAGGACTAGTGAATTGTTTCGGTAAAGGGTGGTTTTGTTATTGTGCCGAGCAGCCTTGACACGTCACCAGGTAAAATTGACGACGCTTTTCCTTCTATATAACATAACAGCCTATTATTGTCTTGTCAAAACGAGTATGGATGCTCAAAACGATATTTCAGCTTGGATCTCTAGCATCCCTAAAATCACCAAATATTGGTTCTTCTCTTTTTTCGCGTTGCCTCTTGCGACTAGACTAGGAATTGTGGGCCCCATACACCTCTTCCTCTCGAGTGAACTAGTCTTTTCGCATTTTCAGGTAAGTAGTGTAATTGGGTCATCCTTGATATTTCTAAGCACTAATTAAAATAATGTTCATATTGCATCTAATCATAAAAGGTTTAATTGTGAACTAAAGTTTTTTTTATGTCACTATGTGATTGTGCTTTCAGATTTGGCGTTTGGTGACATGTCTTCTGTACTACAAGGTTAGCTTCCAATGGCTCATGCTCCTCTACTTCCTCTACAGCTACTCGCAGAGGCTGGAGACAGGTGAGATGGGAACAATAATTAATTGTAGGCATACAATTTTGATGCTCCTTTACCAAAAACTAAGGGGGGTTGTAATGTCCTGTTTTAAAGGTGATTTGCTATTAGGTTTGAAGTGTTTATTGGAAGTAATACATACAGGGTTGGAAGAAGTGGCAAAGGGTGGGAGGAGAGCACATGGACATGGGAACCTGTTCAGATGGTGTGACTTTGGCAGGACCACATTTAAGTATAGAGCATTTAATTAATGAAACCTGTAAGAATGGTCCTTCACCTCCCTCCTTCCCCTTCTCCTCCTTCACCTCCCTCCTTCCCCTTCTCCTCCTTCCCCTTCTCCTCCTTCCCAACCACAGCAATGCTGGTTACCTGCTGAGGGTCTGGGAGTATCACGAACAGGCATCTTATCGTTGACCTCACTGGATACTGTTTGCATATTTATATGCGCACCTTACTCATAGTGTGTGTATGCCGGAGGTTTGCAGTGTTGGGCGCGCCGCGTGGCCGTGCCCTGCCCTTTGCTCAGCCACGCCTCCGAAGAGGCCTTGCTGGCCTGCCGAAGCTTACCTTGCAGCAGCTGCTCATTCCCCCAACAACGGGCCCCTCAGAGAGCCCAGACTGCTCCAGAAGCACACACTGCCCTTACACTACCTTGGCCCTCCTTCTACCCATCCCTTAGGCATTATACTCTTACTCCTGCTCAGTACATATATATATATACATATCAATAATCCACACATCCATGATACATTACAAGATACCACAACATGCGCAGTCAACGTAACATATTCAAGGCCTATTGTGCCCTGGCTATCATGGTTCCGATTTCTCCGACTTGACTGCTTCCGTCCACTTCTTGGCTGAGGCTGCTTGATCTCCCTCTTCTCTCCTTATGTAGCCCTTGTATTCTCTACTCTTCCACCTACCAAGGGCTTTCACCTCCACGTCCGACGCTCCGCTCATTGCCGCAGCCGTGGCTGCCCCTATTCGGAAGCTGTGTCCCGATATACCGGCGTCAGGCATCCCTCTCTCAGCCAAGGCTTTCCTCACTTCAGACACAAAGTCTCGCCTGGTCAGCCCCACTTTCTCTCGATCCATAAAGAATGGACCTGGGCCTGCCTTCCTGACAACCATGAACTCCAGGACGGGCAGATCTCCAAGTCTGTGTCACAAACGCCCCCTCTCTCAGCCTGTCCGACTTGGACTCTTTGATCCTTAACCGGATCCACTTGGGGCTTGCTGCATCCTCCAGCTGCATGTCCTCCCACCCCAGGTGGGCCTTCTTGTCAAACTTGCCCCTCTCAGGGGCCAGCGCCTCTCCCGCCCTCAGACAGCCAAAGAAACATGTGCATGCCGCTTCCCACAGCATGGCTCCCCTCTCTCCTTTCGACTTCCTGGCTGATTTCAAGGCCCACATGTGGCTCCATTTCACCGGCTCTCTTCTCAGCTTCTCCTTCTCTCCCACGGTTTCCATCCGTGCTAAGCCAGCTGACTGCACCAGGCTGTGTATCTCTTCCACGCGGAGTCGTATCTCCTCCGCATGGGCTCTGCTATCGATTGGTCGAGCACAGCCCCGATAGTCTCTTCCATTACCGCTCTGACCAGGACCGACTCTCTGCGGTCAGCATCTCCAGCAGGTCCTTTGGGATTGCTTCCGCTTCCCTCTCCGACCCCTGCATGACAGAACGGGCAAGGTCTAATCTTCGGCCGTCTCTCACTGCTGTTGTCATGAGGTCTTGCAACCTCCTCTTGAAGGCTCTCCCAGGCCTCACTACCTTGCAGGCGTGATTGAGGGACCCCACTATGGACTCTAGGTCCCTCCTCCTGCAGCTCCTCATGCCTCTCCATCTCTTGAGGATGCTCCTCATCTCTTTTACCATCTCTTGCGGCAGCCTGACCTCCATTTTCACTGTGTCAATCTCCAGCCCCAGGAAGGTCAGCACCTCACTGGGGCCCTCCTCTTTCTTTTCCTCTAATGGCATCCCCAGCCATTGACACTTCTCTTTGAATATGTCCATTGCCTCTGCACAATCATTTGTGCCCTTCTGTCCTACAGAAACGAAATCGTCAATGTAGTGTCTGAGCCACTTGGCTCCTCTCTGGGTGGCAATCCACTCTATTGCATCACCCACTGCTGTGAACAGTAGAGGTGCAGATCTCAGACCGAAGGGGAGGGTACCGTCCACGTATGTCCCACCTTCCCACCTCATTCCCAGGAGCCATCTGTCCTTGGGGTGGACGGGAATGTTTCTATACGCCGCCTTCACGTCCGCTTTGGCTATTAGTGCTCCTTCCCCCAACCTCAGCACTCTCCTTATCACGTAGTCCACAGACATGTAAGCCACACTTGACAGCTCCCTGTCTATCCCGTCATTCACGCTGTGGCCCTCTGGAGCAGATAGGTTCACAATCAGTCTCCACCTTCCTGGCCTTCCCTTCTTCGGAATTACTTTTAAAGGGGGAGCACTGGACTCCTTCAGTGGCCTGCTCCACCCTCCAAACTCTCTCCTTTCGTACCTCCTCCTCCAGGTACTTGCTTATAATCTCCTTGTGTTGGGTGATCTCATACATGGAGCCACCCCCGCTCCTCTATAGCCACCTTGCTCTGGTCGTGGCCCAAGCGGAATCCACACTTGATCCCTCTGATCTGGAACTCCACCCACTCTCTGTCAGAGTTCTCCTCCAGTTCCTTTTCCCACCGCTGCCACAGCAAGGGTGTGACCACTTTCTCCGCTCCCAGTAACACTCTGCTGTTGGAGCCCTCCGAAGCTCTTTCTAGCTCCACTAATTGCTTTGTGAAACGGTGACCTACAACAGCATAAACACTATGTCAGCTATTGCCCCCTCATACCGTACCGTAACACATTTCGAACCACTATGTGTGTGCATGTGCTAATTACCCCCTCCCTGTTAAATACCCAAGCTAGCTAACCACACCCATTCATGCCCCATGACTTTTTACCTAACTACCCACAACTAATTAACCCACCACCCAACTGTCTCACACTCAATACAGCTCTCTCTCTCTCGCACCTGCCACTCCTAGTTACAGTAAACAACCCTTCTGCATTCCTCACCCCTTAACACTCCTCATTGACATGTTATGAATGTGTACATCATCACATAGACATATTACTACGACCAATCAATACATGATGACAAAGATCCGTGAACGGAACGCAACTAGGCTATCTCTTTTCAGATGCCTTGGTGCACTGATTCATCTAGTGTTCCCCTCCACAGTTAGAACAGACATGGGCAAATCTGCAGTGCACTCCAAAACTGCACTTGCCGTCGCCCCTGTTGAATCAGAAACAGGCTCCTCTTCTCTTTTGCTCCGATTTTCTGTGGGGCAATCCACTTGCACCTGTTCCCTGCTTGGGGCACCACCCACTTATGGTGCCCAGCTTCCTTTCTCATTCTAATTTACACACATTGCCCACCCCAGGCACTCTCCCTGACGAAACCTCTTGGCTCTATTTGCCTACCATGTCTCGTCCCTCCCGTGCCACTCTCAATCACCTGGTGACCCTCGCAGTGCTGCCTCTCTCTTGGGCATTCTCTTTTGCTCCCCTGCAGCACTGTCTCTCAGTCACCCTCTCTCATTGGTGACTACACGATGCTCTTTTCTTGGGCACCCGGTCGAGCCAACATGAGCTTTTTATGCTCCTATCTCGACACACTAGCAACCCTTTTAGCAAACGTGGACCCGTCACCCTCCTGGACACTTGATCGTTTAGCATGGCCATTCCATACCCCTTTCCCGATCACCTCTGTGTCCCCATCCTAACTATTACCCTCTAACTACCCCTTATCTACTTTCCATTAACTATTGCTTAGCTACCTCCCTTGAATTACCCGTTAGTTACCTCCTTTCCTAATTACCCACAGTAATTACTGGCCTCCTCCTCCCAGTGGAGACCTTGTCTCCACCCTCTCCCGAGGCTCCTTTCATCTTAGCCACTTCGCATCATTGAGTTAGGCACCTCTTTCCAAGCTCCACGGATGCTTTCCTCCTCCCATACCACTTATCCTTGCTTCTGTTTGCGTGCCATTTTTCCCCCCCTGCAGAGCTCTTACACTCTGCCTGTCTCCATAACTACTTAATTCAACGTTACCAACTATTCAACCCACCTTAGTGCTACGAATTCACTCACACTCACCCACTGGACGCCTCCACAAAGCCCACTGAGCTCGGTTTGTCACGCACCACAAGTAGTACGGAGGTGAGCGTCAGGAACGTTTGCCTTAGCCTTCCAGTCCTCCCTCCCCACGTCCCTGACTACTGTATTAAGCTCACACTCCCACTCTGAGTCAAAACACTCTTTCCCCCCATATATATATTTCCCTACCACCTACCCTGCTCTGCTGCTTTGCTCTCCGTGGCTGCTTTTGCTGCGTTCTCCAGACTAGCCACCTTCTCTAGCAGAGCCCTGATCTGAATGGAGTTGTTTATCACTATCCTGGCATCTGCCGTTGACTCCAGATTGCACTCCTCATCGCTGTCCCTAGCCTCCTTTCTCCCTTTGGCCCTGGGGGACCGTTTTCTCTTCCGCTGTGTTCTGCAGCGGCCTTGCCCAGAGCTCTGGGTGCTTTATCTCGTTTCTCTTTTTCCATCTTTTCTATTTTTCCAATTACCGCCCATTACTCGAGGTCATTATTATATTCCTGCCCGGGCACCTGTGACGCCTGCGCGTGACACACCGGAATCCCCGCACCCTTTAATCGTCGGTAACCTCGGCCCGCTCCGCTTCACCTGCCGAGTACCACATCAGTCTGCTATTGAGTGTTCCATTTTTAAAGTGAAAAGGCAGGAAGTTCTGAAGACTTTCTAAATGGAAATGGTTTCACTACCATGAAGCCGAGGATTCAGTTTTATGTTGCACTTTTAAATCTTCATCTGATGACCATGCTTTACTAAATAACAAGGTGCTTTTGCAGGTTTGAGGAGTGATGTGTTGCCAATATGGTACACAGTAATGTTGGAAGAATGCTTTCAACTATCCATAGGTATCTAAGGAATCGTTTGTTCAAAGATCAAAGAAA
>WLWD01001753.1_pt1 | contig 63068 bp, 48 predicted proteins | sample 6712731 | NCBI WGS metagenome assembly WLWD01 (sample SAMN12718690, study PRJNA576275) | sponge metagenome | isolation source: marine sponge | host: Mycale hentscheli | place: New Zealand: South Island, Marlborough, Capsize Point | collected 2014-11-01
TATACTAACTGGAAAGATGCTACAATTGCATTTAAAAAGCATGCCCAGTCCAAATGCCATACAGAAGCTATTGAAGCTGTAGTAACACTTCCAAGCACTAGTAAGAGCTTGGATGAAATGCTTATTTTAGAACATAAAAAAGCGAGGGAAGAAGCAACGGAGATGTTACACTTAATATTATCCAGTGTATGGTTTTTGGCAAGACAAGGTTTGGCTTTGCGTGGGCAAAATAGTGATGAATCAAGCAATCTGGTGCAACTTCTGAAGTTGAGAGCTCAAGACAAACCTAAAATGCTGAAATGGCTAGAAAAAAGTTCTCATCAGCATGTTTCGCCTGAAAATCAAAATGAAATGCTGCAACTGATGGCAAACAAAGTGTTAAGAGATATATTGGAGCTAGTTCGTTCCTCACCCTTTATCACACTCATGGTAGATGAGACTACTGATAAGTCAAACAAAGAACAGCTCACTATAGTTATGCGATGGGTTAGTGATAAGTTTGAAGTTTCAGAAGAATTTTTGGGTTTTCATTACATGCTATCGATTGATGCATTGAGTATCGTAAATGCTATCAAAGATATTTTATTGAGATTTCAAATTCCCTTCTCTAAACTGAGGGGGCAGTGTTACGATGGCTGCAGCACTATACCTAATGCAGTAGCTATCAGCATAGTAATCAAAACTTTGGATGCACGCTTATAGCACGTGACATTGAGTGAACTATAGCATGCATGAATGTTACCTTCAGCGTCTGACACAAGATTCCGAAGATTCTTCCATGTTCGTGGCGCAATGTCTTCGTCCAAAAAGTGCAGACAGTTCGTGGCAGAGCCTATCAAGGACAAAGGGGTGGAGGAGCTTCCAGGAGTCGGGGCTGTGGCAGCTAAAAGGCTAAAGAATTATCACTACCCAAAAGTAGAGAAAGTGCTTGGAATATTTTTGATGATGGAAAGAAATGAAGTCAGATTTTGTAGATGGCTGATGAGTGAGGGTTGTTTAAATTCTAGAGACCAGAAAATATGTTACTATGCCTTGAACGAATATTGCAACAACCACCTTTAAATTACTAACATAAAGAAGAATCCTTTCAATTTCTCCTGTGATTTGAACATTAATACTTCATACATCTCAACAATACAATGATATAAATATAATTATGAAAAATAGACTTAGAATAGCTAATGAAAAGAAAATGAGTAACTCACTTTATTAGTATGTACTTAACATAGCTAACTATATATTCTTAAATATGTAGTACTGCTACTAATAGTTGGCAATATAATTCAAGAAGGCTGCAGCACCATCAAAGCACTTCTGGAGAATTGTCAGCTTAAGTGAAAATAATTTGTATTCTTATATGTGTTTATCAGATTATATGCACACATAATATCATGCACAGCATAATTTTAGCTAGAAAAGCAGTTTTAATACAGACTTTGGAATGCAGTTAGCTTTTTGTAGCTCATGTTTATTGGTTGTAATAATTGAATTGAATTCATGTCCAATCAATAGATTTAATGGTGATACAGTTACAAGGTGTAATAAATGTGCATGCATTGTGCCACAGTCTGATATATCTGGAGGCGAGTGTACCTCTGGCTCTGAACTTCAGTTGCCCATAGATACTTCTCATCCATGATCACCTCGTCTGAACTTTCTTGATCACTCTCATACTACAGACTAATGGAATTGATTGACGCTACTTTAATTTGATTTAAAGGGTTATAGATAGTCCAACAAGCCACACAAAAATGTTTCCAGTAGAACTTGTCAATAGTTTTGTGTTTCATGTTGTGCTTTCCTTTACCAGTTTCCAGGCTGGATTGACTAGCCCATCTTTTATTGCCAGTCCTGCATTTAATACAATTTAGTTTGAGTTCCACTTTTCCAGAGTAAGCATTAACTCTGTAGGTCCTGAGCCTTGGTTGATGTATCCCCACTGATATACAAACTCTTGTAATACACACAAAAAAAACAGATGATTACAAATAATATGTCAAATTCAAAGAGACAGCAGAACTCCCTCAGGTGAAAGCAAATGTGAGCCAACGATTAACCTAAAGCGCCTAAAAAGGGTTACAACCAAGGCCTGATTAGATGAATAAAGGGACACACTATCCTAAGTTTAAATCCTAAGCCTTTTCATGCTCACTCATTCTTTGCTGGGGCAACACTCACTAGGTGTATCACCAATACTGGTTTCCCAATGGCAACACAAACACAGACCACAATATCTGCTGTTTCTATAGTAATAGTACTTACTTAGTAAGAGTCATAGTAGCTAATGATTGCTATACAGATAAGCCCAATGATTTTGCTACTCATATTTGTGAAGAAAACAAAGAATTAAGAATGAAAGATTTACAGAATGCCATGGGGGACATGGCATGGAAAGATATTGGGGTGGTCTAGGAACTCGCAGGAGAATAGGCCTATCCTCCTCACAGCAAGTAGAGTGGGCACCCGAAGTCCCACCTGGACCATTGCTTTTTTGTGAGAAAACGTCCTTAATTTGCATCCCAGCAAATGCCAGGTACCCAATGATCGCTGGGTGGACCGGTGGAGCTGGGGGAGGCTGATGGAAAACTAGATGGAAAAATTGCCAGAGTGGGGCTTGAACTAGGGACCTCAGGCCCTGAGCCAAGGACACAACCACTATATACACCACATAGCCACCACACGTACACACACACACTAACATTTCCATGTGCGTGGGTGCTCAAACATGAGCTTAATCATAATTATACACTTGCATGTACACACATGCACACATTCACACACATACTCACAAGTGCAAATATGTGTATATGCATGCATGCACATGCAATAGGTTAAACATTTTTTTACTTTGATAGTTGATTGCTACTGATAGTGTGTCACCGGTTCTTTCAGAATCAGTTAGTGATCTTTTTCACTGCTTACAATGTTAAATGATTATAAAGAAAGAGATGATGCTTTTTACAAAACAAACATGTCACATTATTGCTGAATGCAATTAAAGTGATATCTGTGGGCCAGCCCACATAAACTCTCTGTCATTCATATAACTTGTACTATTAGCATAATTAGTCTTGTATCATGTAACCCTGTGCAGGTTGTAGTTTCTCATGGTATCGAGTTTCGTGCTAGCTTGTGCGTGCTATAGCTGTGAATTTCCAGCTGCAAAGCAGGAACTATGCACCATGTGTAGGAGTGGTTTGTGTTCTGTATTTAAGTTGTAATTGTCATATGTCAAAGTCAGTCAACATTCTATCCTGTGCTTGTGTGCTTCATTGTGTGTCAGGGTACGCCCTGCATTAAAACTTAATCCAACTTACCTTTGGTTATACGTAGCTTGAGGAGTTAGGACAGCCAAGCCACACTCACTGTTTGACTCTGGTGGCAGCAACCTCATCCTGATACCAGCCCACCTGTGAGCCCAAGCGTCTTCCGAGCGCCCTACCAAGCCCACACCTGGTGTCCAGCGGTGGTCCTTAACGATTTGGTGAAGGAAAAAGTCGACCAGGAGAGCCGTGACCCTTACCTTCAGTCGCCAAAGGAGTAGAACCCAACAGGAGTTACCAGTTTCTCCTGCTAGAACTCAGTTACCTACTGAATTTGCGTCGCGTCTACGTGCCCACGGTTGGGTACCGTCCAAGGTCGAGTGAGAGCAACCCCTGCATCAAAGCCCGCAGTGTCGGCATCCCCGGAGGTGGATTTGTAGCCTACCAAAAGAAGCAGACGATCGACGAACGAGAATTCATTCCTAACAAACATTGTCCGAATTGAAAATTATCCGTCACATCAGGAACGGCTGATTGGTGTTAATAGTGTCATATTTCTCATTTTTGTAACCATTTTATTATTGTAGCTTTCTTTTCCTTAGGCCAGCTCTTGTTGTTCAGGACACAGAAAGGAGCAATGGAGGAGGATACAGGGAGCCGGTTGTCCGAGGTAGAAGTGGACTCGGAAGCAATAATATCTGACAGAACCAGGAGACTTATCGACAGGCAGCAAAGACAGTTGGCAGCTTCTAGCTCTCCTGGACCCGCTTCAAATGAGGAGCTCAATTGCGGCTATGACCAGCTCAATGAGGGATCAGAAAGCACCATCACCCTTCCACCATCCGGTTCTCGACAACGTCAGTCAGACCTTGATTGGTATGTTGCTCGACAGGAGAGAATGGCCCAACAAGAAGAAACACTCCACGAAAAAATGCTGCACCTTCAGCGAGAGCAATTCGAACTGACGAGAATAGACAAGGAAAGGAGACACAAACAAAATATGGAGCAGCTAGAAACCACAAAAACAATGGAACACGAAAGACGGATGGAGGAGGAGAAAAGGAAAGAGGAGATCCAGGAAGACAAAGCCAAGAGAAGAGCAGAACTAGAGGAGCTTAGGAGAAAAGAGGACAGAGAATATAGAAAGCTTCAGGACAATAGAAAAGATAAGTTACTTACCGTAGGAACTTATAAATCTGGTAGAGACCTTTCACTGTTCTTAGCCAAATTTGAAAAGGTCATGGCTGATTGCAAGGAACCTAAAAATAATTGGCTTACTGATCTTTACCCCAAACTACCTGAGGTCCTGTGTGCAAGGATTGATAACTTGCCTGATGAGCAGAAAAACTATGACCAAGTCAAAATTGTACTCTTGCAGTCTGTAGGAGAAACTGTAGGCAAATTTGGTGCAAAATTCTTATCTCTTAGTAGTGAAACAATGAAGTCCATGTCTGCTGATGAGTGCATTGAATATGTCAGCAGAACAATCAAGGGAATGTTTCAGAAATGCCAAAATGTTGATGATTGTGTATTCACCTTGGCTAGGGTAGCAATAGAAAACAAAATACCTCATTCTGGGAAGGAATTCCTAGAATCTAGGGACCCCAAAGACTTGCCTTCTTTCATTAATGCATATTCTGGTTGGTTAAATACCAGACAGCAGGGTAACTTCTTTCACATTGTGTCCAGCCCCAGGCCTGTTGTTAAATCTGATAGATATGCAGTGTGCTCCAAATGCAACATAGGTTCTTTGAGTGTAGGACAAGACCTGTTACATACTTGCAACCTCAAGGCATTGAAACCAAAACCTTTGCCCCCAGCATTAACAATTCTGTACCTAGAAATGCTCCAGCCGGCAGTACACTTGTTTCACACTTGTTTCTTCCAATAACATAGAGGTTTCACCCCCAGTGTACAACCCCAGAAGAACTATAAAGTGCTTCACCTGTTTTCAGGAAGGCCATATTAGTACCAAATGTCCTAACAAAAAGACTGAAGTGGCCTTGGCAGTTGTATTTGATATCAGTAGTGTCAAGAAAGTAAATGTCGTAGGTTAACATGAATGTGTCTGATATACTCATAGATTCAGGAGCAGATTGTGGCATTGTACCTGTTAACTTTGTTCACAAAAACCAATACTTAGGCAGAACCTGTACAATTGACTGTGCAGGCCTTGATAAAAAGCCATATCAACTCGCTTTATGTCCCTTTGAGATTGACGGTAAACTCACAAAGAAAATATGTGCTGTTAACGACACCCAAAAGCAATTACCTTGGTGCATACTGCCTGTCACCCTAACTGATAATGATGATATTTCATTTTTGCTCAATACGATAATGTCCAGAAACATAAGTGTAGTGACAAGAGCGCAAAAGTTGGCTGATGACAAGTGCATTAATGATTCAGATGTAGATTGTATTCCCATTATTGATGATGTCAATGTTTGTAGTTCCAAGAAGAGGAGTCATGATGAGGAAAGTGAGAAAGATTCTTCTGTAGAGATGGATGAGGAGTCTGTCTTGCAGGGTGTTGATGAAACGTCGTCTTATGTAGTTGGTGGAGGAGTCAGAGAAGAGGAGACATGTTTGGAGTCTTCTGTAGATGAGGAGAACTTGGAGGTGGATGGAGGAGTGCCTGGTAGGGAGGCTGGGACGAATCCATCTGCTTCCATCAATGAGGACCTAGTACCTGGTAAGGGAACGGATGAGTGTAAGGAATTAGTAGAATTTACTGAGAACCTGTTACCTGTGGGAATAGGAAATGATTAAGTGCAATACATAGATCAGTTAAAAGCAGATAAATCCCTTGACACAATCAGAAAGTTAGCAGAGAGAGAAGAGAGGGGATATAGAATGGTGAATGGTGTGTTGGTGCAAAGAAAAGTGGTGGACTGGGATCTTAACAGGGAAGTCTTAGTTGTTCCCAGACCCAGAGTCAATGGTATCCTTGTCACTGCTCATGACAACAATGGTCACTTGGGCCCAGATAAAGTCCATAAGATGCTAGCCAAATACTATACATGGCCTAATATGAGCACAGACGTCATTGATCATTGTAGGCAATGTGACAAATGCCAGAGATTCTCTCAATACACACCCCCAAAAGCACCTCTTGTCCAGAGGCCCATATTAACAGAACCCTTTGAAGTCCTTGCTGTGGACTTAGTTGGACCTCTCCCTAAAGGGAAGGGTGGTTGCCAATTTCTACTTACCTGTGTCTGCATGGCCTCCCGTTGGCCAGAAGCCATCCCTTTGAGATCTATAACAGCAAAAAGTGTTGCTGAAGGTTTAGTCCATGTATTTAGTAGAACCTCAATCCCTGAAGTCATCCTGAGTGACAGAGGCTCACAGTTTCTGTCCCGCACTGTAAAAGAATTGTGCACTATGATGGGTATCAGTCATTTGAAAACAACTCCCTACCACCCGCAAACAAACGGGGCTATTGAAAGATTTCATAGAACCCTTAAATCAATCTTGACCAAATCAATAGCCAACAATCTAGACTGGGTTCAGCAAATCCCTTTCTGTCTATTTACCTTAAGGCAGATGCCAAACAGTGACAGTGGTCTAAGTCCCTTTGATTTAGTCTTTGGGTTCAGGGTAAGAACGCCTCTTGATGCCCTATACTTTGCAATTGTAGAAAATAACCACAAAGCTTTGAATGTCACAGATTGGGCACTTACTCTTAGTCAGAACCTTCAAAACGTGAGAGATACTGCAACTCTCAGATCTGCAACTGCCAAAACCAAGAAATTTGCCTTAGCAGATAAAACCAGCAAACCCAGGTCCTTCAAGGTGGGAGACCAAGTCCTTTACAGAATCCCTGGTCTTTCTTCCAAACTCTCAGATTCTTGGGAGGGACCCTATGACATTGTGGAAAAGTTTGGTGATGTAAATTATAGAATAAATAAAGGACCCCATAAAAAGTCTGGCAAGATTACAAATACGGTGTGCAGAGTTGATGTTGTGCTTGATGATAACAAAGATGAAAACCCCAAATTGCATAAGGATATACTTGTACGGACTTATCTATTAAGCATTGAACTAATCTATATACCATATCTTTCTACTTAAAAAAAAAAACAACTTATTGTTGCTAGTGGTAGTAGCTAGTACAAACATGAGCTTAACATTATAGTTAGCTATACATTTCGATCATTGAAATGAGTCTGATAGTAAAACTGCTTGCAATTTGTAAGTGTTCCAGGAAACAGTAGAGGGATTTCCCCCCATCAGAAGCAACATAATTGCTGTTGGACTCACTTCCTGATAGATGTGAATCTGAATAGTCTTTAATTTTCCTTTTCCTGCCAAAGAAGTGATATAATTACCGTACTTAGCCACAGATTTCTTAGAGTGCTGTTTTCATAATGAATGCTAATAACTCACTTTTGACAAATTTTACAGATGAATTCCATCCAGGTATTGTTTGGACATTTGACAAGGAATTGAATGCTACAGTAATAGCCTTCATTGTTTTCCTCTACCTCCTGCTGGTTCTTCCTGCTAACCTTTTTGTGGTCATATACTCTCTCAGTCATTGTCGAGACTTCAAGAAAGGAACCACCATCCTCCTGTTCTGCCTGGCTGTTAGTAACCTCATCATGGCTCTGCTCTACATGCCTTTTGTCATTGTAGCTACTTCTGCAGATGAGTGGATATTTGGAAACACAGACCACATAACACAAGTCCTCTGCGAAACACATGGATTCGTTTTTGAACTTTCAATTACAGTGACCAATCACGTGTTAGTGGTAATGTCCATTGAACGTTTCTTTTATATAGTGAAAGTTCATCAACACTCAAAGAAAATGTCTTGGAAAGTCATTACAGTTATCATAGCTGCAGTGTTGGTAAGTAATGAGACAATAAAGGGCATGAGAGAATTCATGAATCATATGGTTTCAACAAATCTAAGTATGCTATAGGTTATACTTTTTTGTTGTTCTAAATTTGATTTAGCATCTCTTAATGATTCCCAGGTTATTGCCATTGAAAATGACAGTGAAAACTAACGCAAATAAGACCTAGTTTGTAATAATTTATTTATCATAATCAGTACATCATTTCTTTAGTTTAGATTGATTGAAATGTCATGACTTATCAAGTTGATATGTATGTATTATTCTTGAAACTCTTTAGGTGCTATCAATTCTTTGGTGTCTTTTTCCTATCTTTGGTCTGGGTGACTATGACTGGTCATATACAACTGGAGGTTGCCTGTCCTTCATCTTCCATGACAGTTGTGCTCTTAGTATTGTCTATGGTGTACTCTGTGTTTCTGCTCATTATCATTCTAATCACTACTCCGTGGACATTCTTGTACACTCGTGGCTTCCTCAAGAAAGTATTGAATAGTAACGCAGATACCCAGTTCTCTGATCAAGAACAAAGCGATTACAATCGCAGAATCCGGAGCTTGGTGGGTATATTTGGAGCTTTGCTCATTGTAAATGTATTTTCATGGATTTCTTACGTATTTCCTCCAGTATTTTACGCTCTAATTGGAGATTAAAATGCGTCAATACAGTTTCTGTAGAAGTTGATTTTGTTTTGTTCATTTTTTCTCTTAGTGGCCAATCCTATCATTCAAATATATTTCAGAAGGGAAATGCGGCATATTTTGGTGAAAATGTTTTTGTTGTGGAGAAATAAGAAAGTCCTTACTGTCACACAAAAGCAAGCAAAACGGCTGCACGGAACTGAAGAATCAAGCAGATATAGCAACAGCCTGCAGCATCACTTGTCTATCTTCTGATTCTGTCATTGGAGTAAATAATTCAAATGGACAATTCATCGTTGTTATAAGCTAAAGATTTAGTAATTTGTCATCTTAAAATGATAATTTTCATTTTTTGGGTACTTTGTTATTGAATTTTAATAAGTTTGTTGGCTGCATTTTGAAATGTCATTATAATATTTTGTTGATGACATTTTTTTGACTGATATTATTTTGACCTTTTTTAGTATTTTAAAATTTTGTTGTCTGTACTGACTGCAATTTTGTGACTAAAACTGTTTCAATTATACTAATAAGTTTAAAAGTAAATTTTTATCCTTCAAGGCACTACAAAATGACAAAAAGGAGAGACAAAAGAAATACACAAGCAACTAACACACCTAGTCTTCAAAAACTGGGCTTCGAGTCATGTACCTTACTGCTAGTTTCGTGTAGCCAGACTCTTTTCCGCGTAGCTATTGGTAAAGTGAGACTACCTTACTGCCACCACAAGACTCAGAAGATGTTCTAGAGATGTCACAAGTTGCAGTGCAGTGAGAGAACACTGCAGTCTTCTCTGGTCCTGTTCTTTTTTAAAACTTGAGCCACCTTTCCTCGATGATTATCAGAAGCAGGAGAGATAGAAAAAGAATAACAGACTCCATAACAGTTGAAGATAGTGAAGAGGGGGAGAAGAAGCTGAGATAGATTAGGAAACAGGAGAGCAGGAGAAGATGAGTAATACCTTATGCTACTGCATTACAATATGTCAAGTGCCACTGTGGGATGGGTTATTATTATTATTATTATTATTATTATTATTATTATTATTATTATTATTATTAATATTATTATTATTATTATTATTATTATTATTATTATTATTATTATTATTATTATTATTATTATTGTTATTATTATTATTGTAGTTGTTGTTGTTGTTTTTGTTGCTGTTGTTGTTATTACTAGTATTATTACTACTACTACTATAATAATAATTATTATTATTGTTGTTGTTGTTGTTTTTTTGTTTTTTTAATTGATTATTATTATTTTTGTTATTATTGTTAATTGTCCCACTCTAATATTATTCATCAAAACATTATGGATTTGCTGGTGGATTTTATCTGCTCTAACTAAACTGTGCCATATAATTTCAGCATAACAACACAGTGTTGTTTAGCAACAACAAGCAAATGCTGCCGGGTACTATGTTTACTCACCATGACATAACTATCTTAAAATACTTGTGCTTGACAGAAATAGAGAACTTTTTGTAAGGAAAACACAGATTGCACAAGCAAAATTAGTAACTTTTCATTTGAAACTGTCAATTAGTACTTCAGTTGTAGTTAATAAAAGCATGTTGAAACAGCTGGTATCGCTTCAGGACATTTTCCTCATTGAAATATTAAATGCAAGTTTTTAAAAAGGATGGTAGAATATAGACTATGAAAAGCAAAAGAACAGTCCATGAATATACATACATGTATACAAGTCTTGACTTACTGCTTTATAGTTTCGCTGTAAATCATTATACATGTGTACACACATTCATATTTGTGTGCATTAATTAGCATTATTCATGGACAATGCCAGGGGAGCGGGATGGAGGGAGGGGAGTGAATGACCATTTAACATTCAAATATGCTTCATAATAATATGCCATAGTACAGCAAATTATAAAGAAATCTTGAGTTTGTACTTCTTTCTACAATTATAGAAGACTGCTAAGTGTAAGTGATGTGTAACCATACATGATCAGGAAATGTAAATTGATTACAGTATTACAACCGTAGTATATGTAGTACAATATTCCACATGCTAAATTAATTAATGCTACTATCTAAATATGAAGTGTGGATGTTCATCTTTGTCATCTTGACTGAAGCACAGGTCAGGAAAGACAAACTAGAAATTGAAAAATACTCGTGACATAGAAGTCATTTTTTAAGCACTCAGCTTGGGAGGCTAAAGGCTCCCATATCCCATCTTATTTTAAACAAATTTTCAGATAAACCAATCTAAAAGATAAACGCTAAAAGCCACAGTGAATGCTTACTCCTATCTATAGCTTTAATAAACTAGCCAGCACAAAAGAGTGTTGTCAGAATTGCCATTTAAGCTATCTGAATGAGTTGCGCTCTAAATTTAGATACATTGTAGTTCCAACAATGTCTTAATATTGACCCATAAAAATCCTACTTTGGAATGAGCTAAATTGTAACCTCTAATATAGCTCCAATTACATTACATGGAAATATGTTATATATTAATTTCACTGCCTTGTCCCCCTCCTTACAGTGACTTGTTTCCCCTCTCCAATACAAGTAAGCAAAAAAAATGCAAGGGTATAATTTTTATTCAAAGAGCGGTAAATTTTTTTACTGGTCAGGAGTACATATCTTATATGGAATTGCATTGATTAGGATGGACACTTTTCAGGCAGTGATAGTGGGTGATTCATTCTTTAATATTGTAAGAAGTAATATAGGAGAATAATATTAAGAATAAATTAGGAGCAAAGAAAGGAAGAAGCACAATCAAAACTTGTAAAGCCAGAAAAGAGAAAAATGTGGGAAAAGAATGATGAGAATGAACAAGATGTAAGTCTGATGTTTATGGCCAGGTACATGAAAATAGAAGATTGAAACAGTTGCAAAACCTGACAATACTAATGCATATTATACAGTTCTGTGATTGTGGGGGATCTCCTCTCCTTCTTTCATCTAGTAATTAAATGAGAAGTTTACCACAGGAGTATATATGCTGAAGTTTTAAATAATATGGTAGCAATAATTTGGGTGAGTAGTTTAAAAAATCAGAAAATAGCTATAAAGCAAAAAATCAAGTCAACATTATACAAATAGCAAGTGATGTTACAGGCAATGTGTAGTATTCTGATATTTCTTAAAAAGTACGAAAGCAGAGCTTTTAAAATCAGTTGCACACACAATGGTGCTAATCACATAATCTTTTTACAGTCTAAAGATAAATATTAATAATTTGACCGATGTTTCAACTTCTTGCCCAGTCCTTCTGGAGGGCAGTGACTGCACATGTGAGTGTGTAGTTGGAATTTAAGAGCATATTCTATCTACACTTTTATATTCAACACTTTCAGATCCAGTTAAATTTGAAGCATTTATTCCTCAATTTTAGTAAAATAGGCCATTTTTTTATATATGTTAGGGATGTATGAGTTAATCATCAGTGACAGATGCTCTTGAAGTACACTTATCCATAAATAGCTAGCCCTTTGGGATTGTGGGGGAGAACGGCAGGCTCTGTAGGTGAGGGCTGAGTAGTGGTCGTCAACCTCTCGATGCCGGCTGTCCAGGTACGCTGCCACCGGGTCTGTCTCTCACCCTCCCGTATCGCCTCGGTCCTGAGTTGCCAGTTAATAGCAGCCCAGACTAGCTACTCCGGGAGCTCACATACTTTAGTTACTACGGTTAGTGTAATTAAAAAGCAGACTGATTCGGTCATGCACAGACTTAGTAGTTCAATGCTAGTCTGCGCATTCCCAACACAAAACAGATGCAAATATGGCTACGCTAACAATAAACACAAATACATTACGTTCTAGCACACTAAACACAAATAGATTACGTTCTAATACACGCACATGCTGATAACCGGACATAACACACACACAGCTCTCCTTTCTTATCAATGTTCTCTTCTTTACTTCATCCTGTTGTGGAGGCTCTACCCCACAGGGACATTTACTTTAAACAGACAATAACAATGATTGTTTTAATGTTCATGGTACGAGCTCAGTTATCCAGTTCTAGATTCATAGATTGTTTGGAGTTTTACATTCCTTTTTAATCAAAATTGTCATCCATTTTGTTAGTAGTTTCGATTTACACACTCTATAGATACAATATAAGCAGCAGCAACGAATGAACAACAACTGAAGTTTGCACACTGCAGCTGAAACATTTGGAAGTGAAACTATGTGTGGAAATCTCACCACATCTATTAGAAACTTAAGTTAAAGGCTATATTCAATTAAGTACATTCATTGTGTCATTAATTGTTTAACTTTTTTGCTTCATTTAGTGTATCCAACTTTGACATTAAACTTGCGTATCACCCTGTATCCTCATTCTCATGCATACACTGTAAACCAAAAGGTGTGTAGTTCACACCAAATTAAGCGTGAATCACTTGTAACAATAGTCACACCAAAATATGGTGTTATGGGCACACCTCATCGTTTGGGTGTGAAGTACACACCAAATTTAGTGTGAATTCTCAACACAATTACTATGAACTCATACTTACATTAATGCTGAATTATTTTAAGTTACATTGATTCTAGTAATACATATCAAAAAATTTTTTCTTAACCCTATGCCAGCCGTTAGGGGCTTTTTTGACCCTGTCGGAGATGGGTCCTTTCGACTCTCAATAAAACGTTACCAGTTCAATTGACAACGCTTTACCGGAGATCATTAAATAGAGCACGCTCGGAGCTTTCGAATGAATGCTAAAAGTGTATAGGTTGCTATAAGAGTGCTAGGAGTTTTTAGCTGTTGAAGTTATGGCTGCCAGGTATACTGCTCTTTAGGTAGCGGCTCTCCTTGAACAGAGAGATGATTTGTGAGGATGAATGTTTAGAAGACTTAGATAATGTAAGTGAAGGTGAATATCAGCCTGAGGGAGACTTTACTGGTTCTGACGGATGCCAGATTTTGGTAGACCCCCTCTTACTGGATAGTAGCAGTGCCCAGATGGTCGCCATGTTGGAGAGTCTTCCTGATTCAGCAGAGAGAGATTCTGCTCTGCTTCTTGACCAAGATCTTTTAGGTATGTCTTTAGCTAGATAACCAGCTACTTACTGTCCAGTAACTTGCTGACTAACTTCAATTAGGTGCCACTACTATTGATTTTAGCTGATGAGGTATAATACTGTATTTTTTGTCCCTGTAATTCGGCTGGCATAGGGTTAAAAGAGATTGGTGTAATCCCAGAGCTCATTAATCAGACGTGTCAACTCTCTTATCTAGCACACAAGTGTACAAAACATTTATAAGGTAGATTACAATGATAATAGCGTTGGTTTTTGCCTGCACATGAATATAATTAATGTTCGGTAAAGGGTCCATGCTATTCCATTGAGTGTGAATTTCACACTAAGTGTCCATTCACACTAGGAAGAAAGTGTGAAGGACACACTATGCATAGGTGGTGGGCATTCACACCACCGGTTTGGTGTGAACTTGGTGGGTTTTCACGCTATAATTTTTACAGTGTAGCTTATAATACACTTCTATTCCATTTGTCCAGTTCACTTGTGGATACAACTAGATAAAGTGACTCGACACTTACCTAACCTAATCATTGCCACTTTTTGGTGGCAGTGCTACTCTGCATCTTGCCACAAAAGCCAGTTTTTTTTGTGTGGACATTTATACTTATACAATAATCATTACTCTTAATTATTTTCTAAGCCTATGAATTCGATAGATAATATACTATATAATATAATTAAAAAACTAATAGGATATTTGATTATGTCTAGATTTTATGTTTATCTGTAGCATTGTGAAGCATTTGCTATAATTGTAATTCCTGCAAGTATGTATCGTGTAAATAAATTCAGGTTTTCAAATATGTGAATGATCAATCAGATCAATCTATCATTACTTATCAAAAGCATGGTCTTAATTGTACGGTGATTTCAAATAGAAAATCACTGCCAAAACCTTGTTGAATTCGTTAATGTTTATACTTGGTAAACCACAATTCAATTGAGATAATGAATGAATCCATATAAGTAGACCTTTTGCCAGTGTTAACAAGTGATTCCTGTAGTACAGACCACATGCACAGTACAAGTCTCCAAGGAATTGGCATAGGTTATTTCCCCACTAAGGGACAATGTGGTAGCTTTGTTTTCCAATTATGTACCACTTCCTGTAAGAATTACATCACAGATATATTTCCTTTTCAGTTTCCTGCCAAGAAAAGTCTTATAAACTGCTGTCCTTAGCATAGATAGAGTTCATTATTTGAATATTCAAGTCTTTCAAAATGGATGACTATGAGGACTATTCCTATGGTGACTACAATGACTCTTTAGACTATCTTGATTGTGCTGATTGGACATTTGATACAAAACTGAACGCTCCTGGGATAGCCTTCTTTGTTCTCCTCCACCTCCTGCTGGCTCTTCCTGCTAACCTCTTTGTGGTCATTTACTATCTTAGTCATTGTCGAGACTTCAAGAAAGGAGCCACCATTTTCCTGTTCTGCTTGGCTGTTAGTAACCTCATCATGGCTCTGCTCTACATGCCTTTTGTCGTTGTAGCTACTTCTGCAGACGAGTGGATATTTGGAAACACAGACCACATAAGACAAGTCCTCTGCCACATGCACGGTTTTGTGTACGAGCTTTCAATTACAGTGACCAATCACGTGTTAGTGGTAATGTCCATTGAACGTTTCTTTTATATAGTGAAAGTTCATCTACACTCAAAGATAATGTCTTGGAAAGTCATTACAGTCATTGTGATTGTAGTTTGGGTAAGCAATGAGGCATGAAGGGATTGTTATTGTATGTGTTAGTCATGTGTGACGGGCGCATTATCACTACAATCAGTAATTAATCATACTATGGTCTGGGTATGTATAAGTGGTCTGCGACAACTGGTGGTTGCCTGTCTTTTGTCCTCCATGACAGTCATGCTCTTACTATTGTCTTCATGGTGTACTCTGTGTTACTGCTCATTATCATTCTAGTCACAACTCTGTGAACGTTCTTGCTTACTCGTGGCTTCTTCAAGAGAGTATTGAATAGGAACACAGATACCCAGTTCTCTGATCAAGAACAAAGCGATTACAATCGCAGAGTCCGCAGCTTGGTTGGTATATTTGGAGCTCTGCTCATTGTAAATGTATTTTCATGGATTTCTTACGTATTTCCTCCAGTATTTTATGCTCTAATTGGAGATGAAAATGTGTCTATAGTTCCTGTAGAAGTTGATGCTTTATTATTCATTTTTTCTCTTACCAACACAGTGGCCAATCCTGTAATTCAAATAAATTTCAGAAGGGAAATGTGGAATATTTTGGTGAAAATGTTTTGTTGTTGGAGAAATAAGAAAGTCCGTACAGTTACTGATTGAAGCAAAAGCAAGCAAAACTGTAGCATGGAACTGAAGAGCCAATTAGGAATAGCAACAGCCTGCAGCGTCACTAATCAGTCTAGCAATCCTGTCACTGATGAACCAATAGATCTAGCTTATAAACTGAAAAGTTAGTAATTTGTTGTTTAAAAATATATCTATATTCTCTTATTGTGTTTATTGAAAGTATTTTTTTACTATGTCTGTTTTTTTGTGACTGCTTGTAACAAATTCAATTACACTAATGAAGTTGAAAGAAAATTGTTAGCCTTAAGTTATAATAAAGGGAGATATAGAAAATCACTTTGTTAGAAAGATTTACACATTTGATTGTTGATTTATTTTAGCAATGGTATATAACTGTATCATAGTTTCAAGTTGTCAAGGAAATTGTTATAACTTCTTACTAACCAACACCTCACTATATTCCTGAGTACTAGTACTTTCATAAATTGAGCGTCTTTTGTATAACTTAAAAAAAATAAAATTGGTGGCACTTTATTAACTATCATTTCCTTAGAGTAGCTACATTATTAATGCCTTCTCTTTGAGCAAGAAATGAACATTTCCATTGCCAGTATCTAGTGTAATGTGTTTTAATCTATTAATTCTCAATTACTTCAGAAAGTGCCAGCATGCCACAGTGTGTCAAGGGGAAAAAATAACCTAGCGAGCTGAGTTCAGGCAGCTTTATCACTTCAAAGTGCAGGAGTAAGAATACCCAGCTTTTGAACTTCTAGAAAGTTACCATTATATTGGGCTAATTTTTTTCTACATTACTTTATAGATATTAAAAAAAATGAGGTTAATATAGTTTTTCACCCGTAAGTAATGGTAAAATATTTGCTAGTAGGACTGACAATCAGTCACACTGGTAGATCTAATACCTCAATAGTTCTACTATTTTCTTAGTCTGAAGACAGTCTAGACTTTTTACATATAGAAAGCCATACAATATATTTTTATATCGTCATTGCTTATATTTAGAATTTATATGAGCTTGAATTAATACTGGCAGATAATTGGGTAGCGCTGTATTCAGTATTTGTACTATTCTCATTGCACAGCATACAGTGCCCACTTCTCGCTGGGGTTCTGGTGGAATAATGCTTTGTCCAATTGGTGATACCCACTTTGCACCACTAGTTAGCTGCTACAAACAGATGTTTTTAGGTTGTATCTGAGTAGATAAAGTAGTACAAATTGTGGTGATAAGAAGGGAATGATCAATGTAAACCAATGAATAGTAGGCAATACTTAAAGCAGAGTATGGATATCATATTCATAGATACTTGTCATTCTTGATCGAACACGCCAAATTGATAAAATCTACAGAAACATTTCAATTACTTGCTAGACATTCATTAGTACCATACTATACTTTAGATGGGATGGGATACAATGTATCGCAGGCTTTTATTCAATGTATTATGGAACGTATAAATTGGGTGAGTGTATCAGTGTGAGCTCAATTTTATATTAAAAAAAAATAAAAAATCTTTACAGACTTATTCACTATAAACATAATATAGTGGCCATTATTTTCTAGGCAGCATTCATGCATGCCTTAAGCTGCACAATCCCACTATTATTCCTGAATTAGCTACTATAATGTACTCTAATTTGCATTTTAAAACTTCCATATGCTATACAACTTTCCTTGCTTTCCTTCCTCAGTCATTTTATAATATTTGAAACAGTAACCTCTTTATGGTATTATAAATAATTATGGTTTCAATTCCATAGAATCTCAGGCATATAGCTTGGATTTAGAAAGGGAAATCACTGTCAACTAATTAATAAAAAAACCACACCTTCTTAATAGCAACATCTCTCTTGTAATAATGAAGTTGTAACTGATAACGAATAGTATTGTGTTGATAGTGAATATCAAAACAAGCTTGCCTTGTCTTGTTTGAGTGGATACATCTGTATAATGTTTTACACATAATACCACTGACGATCAGTCACACTGGTAGATCTAATACCTCAATAGTTCTACTAGATCTTAGTCTGAAGACAGTCTAGACTTTTTACATATAGAAAGCCATATAATATATTTTTATATCATTGCTTTTATATTTAGAATTTGTATGAGCTTGAATTAATACTGGCAGATAATTGGGTAGCTCTGTGTTCAGTATTTGTACTATTCTCATTGCACAGCATACAGTGCCCACTTCTCGCTGGGGTTCTGGTGGAATTTGTCCAATTGGTGATACCCACTTTGCACCACAAGTTAGCTGCTACAAACAAATGTTTTTAGGTTGTATCTGAGTCGATAAAGTAGTTCATATTATGGTGATAAGAAGGGAATGACCAATGTAAACCAATGAATAGTAGGCAATACTTAAAGCAGAGTATGGATATCATATACATAGATACTTGTCATTCTTGATCGAACACGCCAAATTGAAAAAATCTACAGAAACATTTCAATTACTTGCTACACATTCATTAGTAACCATACTATACTTTAGATGGGATACAATGTATCACAGGTCTTTATTCAATGTATTGTGGAAAGTATGAATTGGGTGAGTGTATCAGTGTGAGCTCAATTTTATAATAAAAAATTTTTTTTTTTTATTCTTAACTATTAAACACATATAGTGGCCATTATTTTCTAGGCAGCATACATGCATGCCCTAAGCTGCACAATTCCACTATTATTCCTGAATTAGCTACTATAATGGACTATAATTAGCATACTGAAATGCTACACAACCTTCCTTCCTTTCCTTCCTCCTCTGTGATTTGATAATATTTGATACAGTAACCTCTTTATGATATTATAAATAATTATGGTTTCAATTCCATAAAATCTCAGGCATATAACTAGGATTTAGAAAGGGAAATCACTGTCAACTAATTAATGAAAAACCACACCCTCTTAATAGCAACATCTCTCTTGTAATAATGAAGTTGTAACTGATAACGAATAGTATTGTGTTGATAGTGAATATCAAAACAAGCTTGCTTGTCTTGTTTGAGTGGATACTTCTGTATAATGTTTTACACATGTCATCAATGTTCAAGCTAACTTAAAAATTTGCGCGGCGGCTACAGCTTCAAAGCCTTTCTTCAGTTTTTGTTGACCTAATGTATGTGCTTAAACGTTGAGCCTGAGATTTCACAGAAACGTGTGCTCAAGCTTTGCAAAGTGTTTCCGCACTCTACAATTGAATGTATCTAATCATGCTCAGCCATCAAATACAATCATAAATGGATAAAACTATAGATAAAAACAATGAATATTAGTCTGTCAGAGAAGCAAAATATCCAAGCTTTTCAGCTACCAACACAATTCATTTAAGGATTGGGGGTGGGAGGTAGGGGGTGTTACTGGTAACCTCTGAAACTCCCTGGCTACTGGCCAGAATCCTACTCTTGATTGATATAAGCGGCACAATCCACCTCAGTATTGTCTTCTTTTTTTTAATTAGCAGACTATGGAAGTGGGCCTATTTAATTTTGGCATCCTGACAGGAAGTAAACTAATATAATAAATAAAATAATAAAAAATCTTGGTTGTTGCCTGGAATCGAACCCAGGGAGGATGGCTTCAGCCACCAGTGCTCTAACCAATGAACTACGACAACCCTCGACTTACAAGACATTCATATTTTTCCTTTATACTATCGAGTAGTACCGCTATATCACCACATTTGTGGATTGAAAAGGTTTTATCACCTAATCTACAAAATCTAGTAGGACTGACATTCAGTCACACTTGTTGATCTAATACCTCAATAGTTCTACTAGTTCTTAGTCTGAAGACAGTCTAGACTTTTTACATATAGAAAGCCATATAATATATTTTTATATCATTGCTTTTATATTTAGAATTTGTATGAGCTTGAATTAATACTGGCAGATAATTGGGTAGCGCTGTGTTTAGTATTTGTACTATTCTCATTGCACAGCATACAGTGTCCACTTCTCGCTGGGGTTCTGGTGGAATAATGCTTTGTCCAATTGGTGATACCCACTTTGCACCACAAGTTAGCTGCTACAAACAGATGATTTTAGGTTGTATCTGAGTAGATTAAGTAGTACAAATTATGGTGATAAGAAGGGAATGACCAATGTAAACCAATGAATAGAGGTAATACTTAAAGCAGAGTATGGATATCATATTCATAGATACTTGTCATTCTTGATCGAACACGCCAAATTGAAAAAATCTACAGAAACATTTCAATTTTGCTAGACATTCAGCAGTACCATACTATACTTTAGATGGGATGGGATACATTGTATCACAAGCCTTTATTCAATGTATTGTGGAAAGTATGAATTGGGTGAATGTATCAGTGTGAGCTCAATTTAAACACATAATAATAGTGGCCATTATTTTCTAAAAATGCTAGTTATTAAAATAATGAATATTGGTCTGTCAGAGAAGCAAAATATTCCAGCTTTTCAGCTACCAACACAATACATTTAAGGATTGGGGGTGGGAGGTAGGGGGTGTTACTGGTAACCTCTGAAACTCCCTGGCTACGGCCAGAATCCTACTCTTGATTGATATAAGCGGCACAATCCACCTCAGTATTGTCTTCTTTTTATTTTATTAGCAGACTATGGAAGTGGGCCTATTTAATTTTGGCATCCTGACAGGAAGTAAACTAATAATTAATAAATAAAATAATAAAAAAATCTTGGTTGTCGCCTGGAATCGAACCCAGGGCGATCTAACCACTGTACTACGGCAACCCTCGACTTACAAGACATTCATATTTTCCCTTTATACTATCGAGTAGTACCGCTATATCACCACATTTGTGGATTGAAAAGGCTTTATCACCACATACCTAGACCATAGCTAATTCAGCGAAGCTTGCGAAGCGAGCGGAGCTGACTCTCTAACGAGTCCGCGATATGTATATATTTTTTTTAATTTTGTTCTTGTTAGGTCTAGAAATTGTTTTTGTTCTTGCGTGGGTGTACGTGTGCACATTTTCTCCTACGCGTTTGCGAGGGTCGGGTAACCTTCTTAGCTACATTTTGTTTTCCCGCCCGTAAGAAGTAGGGATGCCCAGTGAAACAAATTCTGCGAAAGAGAGACAAAACGTTAGAAACGCTCGGTCAAGAGCTATTAGGGCGTTAGAAACTCCAGAAGAAAAATTAGTAAGGAGAGAGATAAGAAATGAAAAAGACAGGGCAAGGAGGAGGAGAGCTAAAACGAAGCAGAAACAGGTAGCAAAGTAAAGAATCTTTCTTTTGAAATGCCATTAAATGTTCCTAATTTATTTATTAGACTGTTCCTGAGGATTAAGGTACCAGGAGCCTTCATCATAGAAAAAAGCTACCACTATTGTTTTCTCACTTTGACAGTATTTTGTAGCCACAAAGCATGCATGGAATAGCTGCAATTACAGGGAACATGCATCGCTCGCTTCACTATTTTGTGCTATTAGAGCGCATCACTAGTTTAGACAAAGGCCTCGAGCTCAACTCTACGTGGACTCCGTTCCTGCAAGAACTCAAGCGCGTCAATTGACCCACGGCTACGTGCATTTTTATAGTTGACAATTTTGTTTATTTTATTTTATTTTAAACGGTCATACCCTTCACCCTCACAACTGAAGAAGGCTTACGAGCCGAAACGTTTTGTGAATATTATATAAATTTTAATGCTACTAGTTAAAGCTAAAAATATTGAATTACTAGAAATATAGTAGCAATGAAAATCTACGACATTATTATTGTCATTTTCTTTGTTAATTGTAATCGCCACAACGCCGTGGAGTTAATCAATCTATTTTGTTTGTTTGAGTGTTTATTCTTTTTACCAAGATGCCGTCTACCTAGCGCGGTAGCTATCAGCCTAGTAATCAAAACATTGGCTGCACGCTTATAGCATGTGACATTCAGTGAACGTGCATGAGTGTTACCGTGAGTGTTACCTTCAGCGTCTGGCATAAGATTCCGAAGATTCTTCCACGTTCGTGGCGCAATGTCTTCGTCCAAAAAGTGCAGACAGTTCGTGGCAGAGCCTATCAAGGACAAAGGGGTGGAGGAGCTTCCAGGAGTCGGGGCTGTGGCAGCTAAAAGGCTAAAGAATTATCACTACCCAAAAGTAGAGAAAATGCTTGGAATATTTTTGATGATGGAAAGAAATGAAGTCAGATTTTGTAGATGGCTGATGAGTGAGGGTGGTTTAAATTCTAGAGACCAGAAAATATGTTACAATGCCTTGAATGAATATTGTGACAACCACCTTTAAACTACTAACATAAAGAAGAAACCTTTCAATTTCTCCTGTGATTTGAACATTAATACTTCATACATCTCAACAATACAATGATATAAATATAATTATGAAAAATAGACTTAGAATAGCTAATGAAAAAAGACTAATAGAAAATGAGTAACTCACTTTATTAGTATGTACTTAATATAGCTAACTATATTCTTAAAAATGTAGTACTGCTACTAATAGTTGGCAATATAATTCAAGAAAGCTGCAGCATAAGGTATTGCTCATCTTCACTATTTGATTAAAGTTACAAAACTTTCCCTCTCCTGCTCTCCTTTTTCCTAATCTATCTCAGCTTCTTCTCCCCCTCTTCACTATCTTCAGCTGTTATAGAGTCCGTTCTTCTTTTTCTATCTCTCCTGCTTCTGATTCTCTCAAGCATGATTGTGGACTTAATATGCCTTCCAGTTCGATATTTTGCTGTTCCTTTTTAAAACTTGAGCCACCTTTCCTCGACCATTCCACCCCCTTTTTATCAACCTGTTCAGCTAATAAAGATGCTTTACCAACTGTTTAAGTTTATGCATTATTCGTGCATACACACCATCATCGTCGTTTGACAATCATATTATTAAAATAATAATAATAAATAATATCGATAATAATAATAAATCGTAATCATAATCACAATCATAATCATAATAAAATAATAATAATAGTAATAATAATAATAACTAATTATAATAACTAGTAATAAGTAATAAATAGTAATAATAAATAATACTAACAACAATAACCAGCAACAACAACAACGACAATACTAATAACAATAATAATAATAATAATAATAATAATAATAATAATAATAATAATAATAATAATAATAACAATAACAACAATATGAAAAGCCTATGGATGGGTTAGCACAACCCAGAAAGACTGCAGTGTTCTCTCACTGCACTGCAACTTGTGATATCTCTAGAACATCTTATGAGTATTGTGGTGGCAGTAAGGTAGTCGCACTTTACCAATAGCTACCCGGAAAAGAGTCTGGCTACACGAGACTAGCAGTAAAGTACATACCTCGAAGCCCAGCTTTTGCAGACTAGGTGTGTTTGTTGCTTGTGTATTTCTTTTGTCTCTCCTTTTTGTCATTTTGTAATGCCTTGTAGGATAAAAAATTACTTTTAAACTTATTAATATAATTGAAACAGTTTTAGTCACAAAATTGCAGTCAGTACAGACAACAAAATTTAAAATTACTAAAAAAAACGGTCAAAAAAATAATATCAGTCAAAAAAATGTCATCAACAAATGTAATGACATTTCAAAATGCAGCCAACAAACTTATTAAAATTCAATAACAAAGTACCCCAAAAAATGAAAATTATCCTTTTAAGATGACAAATTACTAATTTAATAACTATCAATTTTTCCGTTAGAATTATTTACTCCGCTGACAGAATCAGAAGATAGACAAGTGATGCTGCAGGCTGTTGCTATATCCGCTTGATCCTTCAGCTCCGTGCAGCCGCTTTGCTTGCTTACGCTTCTGTGTGCGACCGTAAGGACTTTCTTATTTCTCCAATAACAACACATTTTCACTAAAATATGCCGCATTTCCCTTCTGAAATATATTTGAATGACAGGATTAGCCACTGTGTTGGTAAGAGAAAAAATGAACAAAACAACATCAACTTCTACAGGAACTATTGATGCATTTTCATCTCCAATTAGAGCGTAAAATACTGGAGGAAATACGTAAGAAATCCATGAAAATATGTTTACAATGAGCAAAGCTCCAAATATACCAACCAAGCTCCGGACTCTGCGATTGTAATCGCTTTGTTCTTGATCAGAGAACTGGGTATCTGTGTTCCTATTCAATACTCTCTTGAGGAAGCCGCGAGTGAACAAGAACGTCCACAGAGTAGTGACTAGAATCATAATGAGCAGAAACACAGAATACACCATAAAGACAATAGTAAGAGCACGGCTGTCATGGAGGATGAAAGACAGGCAACCTCCAGTTGTATATGACCAGTCATAGTCACCCAGACCAAAGATAGGAAAAAGACACCAAAGAATTGATAGCACCTAGAGTTTCAAGAATAATACATACATATCAACTTGATAAGTCATGACATTTTAGTCAATCTAAACTAAAGAAATGATGTACTAATTATGATAAATAAATTATTACAAACTAGGTCCTATTTGCGTTGGTTTTCACTGTCATTTTCAATGGCAATAGCCTGGCCATTAAGAGATGCTAAATCAAATTTAGAACAACAAAAAAGTATAACCTATAGCATACTTAGATTTCGTTGAAGCCATATGATTCATGAATTCTCTCATATCCTTCATTGCCTCATTACTTACCAACACTGCAGCCATGATAACTGTAATGACTTTCCAAGACATTATCTTTGAGTGTAGATGAACTTTCACAATATAAAAAAAACGTTCAATGGACATTACCACTAACACGTGATTGGTCACTGTAATTGAAAGTTCAAAAACAAATCCATGTATGTCGCAGAGGACTTGTCTTATGTGGTCTGTGTTTCCAAATATCCACTCGTCTGCAGAAGTAGCTACAACGACAAAAGGCATGTAGAGCAGAGCCATGATGAGGTTACTAACAGCCAGGCAGAACAGGAGGATGGTGGCTCCTTTCTTGAAGTCTCGACAATGACTGAGAGAGTATATGACCACAAAGAGGTTAGCAGGAAGAGCCAGCAGGAGGAGGAGGAGAACAATGAAGGCTATTCCTGGAGCTTTCAATTTTGCATCAAGGGACCAATCAAGGCCGCCATTGATATGGGAGTCATTTGTAAAAATTTCAAAATATGAGTCATTGTACCCAACAGAATAGTCATCCATTTTGAAAGATGTAAACCGAACTCTATGACAGATTTTGAGCCATAAAAACAGTATTTGAAGACTCCTTTTGCAGGAAAATGAAAATCAAGGACAATCAATTAACTCCTCTCAGGAAGTGACACACAAAGTTTGTCAAACAGTAGAAATAGTAAACATACTGAGCATTATCCCCAATTTGGTGATTTTATCAGGAACAGAATTTAGCCTTTTGTTTACAATAAATGTCCCATGTGGCTAATTATTTAGCTACTACTATTATTTTATGGATTAGCAAATACCCCGCCACACTATGACACTAACCTTTGCAAATCAGGACTGCAATAGTATAAGGTATTATTATTTGTTATATCAGTCTGTATGTTTTTTCTCACTAACTTTTCTTAACCAGGTGCATACATACACCATCATCGCCGTCATTTACAGTTTTCATTATGATAGATGTTTGAGGAGCAGCTGTCCATAGTTACAAATTAACACATCAATAAAATAAACAAAAAAAATTGGCAATGTAAAAATATAAGGTATTAAAATGAACAAACTGTACCAAACAAAAGATTATTTGTTTCAGATTCAACTTGGTCAGGGCAGAGCTTCGGAAAGCTTAGGATATAGCAGGAGTAAGCCCTTGACTTCTAACTTTACGAAATGTTTTGACACTTTGTATGATTTCTTAAACTATTTACTTCAACTGGAAGAGGGAGGGGGAGGGGGGGGAGGGGGGGCTGGTAAACTAGCATTAACTTTTTGAACTTTGGCTATAATTATATAAGATATATACCAAAGTCTTTATTGAGACACATTTGTGAGGGGCTTGCTTCAACCACAACTTAACCTTTTTCTTTTATTGATATGATAATATTAAAATTACGGATGGCCACACCCCACATGAGTTTTCAAGGTCAAATTGCTTCTGTACAAGCTGCCAGAGTGAAAACTTAGGATGCATTGGCTCATCCAAATGTCCCTTCTCTAGCTGTCATGATGGGATGACAAGGTTCACTGAAGCCAATCTAAACAAGAGAATGACTGCACTCTTATCCTTTTTCTGTGCATGGCTTGTGTGATATCTCAAAACTTTAGCAATGAAAATGATTGCTCATATTTTATTGTAAACACATTAACTACACATTTCTTCCAAGAGTGATCCATAATAATGGCATGTATTTTTAGCTACAATTTAGTCCATATCTTCTACTATGAATTGTATTGACTACTTCTACTATACCTTTATTAGCCCTCAACGCACATGTGTGTGAGGGTTAGACCACTGCAGGGAAATTTCCTGTTTCTCATCCCCCTCCCTCATACAATTGCACTACAACCCCCATTTAAAAACATAATACAAATGTATATTAATATTTTCAAAATGAGTTGTTTTTTTTGGACTTGAAAAAAAAACACAGACTTATTGGTGTGTTGGAAAAGAGTGAAATACTAAAATGATACAAAAGTATGCTTTCTTGACAAAAGAAACATTTTCCAAAGAAGAGTCCTCCTGTTTCCTTGCAGAACTGACACAGGACTCACATTAGCAGACTCGCTACACATGAGACTAGAACCAATAATGTTTTCTCGGCCCGCGCTTTGTAATTTTCCTGGATGAAACAGGAAATTTCCCTGGATGAGAAACAGGAAATTTCCCTGCTGTGGCCTTATAGTAGCCTCATGGTCATTCGTTCATTCATTCACTGTGTCAACAGTGGGCGGACTTTTATATACTGAGAGAAGAAACTCAGACTCAGACTATAGAGGACGGTTTAAATGACCCTTTAATTTGCCATCTTTTTGACGGCTTAGGTTTTGAAGGGGAAAAAATAGAGAATGGCAGACATTTTGAATAGTGAGCACTGCTCGGGGCCGTGCCAAAAATGATCGTTTACTTGCCATTCGGAAACAAGCGCGCATGCTCACGTGAGCGAACACTTTCGTCAGCGCTGTAAGACTAAAGCTGTTTGCACAACTAGGTCATAGCTAGCATAATTTCACAGCTAGATAATGTAGTAAGTTATTCATGAAAATAGGAAAGAAAAAAAAGATTGTTAATATTGGCTGAACATTAGAACTTATTATTCAACAATAGGACTTGTATTTAACAAACTAACTGGCAGCTGAGGGTTTATACTTACAGTGCTTTAGTTTGCTCATGGTCATTGTATTGTTGAAATGAAATTACTGTTCAAATCACTAGGAGTGAAAATGTTTTTATTATTGTAATTAAAGGTGGTGATCATAGTTTGTTGTTTTTCAAGGTATCATAACATTTTTTTTAATTAATGCCACTCCCACTCATTAGTCATCTACAAAATGTGATTCCATTCCTTTCATCGTCTGAAACATTCCTATGAATACCATCCTCATAACCTGGATTCCTGGAAGCTCCTTCACAAGTTTGTCCCTGATGGGCTCTGTCAAGAGCTGCCTTCACTTGTTGGATGAAGTCATTGCGAAAAAAAAAAACGTGAAAGAATCTGATATTAGATGTCCTCATTCCCTGACAACACTATATTCTCAGTGCCGCCCACTGCAGGTTTTGAGTAGGCATTGACAATTTTTTCTTTAATTTCTTCCTAATTTTGCTATTCTTTTTTGCTAAATGGAATTACTTATGCTGCTCTTATAATTATTCATTTTGTTCCTATTTTACTTTTCAAGAACATTTTTTAGTATTCATAATAATATATAATTGCTGCTGAGCAAGTCATCATAAGTTGGTATACTTCAGCCAATCATTATAAATATGACAGAGGAAAATACTTTATTAGATGAACAGGAAAAAGTCTATCCCATAAGACTATTAATGTTGTTTTCATCTAATTCCAGTTATAAATCAGGACCATCCACTTTAATTATTTCTGCACATGAAACACCTACCATATCCTTGCTGTCAACTCCACCCCTAGTTAGAATACCTTACGGGGTAGCATAGCTAAAGAATCACTCACTTGTGATAAAAGTATGAAATTTGATACACACGAGTTATAGCTAGTATAAACTGGATACTATTGGGGCAACTCTGATTTGACCTTGGGTGACATTGTTATGGCACACAACAAAACTATACAGATGATGGGCTATCGTCAGATTCCATCACAGTTCGTGGTTGCCCCTTCCCCGCAGATAAATTTATGTTTCGCCAATGTATAACTAATTACCTTATATAATGCTTGAGCATAAGATGTGTTGAAATCAGAGACCTTTTATATACTGGCTGTGTGTAATCACTTAGAATACTACACTAATTTTGAGTTTATTGGTGAATTGGGTGGTGAAATGGGCAATCTAATAGAGTGACGTTACTGGAACACATCATTGAAATTCTAAGAAATGGTTCATAATGCAGTGAGTGTTAACTTGAATTACTTGCTTCAAAGACCAATAATAGCTGCCATATTTATATTGAATACTTGCAATTGAAAGCATGATCACTTTGTTGATGTCCTTTGAAGTCATCACCAATATGTTTATTTACTTCCTACATTAAAACAAAGGTTTAGATGAAATAGTCAATATACAACAGATGCCACAATAGGGTTTCCTTTAATGCTTCACACAATAAAGGCTGCAAAGTTCAGTGATGAATATGCTAAATGTTACTTAAAACGCCTAAAAAAGAGAAGTAATAAAAGAGTTAAATTTGCAAGATTTAAATGGAAGAATATGAGGAACTGGAGCTCAGGTCTGTGGTTGCCATCAATTCCACACTTAAACATCACAAAATGGAAATTGTCAGACGATATCAATGGCCACATCTTAGCCTTCTTTTTCTTGATAGAACTCATTCTTGCTGTCATTTTCAACTTCTACATCATTATGCATTCCATATTCTTCAGAAAGAGAAATTTTACACGAAGTTCTACTATTCTTCTGTTCAAACTTGCGCTAAGTGATCTCGTCATGATGTTGTTCTACGTACTTTTTTCTGTTGTAGCATCTAGTTTTGGAGAATAGATATTTGGCAGAACAGACTATGTGCGGAACATTTTCTGTCAAATTCATGGGTTTATATTCTTCCAGTCGTGTACAGTTTCTACTTATACTTTGGCAGCAATTTCAATTGATAGATTTTTTTACATCGTTAAAGGAGAGGTTTACCACAAGTGGATGTCTGTCAAAGTTGCTGACTCTATGGCAGCAATAATTTGGGTAAATTGTAGTTTATTTTGTTGTTTGTTGTTGCTTGTTTTTTTTTGTTAGCAACAGCTAGATCTCTTAGCGCAGAATTGGAGTGTGTTATGCCGAGTCTTAAAAGACATTATTTCTTGATAAAACCACAAAATTAGCATTTTAATATAATTAGATATGTGTCAATCATGTTTCCAGAATCAAGTATCTCCTATACATGCAATACACTATCATACCAAAATCAGTTTCTTCTATTGTATTTCTTATTGTTTATATGCACATATATGCTGCTTTTGTCAGTTCGATCCCAAGTTACGGTTCAAAGTTCAAAGGTCATGTATGGTCTTTTCGAGTGGGAGGCTGTATGCTCATCCCGACTACTGTGGAAAACACTGTATTATTGAGTATAGTCCCAGTTCCACCTCTCACCATTATTATCATCACTTCCATTTGGACATTTCTGTTCACCAGGAATTTCTTGAAAAAAAAATTAAAGTGTCATCGAAAATCCCTCATTATAGAGAATATGGACATCCAGAAGAGCATATACAACTCAAGAATGAAGAGTTTGATGGGCATATTTGGGATGCTCCTTCTAGTTCATTTCATTTCGTGGTCACTTTACTTTGTGACCATCATTTATTCATTTGCATTGAGCTGGGAACAAATGCCATCCGAGCTTGTGGCTAGTAGTTTTGTTTTGTTTCTCTTCAACAACATTTCAAATCCTATTATCCAAATTTTCTTCAGAAGTGATTTACGGAAGACATTACGGGCAATGTTTCATTGGTGTTGTCGAAAGCCACAACTAAGTTGGCGGCAAAAGATTGCTACTAACTCAGAGCAACCACTTTCTAGTATAGCTGAATGCAATCCTCCTATTATTTTGGAAAAGGTGAAGGAAACTGAATCTAGTACTACCATTCCTTGTTCAAATAGTGTTATGTGTGTATAACTACTTAGAAATTGAAGCCTTTAAAACAGTATTACATTTTACTGCTAAATGTTTTTTTTGAAATTATAGATTGTATCTATGATTTTGATATTAAACTCTTACTCAGAGTTTATGTTGCCATAATTCAGTTATCGTACCTGGAGTAAAGTTGGTTGTTCTTTCAGCTTCCATATCAACAGCATGTACAGCAACAACAACAGTTGTCATAATGATATTGTATCATAATAATCAAAGTTAAGTCAATTAGTTTGATGGCTCCTATGAAAAAAGGTTTACATAAAAAATACTACTTTTTTCTTTCAGTGTGGCTATTTTATAACCTAATTATATTTATATAAAGTTTTGTGATATGCTAGTCGAGCAATGAGACATGCAGAAAGATGTATGTCCATGCATCGTAGTATCTCAGTAGCTGGTATGAAATCTTTAAAAATTGATACAGTATAACATGCATGAAGTGCTACATTGCTATATTAACAACAGAATTATGAATTGACACTTGTGTTTAACACATTAATAACTAAATGGGATAATACAGTATATACATATAGACTATAGCTATTTTAATAAAGTGATTATCCAGTGTAGCGAAAATGTTAAAATTGTGTGAATTAGGAAAAAGTATTGTTGAGTTTCAATGAATATTTTCTGTTAATATATACAAAATATTATAAAATATTACACTATGTTAAAAGAAATGTGATTTCTCAGAAGATGCACTTACTTTGGCAAAATAGTTCGAAAATTTTGTTTAATCACTTGAATGATCCTTCCTCAACCAAAGGAGTCTCAAGAAAAGAAAGGGTAGAATGTGAACAAAATCTCAGTTGTATCCAGGGAATCGAACCCATGATCCCTAGCTTGAGCCACCAGCACTCTAGTCACCGAGCTACAACAACTGATCATCATGCTTTAATTTTGTTTGTTTCTTTTCACCTAGATGTCAATTTAACTCTCTTCCTTCAAACCTTAAAGACACTTGTTTCCCTTTTTTTCAATGGCACTAGTCTGAAGGATAAGATGAATCACAGGCAATTCAGGAGAGAGCAGGCCTCCAATCGAATTCTAACACTACCTGGATGGATGCAAGCTGAACACTCTTTTCCATTAACTATTTTTTTGTTCCGGTAAAGCTGATGCTTGAGTCCCAAAAATCCACAATCTTTCCCTTCTAACTACCAATTATTCTATACAAGAGCTTAATAGTAGTGTTGGTCGTGAAACTGCATTATTATTCTTCCCGCCATCGACAGAAAGTGGCTGTGTAGAGCATACACTAAGTCTGGTTGATAGTGAGCTTACCAGCAAGATAATAATGGGGCACCTTATCATGCCTCACAACAAACACATGCAGAGTATCCTCCAGCAAAATACGCTTCACTGCCTATATGTTATAGTTTTAGACACCACTTCTGCCTTCAAGGAAAGGGCAATGAGTTGGCTCTTGGCAGGCATGGCAGGCCGGTGAAGATACTACAGAAACTTTTGAATAAAGCTACCCTATTGAGCACATATAAGAGGACTCACATGAGTTGTAACCCTTGTGCATCTCGACTATATTACAGCCCCACACCTTTCATTAAATATCTTCACTGCAGTAGTCTTTACTAGGGCTGGTAACTCAGCTCATAAAATTGGCTGTAACACTCTGAGTGCTAGTTGAATGGGGCTTCCCCACACCTCCAGCTGATATTTTTGTAGCTGCTTTGATCTGGTTGAAAAGGTTTGTTTTTTTTGTTTTTTTTAGTTTGTTGTTGTTGTTTTTTGTACTGTTTTGTTTTCTGTTTGTTTGTTGTTGTTGTTTTTCTTGGGGGGTTGTTTTAGTTTTTGTAGAGAAAGGTTTCTGTAAAACCTGGAACTGGTAAGTTAGGCTGCACTATTAAGTACTAGGGTTAGATAAGAAAGTGAAGCACCTGAGATATCACGTGTTCACACTGCAGGTCATAAACTTTAACTACTGTGAACATACAATAGAATAAAATATCTTTAAATAATATTGTGAAGATATCTAGCACAAACTAAAGATATTTCTTCTATGCTAGATGGCTTCACAATAAGTATTATGTTGAGACAGAGTAACCCATGATGTTATAATATAATCTCACTCTGTATTGTTGCAAGCTCATTATCCTCAAACACAGACATGATTACCCTCAAATATGCCTAAGTTAATTGCAATCTGCCTAGCATATACTGATAACTATATTTTGAAAGTGATCTAGCAAGGCTAGGTATTTCACATTATATATAGTTGTGAAGAGTGGCTGCTGATATAATGTAAAAACATGAACTACAAATTTCTACTAAAAGAAATGCTCAATGCATTTTTAGCTTAAATCTTTACATAGCTAATTCTACCTAGCAAATAAACAGAAAACAATTTGGCAGGATTTTATTAACTACTTCTACTATATATTTATTATAATATAATAAATATATAAATACATATTATGCATTTGCTCATTATTGATCATTGAGTGTTCAAATAGAATGCACGTTCAAGATCACTGCAAGTTAATGGCTTCCTTTTGTAATTAAAGGTGGAGATCACAGTATTCTTTCAAGGCATCATAACATTTTTTCTGGTTTTTGGAATTTAGACCACTCTCGCTCATCAGCCAACGACAAAATTCACTTTCATTCCTTTCCACCCTCAAAAACATTCCCAGTACTCTATCTGCACTTTTGTGAAATATCATCCTTTTTGCTGCCACTTTCCCGATTCCTGGAAGCTCCTTCACTTGTTTGCCCGTGATGGGTCCGGCCAAGAACTGTCTGTATTTCTTGGATGAAGACATTATGGCAAGATCGCGAAAGAATCTTCGGAATCGGGGATTCGACGCTAGGTAGCTCCCTGGCAACACCGTGCGCTCGCCAAGTTTTCTCACTGTTGCATGCTGACAGATAAGCGCGGAATAGGCCTTCACAAAATTTGCTCCTTTCAACTTTCATTTTTTAATGTCAATCGCAGCCTAGAAATTTTTTTTTTTCAGAACGAGTGAACTCTTTACCTGTTGTCCAAATAGCCGTGCTGTCGTGTACTCCGCAACCTGGGGAGTTAAGCGAAGTCGTGATTTACCAACTTAAACGGGTGAAAAATAATGACATTGAAAGAATTATTATATTTACTGGGCACGTGGGGATATATTCTGGGACTAAGACAAATCTAAGAAATCAGTCCTGAATATCCAGGAAAGTTGGAGTCTATGAATTTATGGAATTGCCAAATTTTGCTTATTCTACCCCAATTTGCTCTCAATTGCTTCATTATTTTCTATACCCATCTCTGCTAAGAAATAAGTTCTTTTTTTTTCATTCTCATGAATTATTTGATATCTCATATATACAGCAGCATGAAAATTATAAAATTAGCTCTATTGACATAATAAAGTATACACAAACAATAGTAGTCGTTTTGATTTCTCTTTAGACCAAGATATTAATAATAGTAGGACCAGATTTGGAGTGCAATTTATATAAACATTACCAGTTACAATAGTGATAACCCCAAGATTGAACAGTTAAGTACTTAATAATAAATATAATCAAGCATAACTTATCACCTAACATAATACTATGATAGAGTATAACAATGCTGTAGTCAGATACTTTACTATATGCTGTGTGTAATCAAGTTAGAATATTTCACTAATTCCAGTTCATTGCTGGATTGCCTTAATTGGGGGACAGAAATGGGAAATTTAAGGGTGCAGGGTACTGGAACAGATCGTTACAATTCTAAGAAATAGTTATGTATGGAATGAGAATCACTCATTTCAAGGACCAAATAGCTACCATATTTAGATTGAAAACTTACACTTGAAAAGCATGATAACTGTGTTGATGTCCTTTGTATCCAGAACATATATGTTTATTTACTTCCTACATTAAAACAAATGCTTAGGATCCAATGAAATAGTTTATGTCCGCTACATCCCAAAATAGGGCTTCTTCTAAAACTTCATTTAGAAAGGCTTCACATATGCTGATGAATGCATATTATTATATTGAAGAGGTCACTAAACTTTGAATGCCTGAAAAGACAGTTAAATTTACAAAAGTTTTTAATGGAAGAATATGATGAACAAGAGCTCAGGTCTCTGGCTGCCATCAATTCCTCATTATTAAACGTCACACACTGGAATTTGTCGGACGATATCAATGGCCAAATTTTAGCCTTCTTTTTCTCAGTGGAACTCATCCTTGCTTTTGTTTTCAACTTCTACATCATAATCCATTCCATGTACTTCAGAAGAAAAAGTTTTAAACGAAGTTCGACTGTTCTTCTATTTAATCTTGCCCTGAGTGATCTTGTCATGGTAATTCTCTATTTACCTTTTTCCATTGTAGCATCTAGTTTTGGAGAATGGATATTTGGCAGAACAGATTATGTGCGGAACATTTTCTGTCAAATTCATGGGTTTGTATTCTTCCAATCTTCCACTGTTTCTAATTATACTTTGGCAGCAATTTCTATTGATAGATACTTTTACATTGTTAAAGGAGAAGTTCACCACGTGTGGATGTCTATCAAAGTTACTAACTGCATGGTAGCAATAATTTGGGTAAGTAGCTAGTAGAATTTATTGATGTTGTTGCTTTTTTCATTTGTTAGATTATTAGCGATAGTCATAATACCCATTAGCTCAAAAAATATCTATACAACAAAAGTATAATTATAAAATTACATGCAATGTGAAGTCATAACATTCTTTTATTAAAACAACAAACAGAAACTTATAAGATACAAGTTATAGTAGCTGCATCAAAATATATCTCTTCAGAATCACTGTCACATTACTGAAATTAATTTCTTCTATTGTATTTCTTGTCGTATATTTGCAGATATGTGCTACTTTTGTCAGTTCAATCCCAAATTATAGTTCAAAGTTCAAAGGTCATGTATGGTCTTTCCAAGTGGGAGGCTGTATCCTCCTCCCAACTACTGTGGAAAACATAGTATTATTGAGTATAGTTCCATTTTTACCTCTCACAATTATTACAATCACTTCCATTTGGACATTTCTGTTCACCAGACGTTTCTTGAAATAAAAATTTAGGCGACAAAGAAAATCCCTCACTATAGAGAATATGGACATCCAGAAGAACATATACAACTCGAGAATGAAGAATTTGATGGGCATATTTGGGATGCTCCTTCTTTTTCACTTCATTTCGTGGTCACTTTACTTTGTGGCCATCATTTATACAATTGTTCTGAGCTGGGAACAAACACCATCCCAGCTCGTGGCTAGTAGTTTTGTTTTGTTTCTCTTCAACAATATTTCAAATCCAATCATCCAAATTTTCTTCAGAAGTGATTTGCGGGAGTCCTTACAGGCAATATTGTGCTTGTGTGGTAGAAAACGACAAAAGAATAGGAGTTTAAGCATCTCTAGCCGGCCAGAATTCTGGAGTAGAACTACCAGCATTGGTACTGTCAGAAAATCTAGTGTTTTGTGGGACCAAAATTATGATAATAAATTTAAAATTGCTGGATTACATACAGATTCATCACCAACAAGGAATAGTGAAATATGTGTTAATGGGCTTGAGAACTCTATTACGATGGTAGAGCAAATGACAGATGCTAGTAACTCAAAAGAGCTGCCAGCTTCTTCTCAGTCTAAGGAAAATTCTCTTATTAATTCTGGGCTGCTAATAGAAGACTCAGAAGGACCAATTGCAATGAGCGTACATAGTGATACTACTACTGTAGACAGGCCTTGTTTAAAAAGGATTAAGTCAATTTAGCTACTCACAAATTAAACGTTTCATGATAATACTGTTGTTTTAATTATTTTCTTAATTATAGACTGTATTTATGGTTTTGATGCTAAAATTGTGATTCAGTAATTATTGTGTTGGTATAGTTGGGTATGTAAGATAGGCTGTTCTTCTTTCTGCAACCTTAGCCACAACAAAAGCAGCAATTACACTCTCAATTGGAATATCAGTATTACTATAATTAATGTGAAGTTAGCTAATTAGATAGCTGGGTTACAATTGTTAATGTGTATTTTAACCAAAAAAATGGAAGTAAACATGTGGCAAGAAAAGGCTGATAAGGCACTAAATTTTTTTTTTTTGTAATGGAAACTTTAATGTTTAACATTAGTTAGGTCATTTTCCTACGTCAGTACTTGAGCATACAGAAATGCATAAATCCATGTAGAAATACCTAGTCGTATACTAATAATATAATCTTTATTTACTGTAATATTGAATGGAGAACTAAATGGACTAATTAATAACTTTTAAAGGTGGGTACAAGGTCAACATGGTGGTATTGATGAATGATTAGTGTTCTTGAGTTTCTGTAATAGAACTAAAAATAAAACAGTATGAAGAAACTAACTGGCAAAGTAATAAGACATTGGCATGAGACAGCAGCTGCAATGGCAAGACCATTGAGTCCTTTAGGCAGTACCCGTATATCAAAATATTTCCCATGATGATTCTGCTCTACTGGGATGCTTCTTGGTAATACATTAATTGAAATAACACAATTGGCTAAGTCTTTAAACACTAGTGCAGGTTTGACAAGTACATTTCTAAAACAAACATAAATTGTAGAAACTACCACCAGTTAGTTATTAGCATCTTTGTATTGTCTGAACATGCATTTCATGTGTGTTTTTATTTGGTTGAATACAGCTGACTCAATGTAGATGTTCTGTAGGGATGCCCAACTTGTCCAGTTACATAACTGGACAATTGTGTTATTGTGTAACTGATACCCATTACATAACTTGTCATCCAGTCATCTAGTTATACAATGGACTGTCCTGTGACGTTACCAATAGACCAATGGTTGGGTTACACAACTGGACAAGTCCCATTGGTTACACAACTGGACAAGTCCCATTATGTAACTAGACACCTTTTTACTGTCCAGTTATGTAACTGGACAGTTGTATTCTATCAAGTTACACAACTAGTCTATCTTGTTACTTAAGTGGATAATTATTCCATCCACTTACATATCAGATCCATCCAGTTATGTGACAAGAGGGCTCCCACACTCAAATTAATAGATATCATTTAAGAGATAATGTTATTGCTTAGTTTGTTTTGATTTCTCTAGTAGAGTTGTTTTAGTTAGCTAATACTTATTCTAAATAGCTACTTAACATAGTGTTGAACTCACTGAATCAAGGAACTAGTTAACTGCAATTGTTTGTTGTTGTTTTTTAAACTTTGTTTTGTAGGTGTTAGAACGAGAAAATTTGCTATTATGAATAAATAAGAAAAAAATAATTAAATATACAGCCGAACTTCCAAATAAGGGACAAAATGGGAACATGAGTTTTGTCCATTGTTGAGAAGTGTCCTTTTTGGGAAGCCATCACTTAATTGACTTTTTTCACACCTATATGACCATTCCACTTCTTGCCAAGTCCTCTTCTGGGGTCAAAAGGACTTGGCAAGAAGACTGGAAGTTTAACATAGTATAGGCTGTTAGAACAACCGTTTTTATTATTATAGGAACAAATACAAAATTGATTTCTTAGGGAGCGAAGGAGTTATTTCCTCATGTGAGTGCGGCGTGACTATAGGGGACGTTGCCAGCAAACACTCACGATCGTACGGCCAATATAAGTTTTTCTGACCGATAGATAAATCAAGTACTGTAATCATCTTGCGCATGCGCGATGACGGTTACTGATCCTGACCTGTAAGGAAGAATGTAAATAATTTACAAAAACTTAGCTGCCCTGTGAGGAATCTAAGATGAGTGTGAGGAAAAGTGAAGAAGTACTGAGTCAGTACAACCACTAAACTTTTGGGTTTTAAATGCTTGTCAAAAAATAGAGAAAGAGCATAAATGCAGAAACCATTCCTACTTCAGAGAGAAACAAAACATGTTTTCCCAACGAAAAAAAATTGCCTTCTCTCTAGCTGTTCTGGGCCGTTTTGTAACCTATATCCTCCCGAACACTTGTAAAACTTCTCTTCCACGCTGACACAAGCTGACTGACTAACTAAGGTAGTGGAGATGTATTACTCAATATAGCTATTTCAATTAGGGATGAATTAAAAAGCTTGAGGTTGGTCATGCAATTAGTGCCGCCCAGATTTGCTCTACGCTAATTGCTGCAGTAAATCCGAAAACCTAGCGTCCATCCCCAGAGGAGTGGTAAAGGGTGAAGCCCCCGAGACTAAGTATAAGCCTAGATTGTCATACCATTGCTAATTAGTAAACTTAGCGTCCAACTCCAAGTGGCTAAAGTTCCTAAGATTCTTTCACTCTCTCACCACAATGTCTTCGTCCAAAAAGTGCAGACAGTTTGTGGCTGAGCCCATCAAGGACAAAGGGGTGGAGGAGCTTCCAGGAATAGGGCCTTTGGCAGCAGAAAGAATGAAAAAGTATCAGCTTTGGAAAGCCGAGGAAGTACTGGGAATGTTTTTGCAGTGTAAAAGGAGCGAAATTGTATTTTGTAGATGGCTAATGAGTGTGACCGGCGCAAATTCTAAAAGCCAGAAACAATGTTATGATGCTTTGCAGCAATTCTGCGATCAACACCTTTAATCATGACAGTGTCAACAGATTTCTCCCAGCAATTTTTGAACTGTCATTCAGTCATTCATACATTTCAACAATTAAAATATTGCTCATTAATTTCCTAATATTATAATGATACAAACCAGCAGTTAAATATACATATAGCTATTATACACAACGTTACCCACCTCACCAATATAGATATCTACTTTCAATTTAGCTAGTTATCAAAAAGTACAAGGGGCATTGAATTCTACTCTAACTTTTGATACAATCAATGTCTAGTGGATAAGCTGTCCAATAAATATAACTAAATAGCTGCTAACAAATTATGCCATAAGAAGTTTGTTATTTTTCTGTTGTTGTTTTTTAACAATTGCATAAGTGTTGATATAAAACTTATGAGAATGGGTACACACTTCATAAATTTCTTCTTTCATTGATGGATAGAGCATTAGCTGTGAGCTGTGGATGTCTAGATATGGCTAATAGCTACAAGTTCTGTATTTAGCTACAGGTTTATTACATGAAGTTTATACCTGGCATACAGCCTTAGCTATAAGGCTGCTGGTAACTTCATGTATAAACAATTAATGTATACATTAATTGTTTACATCAAATTATACACCTAACCAGTACAGTATTCAGTGAGGGAGGGTGTGGGCTTACACTTCCAACTCCCCAGGGTTCTACTTTACATAACAACTTATGAGGTTAGCTGTTTTATAAATATTAGCCTTTACTATGTTTCCAATAAAATGGCCACCAGACTGGTGTTTAAACTGTAATAATTAAGCACCAAAGGTGCTAGGCCTGGTTGCTACTATTTACTAAGTTAGCTAGCTTTCACAAAAATCATTTCTCAAATTAAAAGAATGATTTCTTTAGTGATTCCAAGGGGGCTGGGATTTTCTTGAATGTGTGGGTGAGGGGAGGGGGCAGTGGGCATCAAATACCAATTCATTCTTAAGAAAACCATTTTTATATTTCATGGAAATAAAACTAAATAAAAGTTTTTAAACTCCATTTGAAAGTTGCATTGAAAATTTGATGATTTCAAAATTTAAAATGGATTTAGTTCAATTAAATTGCATAAAAAAATTTTCTTTCTTCTTTTATTTCTTTCTATGGATTTCTTAGCAACGTCAATGAGTTCAACATTGTTTGCTTTGACCAACTGAGTTTTGTAGTTCCTACTGGAATAGGATATGATGCTGGGTATTGTTACATGAGCCAATTAATATTATGAAATTTTGGTTTAAAGGTGATTCATTTACAAGGTGTTACAAATTTTCGCCCATACAACATAAGAAGCACTTTATTTACTTAATTTATTCATTTATTTATTTAATTATTTACCTGCCTAAAAACACGCATATATGGATCTGCATAGCTATATCAACAAAAGGTAGGAAGGTTACGCGTGGCACTCTCCGTTTGCAATTGCTAAGTAAACTCAGCGTCTAGTTACAAGTTCTGAAAGTTTCTAAATTTCCCAAGTTTTCCGAAGATTCTTCCACATTCTCGCCAAGATGTCTTTGTCCAAAAAATACAGACAGTTTTTGGCCGAGAGCATCCAGGGCAAGAGATTGGAGGAGCTTCCAGGAATCGGGCCTGTGGCGGCAAAAAATATGAAAGTGTGTAACATGAGCAAAGCAGAGCAAGTATTGGGGATGTTTTTGGATTTTGACAGGAAAGAAGCTCCATTTTTAGACTGGATAAGTAGCGTGAGTGGTTTAAAATTGAAAGGACAAAAAGAATGTTACAATGCTCTGAAAACATTCTGCGATCAACGCCTTCTATAATGAAAAGAGTTACTGTACTGTAATTGAGATTTTTCTCATTAAAATTATTGAATTGTCATTTGCTGGTCATTTATTTATTTCAAAAAATAATATATAGCTCATTCATGCCAATGGTATAATATTCAATTCATTACGCGCAATACCTTCCTGTGCTGGCAGGAGTGCTTTGAATTCTTGCTTGTGTAACTTTATGCACAGTAAACCAATATCTAGTGAGTTAAGCTGTTCAGAAATAATATGTAACAAAGTCACTGCTAACAAGATCATTCCATAGGCAATTAGCCATTCTCTTCTGAAATAATTTGACGTCAAAGTGTAGAATTGTCACTTTTACATTATATAATTCTTTATGGTGTGGTGTCTGTTTGTTGTTAGTATTCAATTAACTAAACTGAGCTGGGTTACGCTCACTCGTGGCACGCTATACGGATTACTGTGCAAAAAATGTTCTATTAGTCTAGCTAGCCAGAGACGCTACCCCGCTACGTTAAGTAGCGGTAGGTAAAGGGTTTCCTAGCGCTAGTAGATCATTGCGCTCAGTTGGGAAGTGAATCAAAGCGTCTAGCTGATTCAGAGTTCCGAAAGTTCCGGAGATTCTTTCACGTTATCGCCACGATATTTTCGTCCAAAAAGTGCAAAAGGTTTTTGGCGGAGTCCTTCCAGGGCAAGCGATTGGAGCAGCTTCGATTGGAGCTTCGATTGGAGGAGCTTCGATTAGAGGAGCTTCCAGGATTCGGGGTTGTGGCAGCAAAAAGGTTGAAAGAGTACAAGTAAAACATGCAGAATGTTCTGGCAAAGTTTTTGAGGTACAATAGGGAAGAAACTGAATTTTGTAACTGGCTAATAAGTGAAGGCGGTTTAAATTCTAAAAACCAGAAAGAATGCAATGACGTTTTGAAAGAATTCTGCGATCAACGTCTTTAATCATAAAAAGGATCACTGAAATGAAATAGTGAGATATCTTTCCAAGGGATTTTCGAACTGTCACTTAATCATTTCTATATTTCAACAGATAACCTAATATCATAGTGATTTCATCAGTAAATACAGTGCACAATGCATCACTACGAATTAACAGTCAATGGCAACACAAAGCCAGAAGTTGTAGTTTCCCATCTGTATAATATACAGTATATCGTGCTGTTATTATTATTATTATTTTTATTAGTATTATTATTATATTTGCTTTTCAGTGACCTTTGAAGGAATAAGGTGATGAGCATTGTGAACAACTAAGTTAGGCCATAGATAATAGAAAAGAGAAGGGATTGGAAACGCACGTTAACAGTAATGATGACATCACGCCGAATGCTTGTCACGGCCACGCCCCTTTTACAGTCTTGCCGCTGAATTGGTTTACTGCTGTTTACTGCTGTTTACTTGGTATATGGTGTTATCTGCCAGCCTAAACTGCTCTGAATCTTGTTACTGGAGACGTAGATAAAGCGAAGTGTTAGTTGGAGGCCCCTTTTGACCCTAAGCACCTCGTAAGTTACCTGTGGGATTCTTTTAGCCTAGCCAGTTTAGCTGAGTCCAGACTTGAAGTTGAACTAAGTTTGTAGGCATCATTACCCTACATTTAGAGGGTCTGATGCTGAAGTGCCTTCCTTATTATGTAGTCCAACACAATCTTTTCCTGATTCTGCTTCTCCATTGGCAATTGGTCTACAATCTCTAATAGAAACTATTGTCTTGCCTGATGCACATTGGGTCATTCAGAATCAATACAAGGTATCCCGTGAACCTTCTTCATCTTTAGTAATTACACACTCTGTTAGGATCAAGGAAGACTTAACCTGGAGCCTGTCAGTTCATGGCTTTCCAGTTGATTCATTGAAGTGTGGGCTATTATCTGACATCCCAGAGAGTATGTGTCAAAGTTCCTTGGTAAAGCTTCTAAATCTTCTGGATAAGTGTAATGTCTGTCCTGGAAATCCAGACAGTAATATAATAGCTAAGTCCCTACCAGTGAAATAGCTTTTCTTGGATAGGATATGAAGTTGAATGTATCTATCTTGCAGTAAATAAAAAGAAGTTGCTGTAATTAAGTAAACGTACAACTGTTGATAAGAGAGGGGTTAAGAATTACTGGTAAGATAATGTTATGTCCAAATAGAGCACATTCCTCAGTGTCTAAAATAGAGCACACCCATGCTTTACACCTCTGCAGCTATGTATGATTTGTGGTCCTTTAGTGTGGTGTATTGTTTGCATATACACGTGCTACAGATGTTGTGTGTCATGGTAATGTTATTTCCTTTGTAGGAGATGGCCCCATGTTTGCTGACACTTCCTGGAGTAGAGTATATATTAGGCCACAGCAGGAAAATTTCCTGTTTCTCATCCAGGAAGTAATAAAAATGTTATGCGGGCGGGCGCTAAAATTACAAAACACAGCTGTATAAACTTAAGTCTGAACTTCACACGGTCCTAGATTGAAGAATACTCCTTGCTGCTATCACTATGGTTCATATGGTGATATACGAAGTATTTCGGATGCTATGAAGAAGAAATCAAACCATTCACCCAGTATGAGTGAATGTTATGAGACTGGTATTAAGGAAGGAACCAAAGGCCCTCGTTTTGGTGGGAAGAAGCGAACTGCTACAGAAGCATTTAACCTGTAACTATTGTCTAAACCAATGCTACAAATACCATTTCATGAACATTATTTTTCACACTTTTCTTGTCTATATCAGTGAGGTTTTGTGTTTTTCTAAGTCAAAAAATAACAAATCAATGCGAAAAATGCCATATAATTTGTATTGTGTTTTTGGGTTGATGTTGGGGTGAAATTGTATGAGGGAGGTGGATGAGAAACAGGAAATTTTCCTGCTGTGGCCTTATCAGAAAAACTCTGCCAAGACCCACTGGAATCATTTTTTGGTAAGCAAAGGGCTGCTGGTGGACGGAGCGACAACCCTACTGTTCAGCAGTTTTGCAAGAACACCGTGTCCTTGAGGGTGCAAGGGTCTGCTGCTTTAGAACCACTCTGTGACAACTGTGGAGCAAGATCAACCAGCTCATCAAGCACGGATGATGTTTCTGACCTGTCTGAACCATTGCCAAAGAGGGCTAGACATTCAAAGCACTAACAACCAACAATATTTAGTTTGTAAATAATGTTGTTGTTTTTTTTTCAAAAAAAAAAAAAAAAAAAAGAGAGAGGGACTACAGTAACTGTTCAGAATCTGGAGGTTGCTTGACTCTTTTGAGCTCAATCCCTTCTTCTTGGATGAAGCCTGCTTACTGACCTGCAAGTATTGTTCCAACCATGCACCAGTAATAGAAAAGCCACGCACTGTCAACCAAGCACCAATTAGTTGCTTAAGCACTTCTGTGGCACACGCTCTCTGAGTATCGGATCACTGGCACAGCAAATTTCAGGGAAAATTCACTGGAAGGAAATATTGAAAAATCAGAATCAACCAGTTAGCTAGTCGCTGGCATGTTATTTACAATACAAATATTCCTCCTCATCACACCACTAGCTCTCTGACCAAGCGTCTCTATCAAGTTTCAGGAATGCAGATTATAGCCAGTTGAAAATATATTTCATCTTTTATGGGGGGGAAAAAAAAAAAAACACAAACAAAAACAAAAAAAAACAACAACACAAGTACAATCCCACTAATTTGTATGCTTCACTTATGTCACACAAACTCATGATTTGATTAATTTATATAACAGGGAATAGATGTTAAGGTGACCAATAGAAAACTCCTTCAGTATTTACTTGTGCAGTCATTACCAAGAATATGTTTAAATCTCAGGTTCAATGAATCGCTAGTAGATTTAAGTTAGCTATGTGATATTACAAAACATCATAGATGTCGGAATAGTAGTAATTTAGAATAAATCTAACATTTCACTGTTTGCATACTGTGTCTCTAAACGTTATTTATAACCAGTAACCACAGCTACAGATGCGACTATTCAAATGCTTCTTGCTAATTTGTAACAACTGGAGTAGCCAACAACTGGTCCATTCATCAACTACAAAATGAAATCTCAGCTGAAGGCAGGGCAAGATGATGAGTCACTATAACAGAAGTAAATTCATGAAATCTTCATTGAGTTGCAGTACTCTACATAATCTAGATTGACACCACAAACATTTCCAAATGTTTTCCAGTTCCAACATTAGATTAAGAATGATAAACATGAACAAAACAATCACATGACAAGTAAATGTATAAAAAAGCACTCTGCATTTTTTTAATTACAATTACATAAATTAAATTGGAATATTGTATTGTATGCAATAAACCATATAAAAATATTGACCTCTTAACTATTGTATGTAAAAGTGCAACAGGATAGTTTGAAAAGGCGAGTGTATTGTTGATCACATAAATAACGCCAGATAAAAACTACAAATCATAATACTACTGTGTTCTCTTTGTTGTATTCTACTTATTTTTTTGATGGCTTTCTTGAGAGATTTAAAATGTTCACTACAAAAGAATTACTTTAATTATATTATTATTATAACTATTGTGTGGGTTTGCAATTTATATATACCCCATCACTAATGTGAGTTAATCGGTTGATGTGTTAAGCTCTTAGAATCTGTTTAGATTGTGTTAAAAAACAAATGAAGGTCACAGTCATTAGTAATTGGATATTGAGTGTGTAGGAAATACTTTTACGCATGTTTTAATTTTTATAATGATTACAAAAAATTTGGTACTACATATGCCAATTTTTAGTGACAAAAAATACAAATTGCAGAAAATTTAAACAAATACTTGTAGCATTTTGCACAATATATATAATCCAATGTGTAACAGTTTGGCAATAATTAACAAAAGGGTGAAGAAACATTATCAAGAGTGTACAGATCTGAGCCAATTGTGTTTATTACAGGAGTCCAGAGTGTGATATGGCATGAGCAGGCTAATTTATTTCACAGCCAGAGGTGAATGAAAATAAAGCCAGAGAGTGAAATTTCTTGCCACACCACTCTGCCAGAGATCTTCACTATTGTAGTTTGTACTAGCCTGAAACTCACAGAGTGTAAAGTTGGCTGTAGGGGTTCCCCAAACTGGGCTTCAGTTCTGCATGTGATACAACTCATATTCAGCAACATCTTTGTCATCATCATCATCATTGTGTCCATAATTTCTTTTGTGCAGTATGCATTACCCAAGTTGAGGCATAAAGGCTCCATACGTGTGCCAATGTACTAAGAGCAACCAATAGAATCAAAGGATTATTTCTACCTCAAACCAAAGCAAAGACTTGTGGTCATCCATTAGTTGACACCCAGGAACCTAGATACGAGCTCAAACATTAACTATTTGCCAAGTCCATAATAGCTATTTCTGTAAAACTTGAAAATGAAATATCTAATAAGGATGTCAATGAGAATTACTACAGTCAATTCTTCCTTTTTTTGTAAATACATTTTATACTTTCATTTTTGACTGGCATATCAAATAACAGTTGTACTTTACTTAATTACAGCAACTTCTTTTTATTTACTGCAAGATAGATACATTCAACTTCATATCCTATCCAAGAAAAGCTATTTCACTGGTAGGGACTTAGCTATTACATTACTAGTACTCACTATAGCCGGAAATACATTGAATCTGTCTTAAATATTAATTAATACATTTTATACTTTCATTTTTGACTGGCATATCAAATAACAGTTGTAATAATTAATATTTAAGACAGATTGAATGTATTTCCAGCTATAGTGAGTACTAGTAATGTAATAGCTAAGTCCCTACCAGTGAAAAATAAAGTTGAATGTATCTATCTTGCAGTAAATAAAAGAAGTTGCTGTAATTAAGTAAAGTATTCTAGGATGCACAGCTTCTCTAGCTGTGCATCCTAGAATACTTTACTTAATTACAAGGAAGTGTTGATTATAATAAAAAAAATACCTGAAGAGTATAAAAGAAGTCACGGTTTTTTCACCAGTGACAGAAGATAAGTTTCATCTAGCGTCCTTAAACTATAGAATAATGAAGATTGCTATATCTTTCGTCTTCATCTTTCTTCTTCAAGAAAGTGTAGGATTACCATGGCATTCTCCAAGACTGAACAATTTTGGTGTAGAACAATACAATATGAATCAGTACAGCACTGCTTATTCAAAAATAGGAATATTTCCTATAGGAGTTACCATCTACCTATGTGGTATGTTCAGTTTTGTTTGTTACTCTATACCTTGTCATAGAATTGTTTTTAATTAGATGAGAGGCCTTCAGGCGTGTGTTACATAAGTACTATGAGAAAGTGCTGTAGTGGTGACTTTTCCGATGCTGTAGAAGCTCCAGGTGACAGAAGTGTTACTATTGGTGAAAGGACAATTCCAATTCGGTTCTATCAAACAGGAATAATAGGTGAGAACTGCACAATATTTATAATTAACAAATTATTTATTCCTGGACCATTTTAACAGGTTCATGCTTCTACGTCCCTGAAAGTGAACATATTGCTCGATGTGGACTCAGTTCACCTACTGGATGTGATAATCCTGTAACTCGTAAGTTTCTGACTGGCTGCACCATTTTGCTCCTCTGATACCCAATATAGTGTATAATGTAGGTATTATGTACCACTTCAGTACTGTTTCTTCCATATATATTATATATTACATATTGTCTTTTTGTGTATATGTGTTTTATAGAAGAAAGTGTCAATCACAAGGCTATTCAATTTCTTGCTGCCATGATGACAAATTTCCCCTCCAACTAACCCTACAACGCATACTTGTTAATTTCATTTATTTGATCAGAGACTATAAATAGCATTGTTCAATATCAATATTAATCTGCAAATGTATCAGTTGTCCTCACGTGCTAATAAAAAATAAAAAGAATATGTCATAAAATTTTAAAATTTGTTGTGCTATTTTGTAGGCAGAAGAGCATTATTGGATAATCTCTAGTATAATGGTCAACATTCAGTGAACTAATTACAAGTTATGAAACTAGATTTTTTTCTTAAAATGTGTATATTGATGTCCATAGCTAGTAAATAACTTTCTTTTTAAAGATCGTTGCATTCGACTGCAATCGATGCCTCCGCACAATAATTCAATCATGCAGTGTGGACTAGTTCAGCAAAAAATTGAAATAAGGGTGGAAAGTTAGTTTCTAGATTATCTGTTCCTGTTAGCCATGGACTCTCAAGTATGCAGTGCACATAGATACTGTCAAACTGAGCAGCTTATTTTAGACATCTATGATTAGTTATGTCACTCTATATTATCACTCACCTGCACCCTTAGCTGAGTTATTATCATTACTACTTCCTTTCTTTAATGTGAAGTTATAATAATAATAATATTAATAATAGCCAATAATAATAATAATAAATAATAATATGGTGATGATGATGCTGACGATGATGATGATGATGATGATGATGATGATGATGGGGGACTGCAATTCAGTCTGTCACTTACAATTAAGAGACAGGAATTTCTATAAAGTCACAAATGCGCCTCCCTACCATATTTACACGGACTTTTTTAAACTGACATGTTAACCTACTGAGGTCACTGAGGTCATTTGCATAGTGAAATTTAATTGAGAATCTCCTGTGAATAGAAAGTCGAATGCTATTTCCAAAATTCAATTACTAAAGTAATTATTTTTCAGTTTTAGTTCAGCTCATGAATCGGCTTGGAGATGGTAAAGTACAGGTTCAAGAATCTGCTCAAAATTTGATTGAAATTCTCCTCAAGCAATGTGTAGGGAAGCCTAATGAATTCGTAACTAGAATCATGGAGATCAGCTCAGCACATAAAAACTGGAGAGTAAAGGAGCAAGGACTGCATTGCCTTATTAATGCCATAAAAGTGTAAGGAGATGATAAATTAATGAAAGTCTATTGGAAGTTATGTTTATCTGTCTTTTAAATATTATGTTAACGTCCATAGCTATATAGGGTGTGGATAATTGGATACTTGCATTCTCTTATCTGCAGGTATGGTGCCGACAAGATTAATGTTAGAGAATTTCTTTCTATCATTTGTACTGACTAGTGATGGTGCCATTTTCAAGTACAATCTGCTGCCATGGATACTATAGTAGAAATGTACCGTGCAATAGGCAGCAAGCTGTACTCCCTCATTCATAAATGTCGGATAAGTCCAGTAAGGATGAAGACATTAACTGAAAAACTAAAGAATTTAGAGTCAGCAGAGAAAAAATATCAGGTATCATTTGGCATTTTGATCACATTAATTAACTTTCTGTGCAAAATGGGAAAGACATTTGCTGTGTGTGTGTTTATGTGTGTATGTAGTGAGGAGTCGGTTCTTGAACTAATAAGTCAGCGCCTCCTCGTGGTGACCCCGGGAAACAGCATACCCCGTGTATGCTGGCTAAAGCTGACTAGTACTCTCTCGGAATGAACGGGATAATGAGTACAGAGTGTCGACAGATGGCACCACTCATGTCTTGCCGGGATAGCTCTCCTGCAGAGGTTTTGCACCCCTCTCAGGATGACATATCTCAAGGTGCACATAGAACAGGTCAAGGAAAATCTGGAGTCTGGTTTTTGGCCTCTTGGAATGTTAGAACCTTGTTGGATGTGGATGGACCTATTGAGACAGCAAGGCAGCAGAATGACGATGAGCGAGTAGATGTTGTGGATGAAAGGAAAATAGATCAAGTGGTGCCTGAGTTGAGGAAGTATAAGGTGGACTTTGCTGGGCTGCAGGAGACTAAATGGTTTGGACGCGGAGTGTACAGTATTAGTGACAGTGTGGTGATAGCTGCAGGAAGGCCAGTGCCTGGTGCTGGTGTAATGAAGCGTAGAGGAGAAGGGGTGGCAATTGTTCTGTCTGGAGCAGCTGTGGAAGCATAGAAGTGTGGTGGAAGTAAGTGGAAGAGATGGAGCTCTAGGTTGGTGTCTGCAGAGCTGATGGTTGACAGTAGTAAGGGTGAAGTGCTGCACGTGGTGTCTTGCTATGCGCCTACTTTTGGTGCAAGCAGGGAGGAGAAGGACAGCTACAGCCTGTTCCAGGGTGTGCTCTCTTCTATACCATCCAAAGAGAACTTTGTGTTGCTGGGGGATTTCAATGCTTGTGTGGGCTCAAGGAGTGAGAATGATGAATGGTGGGATGAGAGAGGTCCACACGGGCATGGAGTCCTCAATGAAGCTGGTAGAGAGCTGCTGTCCTTCTGCAGTGTTAATGAGGCGACTGTGTGCAACACGTAGTTTCAAAAGAAGGCCATATATAAGCAGACCTGGCAGCATCCTAAATCAAAGCGATGGCATTGTATAGATTACGCTATTGTAAGGAGAAGTGAGCGTTGGAGGTGTCTAGATGTTGCAGTGAAGCGTGGTGCTGTCTGTAATTCTGACCACATGATGTTGTGGATGAAGCTGAAGGTTGGGAAGAAGCTTTGCAGGAATGCTAAGAAGGAGACAGTGAAGAGGTTTAATGTGGCTGAACTCGAAGGGCACTGTGTACATGTGAAAGGCAGAGAGCTTAGGTTTGTGTCAGGTGTCAGTGATAGGATGACGAATAGCTGGAACCCAGGAGGCAGTGTGCAGGAGAAGTGGAAGGTGATGAGAGATGCAATGTGTAGTGCAGCGAAGTCAATACTGGGTGTGGCTAGTGGGAGAAAAACTGACTGGTTCAGAGAAAGTGGAAATGTATTGAGACCCCTTTTTGAGGAGAGGAGCCGTACTTATGCACAGTGTCTGAGTTCTGGAAAGGCAAAGGATAAGAAGAAGTTTGTGAAGGCAAGGAGTCTTGCTAGGAAAGCTGTGAGGGATGCTAAGAATGGATGGTTTCAGAGGAAGGCGATGGAGGCATCTGCACGCAGGAATGACGGGAAGGTAGTGTGGAAATGCATCAAAGACATCCAGAGGAGCAGGAGAGGGCTGGCCCCTATGAGAGTGACTATAGTAAAGGATGAAGATGGCAATCCATGCACCACACCTGACTCACAGCAGCAAAGATGGCAACGTCATTTTGAGAAGGTCCTGAATGTCCAGAGCATGTTTAGTGAAGCAGAAGTGACAAGTGTGAGGCAGAGGTCAGTCAGGGAGGAGATGGCAGAAGTACCTAGTGAGGAGGAAGTGCTGGAGGCAGTGATGAAGATGAAGAATGGCAAAGCGGCTGGGGAGTCAGGGATTCTCTCAGAAATAGTGAAGGCAGCATGTTGTAGTGGAAGCTTTGTTGAGATGTTGATGGAGCTGGTCTCAGATGTGTGGGCTGAGGGTAAAGTTCCTGCTGATTGGAGTGATGCGGTGCTGGTGCCTATCCCTAAGAAAGGAGACCTGACCCAGTGCGACAACTGGAGGGGGATTGCGCTATTGGATGTTGTAGGGAAGGTAGTGGCCAGGGTCATTCAGGGACAGTTGCAGAAGTTGGCAGAGGATGAGTTACCAGAGTCCCAGTGTGGTTTTCGGAAGGGTAGAGGTTGTGTTGACATGGTGTTTGTTGTGAGGCAGCTGCTGGAGAAATCTTGGGAGCACAGTGTTTATCACCTTTGTGGACTTAAGGAAGGCCTATGATTCAGTTCCAAGGGAGGCTATGTGGAAGGTCCTTGTGAAGCTTGGTGTCCCGGAGATGATGGTCAGCATCATAAAGTCCTTCCACCAAGATATGAAGGCCAGTCTTTGCATAGATGGCAAGCTGATGGACCCAATCACTGTGGCTAAAGGCTTGAGGCAAGGTTGTTGTATGTACTTTTCAACCTCTATACGTGTGCAGTTATGGAGAAGTGGCTAGAGAATCGTGAGGCGGAAGTAGAGGTTGGGGTCAGGGTGCTGTACAAGCTTGATGGAAAGCTCTTTCGGAGATACTGCAGAAATGCAGAGGCTAGGGTGGTAACTGATTGTCTTTTTGCAGATGATGGTGCCTTGCTATCCTCCTCTAGAAGTGGTGCAGAATCAGCCATAAGAGCATACCAGTGTGTGAGCTCTAGTTTTGGTCTAACTGTGAACAGCTCCAAGACCAAGCACATGGTCACGGGCAGATTGGCAGCGGAGAGTGATAGAGCAGCTATTCAGGTGGAAGGTGGAACGATCGAATGTGTGAAGGAATTCTCCTATCTAGGATCACAAGTAGACGACTCTGGCAGGATTGATGGCGAGGTGGAGAGACGAATAGGCCTAGCCTCTAGAGCCTTTGGTGCTTTGAGGAAGGCTGTATTCCTAGATAGGAATCTGACATTGACCACCAAGAGAATGATCTACCGGGCTTGTGTCATGTCAGTACTCCTGTATGGGTCAGAATGTTGGACACCACTGAAGAGGCATGTCAACATGTTAAACTCCTTCCACTACAGGTGTATTAGGACCATCCTGGGAATTAGCAACAGGCAGCAATGGGAAGATCGGATCAGCAAAGTAGAGGTGAGAAAGAGATGGGGAGATCAAGAGACGGTGAGAGACATGGTGATTAGAAAAAGACTGGAATGGCTGGGCCATGTGGCACGCATGCCTGACCACAGGATCCCCAAATCCATGCTATTTGGATGGCTAAGTCAACCACGCCCACAGGGAGGACCACGCAGAAGATGGAGGTATGTTGTAAGGAGAGATCTAAAGGAGGTGAATATTAGTGAAAAGGAATGGTATGAAACAGCAAGGAGGTCCAGGCCAGAGTGGAGAGCATTATGCAGACTTGGGATAGAGGAGATGATGGATACCCAGCAGGAGAAGAGGAAATCTGCGCAGTTGAGGGAAGTGATGTGTGAAGTATGTAGAAGGAGTTTTAGTAGAGAGAGTGACAAGATGAGGCATAGCTAAGTGTAGTGAAGAAAGAAGGAAGCCTGTGAGGGAACAGAAGGGAGCGGTGCAGTGTATGACCTGCAAGAAATGGTTTCTTAGTAGAGGAGGACTGGCAGTTCATTCGTGTAAACCTCCAGGAGGGTAGATCAGACTCGGAAATTCTTTGACTTGTTGCCCATTAGGGCTTGCGTGACCGTGAAACGGCAGCAATATGACAGGACAGGACAGGATGTAGTGAAGTCTTTTAGAACACTTTTTGGTCCAATTAGTAAATGTGATCGAAGAGAAGTTTAACAGCTACTTAAAACTGTTCGTTGCAATATTCTGTTATTATACAAGTATTTAAGAATAGTCTTAGGATTAGAGAAACTTGAACCATATTATGTCTTCATCAGTTGCAAAGCAAGAACAATCAGTACAGCTGTAGGAATAGAGGTCGTGCGTTTGACCAATTAACGCGTGGGCATTCTTAGCAACAGTTGATTTGGAGGGCAAAGTACCGCGGTGAAACTGATTTAGAGTAGCACTATTGGCAGCAGTTTGCAATGTTCCCCCCCCCCCCCCCCCCCCCCCCCCCCCCCAAGTATTTTGAGTTTATTTGCTGGCTCACTTTCTAGTACTACTGGGAGCTGGTACAAAGCTAAAGTTCTTGCAAATAATTTTGGTTTGACACTGATCCTTATGCCGTATAGGATATAGTCTCTGGTCAAATGAACTATTAGAATTGATTCCCAATATATCATGAAGCTTACTGTAGTTTCCACTACCAGTCCTTATGACTGACAGAGAAACAAAAGTAAGTACTTAGAAATGTTAATAGCAGTACATTATTATTATTATTATTAATTATTTTTTGTAGGCTCTGTGATTGGTCCGATTCTGAAGGTTTAGCTAGTGAAGGCTGGATGGTGTGCAAGACTCCAGGCTATTTAAGTTTAGGCCAACAGAATTCCAAAAATTCAATGCATAGTAGTATATTAAAGAATAGTGAATACTCATTTTTTTCTCAGGTTAATCGGTTACAAAGAACAACACATCTTTTTGTCTTTATTTTTTTCACCTTGGATAATAGTTCAACTCAGTGCTGCAAGAGGGAATGCTGTAGCCATTCTGGGTTGTGCTGAGCATTCTATTGACATTTTATAATTTTAAAGCTATATTATTATTATTATTATTATTATTATTGTTATTATTATTATTATATTATTATTATTACTATTATTATTATTATTATTATGATTATTATTTTATTATTATTATTATTATTATTATTTTATTATTATTATTATTATTATTATTATTATTATTATTATTATTATTATTATTATTATTATAATTATTATTACTATTATTATTATTATTATAATTATTATTACTATTATTATTATTATTATTATTATTATTACAAATTATTTTCTCCAGCTCCTAGAGCTGAGATTTCAAGTACGAGGGAAGAAAAAAGGATAATAAGTTTCCAGCCAAGGGGCATATCAAACACCATCAGAAAATGAAGGGGACAAAAAAAAAATTTTCTAAAATAAGGCCAAAGAAAAAGAGAATTAACCGGATGCCAGATTTTCTTCCTAGAGCAGACTTCAACAACAGTCACTATAAATATAATAATCTTTATTATCCAGTTACACTTGGACTATTTAGAACTAATAAATTTATGTGAAATGTTTTAATCTCTAAAGTTTATCTGTATAACTTGATTGCTAAAATAAGCTCAATGTTGATGAAATACCATTGTGCAGGTAACTTTAGAACAAATCATACAGAAACAATAATCAATGCAACCCTGGAAGTAAAACATGGAATTTGCTTCATGCAGATTGTATCACAGCATCAGAGGGAGGTTTTCACTTCTGCCATTCTTGCTTATTAATTCCATATGTATATCCTTGGTCTGCCAGAATAAATTCACTTAGCTAGATCGAAACTTTCTCACCTAAAGTAATATAACTGTAACAAAATTGAACAATATACATGATTAATTAAAATAGACTGTTCCACCATTTATTTATCCAAGTATCCTCCCTCCATAGGACTTTGAAACAAATAAAACAGTTCATTGTGAAGCTACTTAGGGATCTAACCCCTGCAAATAATCCACATCAATAATGTGGTTACCCAATCAGGCTTACAATTATCAGTAGGTAGCTTCTGCACTGATCATAACTGGACATTTTTCAAACTAAACTAGCAGGTGAGCATTATCAGGATAAACTGGTACAATTTTAAGGTAGAGGGAAACCTGTTTGTGTTCTTCTCTAGGCGACAGCAGACCATACTGTACAGCAGCCAAGCTCTAAGACTTTATACAAGCGCCCTCCACGGGTTGCCCTCCACCTCGTAAATACGTCATTAGTTGACGTCACCCGCACGACGTCTACGGGGGGAGGAAGTAATTAAGAGATTGACAGACTTGCTGGTAAGCCATACTTAACTTTTTCTACACTTTAGATTATTGGCTGACTTTGGATGTATATATGATATAAAATCATAGATTCTACTTCCGTGAATACTTTTAGCCTTCTTCTAGGTTTGTCCTTACGTTAGTTGAACTGATTTGTACCAGTTGATTATCTTGCAATTTAATACAACTAGGTGTAATAGTACATTGATAAAGTCGGCTAGGTTAAATTAATTTTATTCCTTTAGAAAGCGAAAATTAAACTTGACAAGTCAACAAGGGTAAGGGTTCTTCGTATGATTCTAGGAAACTTGTAAGTCAATTGAGACATTAAAGTTCCTCGTTTCTTGATGGAAAGCACTCCATACCTTCTCTCTTTGTACATACTTGGATCTACATTGAGCATCTTCAGAGATACAGGAAAAGAAACACTTCTCTAACAACTTCATGAGTTGGGTAGCGAATAAATCAAACTGATCGAGGTGAGAATCATCATTAGTGATAGCTTGGACAAACAGTCTCACTACTTCTTTTGTTTCTTTGTACCGTTGGACACTCTCGAGGCAGTCCTGATCAACAAGGAGGGAACAGATGGCCGACCTAACAACAGCTGTAGACATTACTTTAAGTTCATAGTTCAACTTTAATTTTAGCGGGTTTTATTTAAGCTATCACGTGACCGAGACAAGCAATCACCTGGAATTTGACCTCGTTTCCAATCCCTTCTCTTTTCTATTATCTATGGTGCTACTGAGAATGTGAAATAATTAAAAAGAACAGCTCATTAAAAGAAAAAGTAAAGAATGCACAACGTAATAAAAACAATCAAGAATTGATGTTTTTAGAACATGGGCAGAGGCTAGTCTCGCAAGCCAGACCCTAACACTTCGTATAGGGTCTGGGGAAATTCAGTACTGTCAGCAATTTTTCTATGTCACGAGCGATGACGGAAATTTACGATTCACAAGCGCTGTAATAAAATCCCAATGATCGGTCGAGTTCCCCTTGGCAATAAACATTCGCGCATTGTTATTAAATACCTGGAGCAAGTGATGACGTATTACTGCGCATGTCCGCCACGATTTTCATGGCATAATTGACACGAAACGGTCTAAGCAATTTCACCAAACCCTCCTCCTTCCCTTTTCCAGCTCTTCGCGCGTGCTTCTCTGTATGGTCGTGGGAGGGGGGTCTGGCTTGTGAGACTAGACAGAGGCAGTGATAAGTACATTTATCAGGCACAAAGCGGTGAAAGTTCCCAAAAATGCTTTCTTAATTGCAATTTATTTGTGCAGACAGTTAACTCCAGATTAATTGTGCCCGCATTCCTCCACATTGAGACAATTCTGACGAAGTAAAACTTGCTTGTTTACTACCGACCCCCTAGTCTGGCATCGGCAACCCCTTACCTTCTAAAATTGGAGCATCAATAATAGAAGGTAAAGGGTCGGCTACATTTCTCATTCAGAATACTTCAGTAGATTGACTAAAAACTAAAAACAGACAGACCCTGTATACTATCTACATGTATATTTGTACACCCTGTAAACTTGACACCATTATTTATTATAATATTACCTGGTAAATGCCATGAAAGCTATGAATCATTCAGTTGATCATCCAGCATAGCTCCCTCCCATGTATACTGGTCACGTTTCATCCAGTATATTCCATGTAAACTATTATGAAACTACTCTGTCTATTCCTATATAAATGCTATATTATACATACTTATGACTCTCCCTTTAATTAGAATACATAAATTCAATCGTAATTAGCAAAACATGAACAAAAATGGTAAATGCTCAATATATTAAGAGATTACCAAACCAAGAGATCAAACTAGTCTTTTCACCAAGTTCAGAGGAGATACCTAAAGACATGAAAAAACTTATAAAATTAATAAACAATCATTGACACATCAAGAGATTACAAATACCAACAGAATATTTTATCTAAGGGGACACATAGTTTACCAAACTAATTAAGAGATTACACGCATTGTCAAATGAAGAGATTACACACTTTAACAAACAAAAAGATCACATAATATACTATATCTAACTAACAGATCACACAAACATACACGCTTTACCAAACAAACATACTTAGAGATCAAACTAGTTAACACACATGTAGAAATAGTAGGCAAATGGCCTTATTAAAATCATGTGAGTTTGATGCTGATGGAGAGCCGGCTTCAGTGTTGACTCTAAATAAGTGGACAAACTATAAAATGCTCAGAAGATTCCAGTACATCAATTTCAATAATTTTAAAAATTCAAGATTCATTGATTCATTATCCAAGTACTGAGCAAGGGGATGTTTCTGTTAACGATAATTTTTTCATATCTTTCTCAGAGCTTAACCATTATGAAGAGATAAGAATTGACTAATTCCATTGCACACCATATTTCTCTGTGCTACAAGTACATTAAAACAAAATGTAAATTTTTACACTTTATAATTCTTTATGATGTGTCTGTAGCTTGTATTCAATTAACTAAACTGAATGGGGTTACGCTCATGGCACGTTCTACGGGAGACAGAGCAAGAATCTTCCATTAATCTAGCTCGCTAGAGACGCTTTACCTACCGCTACGCTAGGAGCAGTTGTCTGGCAGAAACGTAGCAGTTCGGTAAAGAGTCTCGCTACGCCTGACTAAGGTAGTAGTGGGTAATGGATCCCACTAGAGAGACTAGTCCATTATACGCTTAGTTGCTAAGATTTTAGGAGTGAACCAAAGCGTCTAGCTGATTCAGAGTTCCGGAAATTCCGAAGATTTCTTTCACGTTATCGTCGCGATGTCCTCGTCCAAAAAGTGCAGACGGTTTTTGGCGGAGCCCATCCGGGGAAAACGAGCGGAGGAGCTTCCAGGAATCGGGGCTGTAGCAGCAGAAAGGTTGAAAGAGTATGGGTATAACATGGAGAAAGTTCTGGCATTATTTTTGAAGTATAATAGAGACGAAACTGAATTTTGTGAATGGCTAATGAGTAATGGTGTAAATTCTAAAAACCAGAAAGAATGTTATGACGCTTTGAAAGAATTCTGCGATCAACATCTTTAATCCTAAAAAGGGTCACTGAAATGTAATATTGAGATATCTTTTCAAGGAATTTTTAAACTGTCATTTTAGTCATTCCTATATTTCAACAAATACCCTAATATCATAATGATTTCAACAGTAAATAATTTATACAATACATAGCAGTAGTGTAGGAAGATGTTTAGGCATATATTATGGTAGGGGGAGGAGGAGGGTGGAGGGGCTCCAAGGGCATGTGTCTTGTACTTTAAAAATGTTCATGTGAGAAATAACATCGCTTTATTATTGTGACCTAAAATCATGTGGGGCTCCATAGCGATCCTCCCCCCTTACGCCACTGCATAGCTACCTCCCTGGAAATAAGTCCGGCAATGGCCACACAGGGCCAGAAACTGTAGTTTCCCATCTATAAAACTATACAGTATTCCTACCTTATACCATAGCACTGATTTACAAAATGATGCTGACTGACTGCTATCAGTTCCCTGGTCCGATAAGATTACCTCAGGCACAGATGTTCTTGCAAAGATCTGCCAGAGAGCCTCAGCTACAGTCCGGGCAGTAACATTCTTAAGAGACACTGCTTCCGGCCATTTGGTGGCCATACAAACACTAGTTAGCAAGAACCTATACCCGCCCTTTGCCTGAGGTAAGGGACCATCAATGTCAATAGCTATTTACTCAAAGGGCTCTGACAGGATGGGGCGCTCCATGATTGGGGTCTTGGGTGGGTAGTGCTTAGACTTTGCTTGACAGATAGTACATGCCTTACAATGAACTATGATCTCTTTAGTCATCCCGGGCCACATAAAATATCTAGACACTCCATTCACCGACTTCTCACTTCCCAGATGACCACCTTTATCATGAGCGATGCCCTTCCTAAATGATTTTGGTATCACTATCACCTCCCTATGAGTCTCCCAAGCCCCAAACTTCCTTTGTACCAGTACGCCCGCCTTATAACAGTACCCTCTCTCACCACGCCTTCCTAATTCCCTCCATGACTTTAGCTCCTCCTCCTCCTCAACCTCGCGCTTAAGCCTCTCTCTTCACCTACCAACCCAATACTTTCCATTACCTTCCTCACCTCCTCATCTCCCTTTAAACTGTCTAATCCCTTCAAACCACACAAATCGTTTCCCTCACCAGGTATTCGGTCACTCTCAGCGGTCGTGGAAGAATCCGCTCCCACCGGCACACTATGGGCCGCAGACTCATCCACTTCCACACTCTCTTCCCCTTCATCTTCAGAAGTATCTTCCACATACTCCTCCAAGGCCGAAGCATCCAATCTCGCTCTGCCTCCCTCATCTTCAGACTCCTCCTCTTGCTGCTCCTCTGCAATTGAAGCAATATCATCATTACCTTTTGCCAAGTCATCCAACTCCTTAAGGTCAGGCCGATTACTAGCTGCTACTAGATTCTCTACAGACTTTGTAGTTACGCGTGCGTCATTCTCCAATGCTTGTCCTGCTCGCACCTGGCTCCTAGTCATTACGTAAACAACACCACTTCTCAAGGCATTCAGCAAAGGGTCAGCCTCACTAGAGTTCATGAGGTCTATTGGCAACAGACACCAAGGCTACCACCAAGGCTACCACCACCTTCCTCCTAATCCTTAACCCAGGTAGTTTGAACCAGGCCTCAGCCAGCTCAAACAACAAAGGTTCATCACCTATCCCAGATACCAAACACTTTTGCCCTAAATAAGCTTCAGGTGGAACCATCCCATAATTGGCACCAGAGTCTAATAACACTTTAACGTTATGACCATTTATCACACCTTTCAACACATTTTTTGTTAGGCAAGAGATGATGCAACCGTGTCTCACATCTACAGGGAATTGGTTCACTGTCTCAGGTTCCTTCTCCTTCTTAGTGTTCACAGACTTTCCCTTGTTTGGGCACTCAAAACTCCGATGCCCCTCCTTCCCACAATTATAGCATGTAAACACTCGGCCTTGTCCCATTCCATTATTCCCAGACCCATTCCTGTTGTTACCACTATCCCGGAACCAACACTCGAAAGCTCGGTGTCCAGGTTTACCACACACATAGCACTACCACTACTACTTCTCTCTGCTTCACACTACTTTCATTCCCTACTGATTTAAAGTAATTTCCTTTGGCCCTTGATAGTCAATCTTTTAAACCATCCCTCAACTCGGTATCATTTCCTATGCTTCTGTTCTCTAGAAAACTCTGCCTGAACTTGGTAAGTATTGCCTGAGTATGGCCCGCTTAAAGGGTAAGCACCGCGGGAAAAAAAAAAAAAATTCTCTCTCATTATTTGGATCTGAATCTCAAGTACCTCAGAATTTTTTTTTAACTCCATAAGAACATTTCTTGTGAGAGTTATGGGCTGTTAAAAACCATACTTTTGAAACACTTCCTGTGTGAGCGGGGCTTATCGAGTGACATATACGGGGGAATTTGGGTTTATTATTCAAAAGAAAAAATGCAAGTGGAACTTGTGGTTTGGCAGGCTGGCAGGAAGATTGAAGTGATGTCTAAATCAGACAGCAACAGGTCTTATGAATGAGAAGTAGATATCTCTTCTGAAAGTGATACTGCCTCAACAGAGAGCTCAAGTGACAGTGCTGCTGTTTCAACAGAGAGCTCTGGTGACAGTGAAGTAGCAGAAATAGCTCCTTATAGTTATGAGCCAAGTAGCAGTGCCTCTGGTAGTGACAATTCTTCAAGTTCTGAGGAGTCAGAATCTGGCAGTGAACCTGATAGACTGATAGATACATCATGATAAGAAAAGTGTTTTTTAATTGGAAGCTTTTTTAAACAAGAAATGTATAGGCGCACTTGTGGACATTGTGTTCTCATGTCTACAAATGAAGAGTGTGTGTGCTGCATGGAGATAGAATAGTTTCCAAAATAAATGAACTAAGAGATGAAGGCATAGATTGTATCACAAATCATCCAGGGTTTGACCCTGTTTGCCTTAATGCTTCGGTACTGCAGACATCATATTACCAGTATCGACAAGAGAATGGAAGAGCAGGAATACCTCCTTCTTTGCATGAGTAAGCACAATACAAATTTAAATAGGTTTTTAAAGTTTTATTTATTTATACAGGAAGTACAGATATACAGCATATCGCCAACTAACCAGATGGTGTTAAGGATGGCTAGGAAGAAGCGTGCGAGTAGTGCTGCCATCATATTTACAATAATAATCAACCATTTCTGCAGTAACTCCAGCATCCATAGCTCCTGCGCTGCTCCCAGCTTGTTCATGCTCATATGAGGCAGAAATAACCTTAAATTATTCATAAATTATGTGATAAACATATAACAAAATATTGTGTGCCACCACATACCCTAGCTCGTTCCCGCTTTTCATATGCTGTTCTCTTTTTTTTTTTGCTGCTGGTTCCCCAGATGAAGATAACTCGCACTTTCTCTTCAGTGAAGAGGGTCTTTCAAATATAGTTGGAATGGCATCAGGTTTTAGTAGTACTCTGACCTTCTCAAGCCCCAATGATTCACAAACTTTGGAAGCTGGAAGAAAAATAACAAAAGGAATAATGACAATGTCCGCACGCACAGAAAAAAAATCACAATTACGATACACTTTACAGCACAAAATGTCTCTGATTTTCGTTCACTGCCTGACACAGGCCAACTGGTCTTTGATAGTCGGATGCCCGTAGGTCACCGAAGGTGCTATAGATATCTCTTTAGACGAATCCAACGGAGATATCCCACCGCTTCCACCAAGATGTGGGCTGCTGGGGGCAGAATCCGTAGTGTCTCCTCTCAGACAACTTGTTCGTACTTGGGCAGGATAGTCGCTGCCACCAGAATCAGCAGACTTAGCTACCCGGCGAACCATCCCTCCCAAAGGATGACTTAGGTTAACTAAGTTTAATTTTTATAGTAAGTACTGACTTACAAAATGATGCTGACTGACTGCTATCTGGTGAAGCAAGGCTGATATGGTTAGCCATACTCCACCTATTTCTCACACAAAAATGATGCAACCTTTCTGCGTTCCACAAACCACCCTCATAGGGACTAACATACAATCTCCTAATCAGTAGTTCACATCTACCACACCACGTTGCATGACATAGAACTACACTGTTCATGTTCGAATGTGGGTGGACCCATTATTCAGTTGGGGGGAGTGCCCACACTGTTTATTACCATTATTATGATTATTATGATTATGATTATTATTATTATTATTATTATTATTATTATTATTATTATTATTATTATTATATTTGCTTTTCAATGACCTTTGACAGAATAAGGTGATGAGCATGGTGAACAATGGTGATTAAGTAAGGCTAGCTACTGGGAGTCTGAAACCAATTAAGGAACAGAAAGAAAAAAAAGGAAAATTTGAGAAAATGCACAAAATAAAAATAATCCAATCAAGAATTGGACATAGACTGAGGTAGTGATAAGTACTTAAATTATCGGGTCACAAAACTTTGAAAATGTTCCCTATGTTGTCTTAATTGTAATTTATTTGTACAGATAGTTAGCTAACTCCGATGCTATTTGGTATGGCATTCCTCCACCGTCAGACAATTCTGACTAAGTCAAACTTTCCTGCTACTACCCTATATAGTTATGCATAGGCAATCCTTTACCTTCTATAATAGGGAGCGTCAATAATAGAAGGTAAAGGGTCAGTTACACCAGACTACATTCCCTCTCATTCAGTATGCTTTAAGTAGATGAACTAAAAACAGACAGACCCTGCATAATATTTGACATACTTGACATGTTTCATCCAGTATTATTCCCATGTAAACTATCGTTATGAACCTACTCAGTATTATTCCCATGTAAATGCTACATATACATACTTGTTTACTCCAAAGATTAGAATTCATAAATTCAATCATTTTTTGCAAAACATGAACAAATGATCAATATAATGATTCAGTCATTCTCAGCTGAAACAATCATAACGATAGCAAATTTTTCTCATTCTAACAGCCAATATTGTTAAGTTTTAATTAATAATATTGGCTGTTAGAACGAGAAATTTCCTATTATTATAGTCTGACGTGACAGACTCGTCTACTCATCTGGTGTCAGGGGAGATACCTAAAGACATAAAAAAAATTAATAGATAATCGTAGACATATCCATATAAATACAACAGATTACATATTATACTAAACTAATATTAACACAATGTTTTATATAATTCAATAATCAAAATCTTCAAGCTTATGCTTCACAAAAGAAAATATTCCATCAAGTGGTAATTCATGCTTTTATTTCTGAATTTTGTTAGGCCACACCCACTTC
>WLWD01002206.1_pt1 | contig 62998 bp, 31 predicted proteins | sample 6712731 | NCBI WGS metagenome assembly WLWD01 (sample SAMN12718690, study PRJNA576275) | sponge metagenome | isolation source: marine sponge | host: Mycale hentscheli | place: New Zealand: South Island, Marlborough, Capsize Point | collected 2014-11-01
ATGTTTTTTATTCTGATGAGGCTTTCATGGGTGGAGCATTATTTATTAATAATTCCCATAATATTGTTGGGGGACAATAATACTTTTAAGAATAATGTAGCCCATGAAAGAGGAGGTTCAGTGTATGCTGAAATTAATTGGATATAACAGATTTTCTAATAAGGATAGTACAATTTTTGCTCTCTCTGGAGGAGGTATTGCTACCAGCAATTGCACAATAATTGTAAAAAAATGAGACATCATTTTAAAATAATACTGCATATATTGGTGGAGCTATATGATTAATAGTCGGTGTGAGTTAAATGGCTTCACTAAGTTTTTAAATAATTCAGCAACTCATTTTGGCGGAGCAATACATATGTTTAATACAGTTTATCATGTATATGGTAAAGTAATAATTGCAAATAATTCTGCAAGAAATGGAGGTGGAGTTGTTTCTCTACATTCTACAATGTATTTTTATAATATGACAATGATTATAAATAACACTGCTAACAATCGAGGAGGTGGAGTATTAGCACACAGAAGTAATATATTACTCTACAATGATATTCAAATAATGAATAACACAGCAAACAGAGGTGGAGGAATATTTTTAAAACGTATCACTACTGATCAGTTAAACTTACACTCTATAACCCTGTATTCACCAGTTAATGTCATTATTACCAATAATACTGCTAAAGATCAAGGAGGAGGCATGTTTATTCATGATGAACTGTATGACATAAGTATCTGTAATGAGGTTACTAGTGTAGTAACTAACTGTCTCTTTAAAATTAACAATACAGATATAGACTTTTACAAGACAACATAGCTTCTCATACTGGTTCAGATATTTTTGGTGGATATTTAAGGAAATGCCATGAAATCTTTGGTTTTAGTCCTCTATCTAGCAATATGCTTATAGAAATGGAAAATATTAAAATATCATCTGTTCCTATTAAAGTTTGCTTGTGTAAAAACCACATCATGTGCTTTTTCACGTGCTAGCAATAATAGCAGCTATCCAGGTCACTTCCAGGAATAAGCACAACAGCAAGTTCACTATCTCCACCAAGTAGCAACAACTCTTGGCATTGGTTCCAAGGAGAATATTCTCTGCCTCCCATTTTTTCACAGCACACCACTGAATCATCCAAAGTTTTGGCATGAATGCGTTGGAAAAAACAACGGATTTTCTACAGTAATGATTCTGATTCTATAAGTGGGCGTGTCACCGCGTATCTCGTCTGGCGTAGGTTACCCTTTACCTTATATTATTGGGGGCGTGGGGAAGGTAATGGTCTGGGGACGTGGCCATGGTCAGTGCCCCACCTCCCTTATACCTGAATTTCTACCGCAATAGATGGAGATTGATTCTCCGACTATCTTCTTTACTCAAAAGAGCCATACTTGCTAAATCTAGCATAGGTGGTTGACGGTATAAGAATTTCACCTCCCCCTATAATAGATGGTAAAAGGTCGGCTACGCTAGACTATGTGATGTCATCATACCTTTGCGCGGCAACACTTCGCGCCGCTTCTATTAACTGGGCGAAACCCAGCGTAGACACTGTTTTGCGGAACTGCTGTTTGTCTTTATTTTGGACTGTTAGTTAAGACAGCAGGAGTGGTTGCTCTGGAGTTTCACATTTGCCTCCAGGCAAAGAAGGTTACCCTAATCGCTATCGCAGCAAACGGGTGAGTTACTAATGTGTTAGTGGGAGGTAGGCTTTGCCCAGTGGAAAATATGAAATCCAGCTTAAGGCAAGCTTGTTCTCCAATTCATTCCCATTTGTTAGATTGGTTTTATAACAATTCATCAGCTAGCAATGTCTTATATATAACTAGTGAAAAATTAAAGCAATATTTAGTTTATAAAGCATGCCTACAAATATAGACCTTGTTCTAAACTAACTGAGATTATGAGGTTAAGCTAATATCCATACCAAAGACAAAAAACTCGGGAGTTCCTTAACTTATTTTTAAATAGGAAACACCAAACTTGAACAGTATCAAACTCGAAGCCAATCTAAGCAGAGCTGTTATTGTTCTTACTCACAATTTAGCAGTGACTTGGGTTAAAAATTATGTAGTCTTCTTTTTTTCCTGATGTTTAGTCATTCACATGTTTATGTTTATAATTATATTCTACCTTTGTTTTGTTTTGGAAACTTACAGCTAACTTATGACAGAGTGCCAATAATGGAGGAGACTGATACTATAGAATATCTTGCAATGCGCAACACGAGGCCAAAACTGATCACTGGGCTTCAGTTTGATATGAATGATTTGGCCAGTTCTCTTAATATCCAGGGGCTAATAGATGATACATGCTATGAAATTGTCACTCAGTTTGCTTCTCCACGTACAGAAGTTGATAAGGCAGAAGAAATGGCTAAAGCACTTATAAAATGTGTGAAGAATTCTAGAGAAAAATTTAATCAATTTTTAAAAATTCTCTCTGAACGTCGAAGTCACCATGACTTGGAGCAGATATTGAAGAATGAATACAGTCGGATCGGTAAGCGTTTACATAAGTATACAATGACAGAATTACAGTAGACCCTCAGTTATCCGAACACCTCAGGAGCGAGGGTTATTTGGATATTTGAAATGTTCGGATATTCGAAATAAGTCGTCTTGAATGGGGTCTTAATCTATTATCTATTTAATGCACAGCAAAATTCCAATGAATATCATTATAATTCCCAGAAATGGTGTTCGGATTAGCGAGAGTTCGGATAAACAGGGTTCGGATAACTGAAAGTATACTGTACCTGGTTTATAAAAATGGACGGAGTTCTAAGTCTTAAATTGCATTTTCATGGTTATCTGGTAACACTAGTGGATTATCTTTGAGTGATCATGCTTGCTACACTTTTTTTTATTATATAAATACATCTAAATATTCAGTGGTCCAGAGCTACTCATGGGTATGTGGAAGCGTTTTAATATGTAACTTAATATGCAATTTTTAATGTGGGAAAATATTAAACACTCACATAATTATGGAAATTTGTATGGAAAATATCCAAAATACAATATTATATATAATATATATAATGGCCATTTTTTTTTGAAAATCTACTTTTCAAACATCAATATGCTTACCATTTTCTGTACAGATTTTGTGAATGAGATTAATTTAACTCTTCTGACAAACTGATCCTATTGTCAAACCCACTAATTCAATACTTGGGATATAATTCCATAAAATAGCACAAAACATCCACGTAATATAATAATGCAAGAGAAAGTACAGTGCGTCCAGCTTAAAGAGTAGATAGTCCTGTATTTTAGTAATGCTTGCTTATTCCTCTGTAAGTGCAGATGTATGAAAGATATAGGTCTATAATTTAATACCTATATGTGTTAATGTCTATAAAACATGTTTCCAAAATCATTTTGTGGTTTTGTGGTTATTCTTATGGTTATACCTGACAGAAGTGAATGCAAATTTTTAAACTGTTTAAGCCATAAAAAGAGTAAATTGAAACCGGGTGTCTTCAAATTTTGCATACTAAGTCCATAAATTATGAAGTTTTATTGGACCTAGTTTGGTCTGTTAATATGGTTCTGTTTATTTTTAATTTCAATTTTTATGGAAAACAAAGTATGCAAACTGTTTAAGCCAGAAAATATGCTATTTTAAACCGGGTTCCTGGAAATTTTGATATAACATAGCTTAATAGTTATATTTTATCATATATAAATCTGAAAGTCATATATTGAAAATTATGTGAAATATAACAGTTTTTGTACGAAGGTAAGCATTCATCCGGTAATTGTTGCTAAAAGATGACGTTTTGCAGAAAATCGTATCCTAACGTGACGTATACGTGACGTCACCACGTTGAGCATGCGCATTTACGAGAAGCAGCAGCTGGACACAACGCGGGTAAAAAGCGGCGGATAGGAGTCCTCGGTTTTTCTTTCCACGTCTAAGGGATCTCTTATATTGCGATGTATCTCTGGACAGTGTCGTTGCTGGGCCCAGCTTCGGCTGCCAGCGGAAGTTTATTCAACGCCGTAAACCCTAATAGCATTTATTCGCCGTGCGGCACTCTCTAGGTCTCTTGGCAGAGAAGCTTCCAAACACTTGGTGTCTCTATTTGATGAAGAATTCTTTGCTCATGGGTAAGTATTTAATTTTATATCATTGAAAAATAGAAAGGGTAGCTCTTTTATTAGTAACTGAAGCATTTAGCTAGCATGTTATCTATCTAAAGTGAAATTAGGGTGAATATTGTTGTTAATTTGATACATGTAGCTAAGGAAATTACAATCATTTGTTCATATCATTCTTATTAGTGTAAAACTCTTTATAATGCCTGGCTGGTCTTGTTAGATTTTTTATTTATTTTTTCCAATTGGGTTTACACTTTCTTTTTCTCCAGGAAAAATCACATTTTATCCATTAATTTTCAGGGTTCTTGGAATGAAGCTACTGCTACACAGTGTAGCATGGAGGAAGTGATCAGAACCGATCCTTGCTGATTCCCAAAGGTTTGGAATGCTCTTAGTAATGTCCCAGATGCATGCACACTCATGCATATAAGGAAGTAGGAATGGGGGGGGGGGGGGGGGGGGGAGGACCGTTCAATTTTTTGATAGGGGTTGCTAAGCCCCTCAACATTTCTTTGTGTGATAATGGAGGGGGGATAAATACCTCCCTAAAAAATGGCCTTCAAAAATCCCAGCATGGTATGGTAGGATTTTGCAATTAACACACACACACACACACACACACACACACACACACACACACACACACACAGGGTTTTCATTTTTTTTTGAAAACAAAAACAAAAATGGCTAAGGTGGGGCAAAATAGATTTTTGTTGGCAAGGAGAGGGGCCTGCATGTGTCAGTGTACTTGCATTAAAATGTGCTCAAGGGAAATTCTCTAGGGGGGGGGAGGGGGGCGAATGCCTCCCCTAAAAAAATCCTGACACACATACTCATATGCACACACACAAAACACACACAAAACATGCATACACACAAAACACATACACAAAAAACACACAAATAAAACACACACATACAAATCACACACACACAAATCACACACACAAAACAAACACACAAAACACACAAAAAACACAACAGTCACACACAATACATACCACACACAATGTAATAACTTTGATTAAAAAGTTTAGAGGGTAATGATATCCATTAGTTGGTAGCACATACTGTCCAACGCATGTAAAAATAGCATGAAATTAAAATATGTGAATGCATGTTGGATGTATGCATGAAATAGCAGGTTAAACAATGCATAAAAACTCAAAGTGAGGTGTGCAAGGAAATACTGCAATCTGATCACTCTGCCCCAGTCACTCTGCGGTGAGACTTGTACTTCTTGATTGCCTTGTCAACAGTCTCACAGTTGTGGCCTTCTCGATAGGCAGTTTCATAATCTCGGCACTTACTGAAGAAGCGTCCTATGGTATCCTTGGTTACCAAAGAAAATGACTGGGGCACTATCTTGCGCAGCCTTGTGATGGTTCCATTGCAGTGGCTTCTTGTGAACTTCTTTGAATGGCACCACACTGGCTCAATAGGATTCAGTTCACAATGGAACTTGGGGAGGTACAAACAAATATGCCCCCGACAATGAACTTCTTCTTCTAGAATTGTGGTGCAATCCTGAAAGTCCTACAACAATACATACCATACTCCATTTATTTGATGTGAAGGGGAACAAAATAAGTAAAACTCAATGGAAGTTAGGTTTTTCTCCTCCCACTCACCCCCTCCCCCCTCCCCCAAAAATATAAAATAATAATAATAATAATAATAATAATAATAATAGTAATGATAAGGGGAAATAACAATAATAAATATAAAATAAACAAATAAATTATAAAAATAACAACAAAGATAAAGCCACATTAATTTAAGCTCTAAATTCAGTTGTGAATTAATACTGAGCTTTATCCTTTGTTTATAACTATTGTAAGTTATCTGTTTTTCCTATGTAGGTTCAATGTAACTTGCCTGAAATTGCTGGAGTTGTTCTCTCATCATTACGGCATTCATGCCGCGAGTGTTGATGCCTCTCTCCTCTAGCACAGTCTTCATTCCTTTCTGCACACCAGCAGCTGTAATCAGTTGCTGAACCTTCCCATCCCACACCGTGTCTCGCAGAAAGGGCTGCTTGCCACCATCACGCACGTTCATGACCTCTACATTCAGTGCATCCTTGGGCTTCTTCATGTGTGATGGGGCGTTATGAAAAATGAAGAGGCCTTGACACTGTGGATATTTCCTTTCGAAGATGGAAATAGCCTGGTGAGTCTACCCAATTAAATACTTGAAGTGATATAGTGTGACGTAAAAAAAAAAAAAAAAAAAGGTCACCAACCAAAAGTTCCATTGTTTTGTTGTTGTTATTAGTAGATATTAGGAATTCTACTGCTACTGAATTTATATTATACTATAATGACTGTGATACATAGGTGATGATAACTACTACTACTACTACTACTACTACTACTACTACTACTTCACACCTGAGTGATCAACATGTCATTAGTGAAGTATCCATCTCTGTGTGGTTCCAGCAGCAAAGTTGCCTTCTCCTCATCAACTTCCAACATCCCGCCTACTTCTTCAACGAAGTCCGAGACCATGATTGACTGGCCCAGTGACTTCTTCTTGAGTACCTGCCTTGTGCCATCACTCCAATGAAATGATTGATCTGCATTGGAATAGTACGTCGACTCATCATGGTACACTCGGATGATGGGACGCATTGCAGGATCAGGACAAGGAGAGTTATACAGCCATGTCTGCTTGTCATGAATCTCCAGTGTCTCCAAGTAGGCCTGCCTAGTTGCCACAACATCCACCCTTTCGTGGCCATCAAAATACACTCCCTTGGTATGTTGGACATAGGAAAAACCCAAGCAGTGCAGCCACTCACCCACAGATGACTTGCTCACCTCAACATCATATGCTGCCTTCACCCATGATACAACATCCATTAGTGTCAGATTCGGCCGCCCTTTGACGTAGCCATTCTCATGGATGAAGGACTTCACAGCAGCCTTGACATTTTCATCACTAATCAAGGACACCCATTTAGGATGTTTTCCTCGATCTGACTGAAGTTCCTGCTGCAGCACCTCGTCTGTAACATCTTCAAGTGATGTCAAAGTTGCAAAGAAATCAAGATAGATCTCCTTTGCCCACCTTCTCACCACTTCACAGCTAAAACCCATGGATGTTGCAGCAATCTTGCTGGATTGTAAAATACCCATGCCATTATGCACACATGCACCAAACACCTGAAGTGTTGTGGCTTTTTGTGTGGCAAATGTAGTATTTCTTTCAGTACATCCTTGCAATTTGTTCATGCCTTCTTCAATAACATGGGGGTGTTCACGCACAAGGTGCCTTAGAGTATCCAGTGGTAGTGGTGGTACAGGATCAGATGCTGCAGGTAGGGATGATGGATCTAGTTGTACAGGGGGGCACACTACAGGTGGGGATACAGCAGGAGGAGATACTGCAAGTGTGTCCAGCTGAACTGGGGTGGTCACTGCAAGTTGTGTGGATGCTGCAGGGGTGGATACTGGAGGTGGAGACATAGACACATGTCTACCTCTTGGAGCATTCCACTTCCTCTTGATCTTATGATCACCAGCGGTACTACTGGCCCTCTTGGAGCCTGGAGGAACATTAGTAGAGTCAGACAGTAGTAGTAGGAGATCTCCCCTTATTCGTTTCTTTCCAGTGCCTACTGGCACCTCAGAACTAGCATTGTTGTTAACTGAAGCCATTGTACGGCGGTCACAAATTAACGTGCTAATTTCATAATTGCCGCCCGCGGTTATAGTAAGGGAAAGTCCCTAACGGAAGCCATACCGTGAAAGGGCACGACTGAAGTTTTAGTACGATTTGTGACGAGGGCGGCCTCAAATCATGACGTCAAGAAAAATGGCGTTAAATGTATGGCAAGTCTATGGGAATAGCGCGGTTCTCATACTTCTGCTCCACCAATTTGTTCGATTTGAGGTGCAAAATGATCTGAAAGGATGAAAATGGTATGCCTTAAGCTTAGTGTGACTGTAATAGGTATAGCTTTAGAGATCTAAAATGTCTACTCTTTAAGCTGGACGCACTGTATGTGATGAGTACAATGACCATGAGCTAATATAGGTGAGAGATACAGTTAAAAGCTTTTGAGAGTATGATAGCACTTACTTTTTAAATGAACTCTCGTTTATTTTTGTATATATTTATGGCAACACATGTCCCACGTAATTATTCTGATTTATTGTCAAAATGATATGAATTCAATTTTAAGGACACTTAGAGATCTTATAAGATATAAACTTAACATAGAAATGAAAATAAACAAGATTGGGTAAGTGTTGGCTGTATAGGAAGATCATAGGACCAAGAGTAAGCCTACCATATTCAAATTGTTGCCACATTTTGTATTTAAAAGTTATTTCACAGACAATTACACCACGAAATTGCATGGGCAGGATGGGTCTCCATTCTTAAAGTGTTTCCAGTTATTGCACTAGAGTAGTATCAAATTGGATGACAGTGGATGGATTCCGCCATTGATTTTTGTTTGGCTGCCAATTTAGTATGATACATTACAACTACGGATGTTTAAAATAAATGTGATTAACAGCTTTTTTGGCAAAAGATTTATACTTATCTTGCATGGAATTGGGAAAGAAAATTATTCATTATTAATCCTCAGCGCGCATGCGCAAGAGGGTTACAGTAGTCCTAGTGTCATTAACCCTCAGCGCGCATGCGCAGGAGGGTTACAGTAGTCCTAGTGTCATTCATTCATTCTGTCACTCTGTCTGTCAACAGGCACTTCTGGAAGGTAGGAACCAGCCAGGCTTTGAAAGTGGCATCAAACAGCAGTATTTCACGAAGTAAGTAAAGTTAATATGCCAGAATTTTGATTTTGGACTTCATTTTCCAGAAAAAAGCGAGTCTTTCCAGAGCCGTGCGATCGTAGGCTTACAGCGGGAACCGCCCCTTTAAAAACTTACTTGTCACGTGAGTCAGCTTGCGTTGAAAATCAACTTTTAAACAGCTAACAATTACATGAATTCAGCGTGAGGTGTTGCGTTGTGTAGTTGTTGGGTGAGCAAGTAACTAATCCAATAGTCTCTGGTTCGAATCCTTGTCGACGCTATTTTTTTTTTTCATCCTGTTTTTTTTTCTTTTTCCTTTTGTCTTCTTGCCTTATTTTTCTTTATTTTCCTCTTTCTTCCTACTGTTTTTATTTCTTTCATACCTTTTCCTTTCTTTTCTTTCGTGTACTGTTTTTCATTCTTTCTTCTTCCTTTTTCTTTTCTTCCTACTTTTTTAATTCATTCCTCTTTCTTTTGTCCCTCTTCATTGTCTTTTTCTCTTTCCTGCCTCTCTTCATGCCACTTCTCTTTCTTTTTTTTTGTTTCTACACTTTTCCTATTATTTTCTTTATCATACTAGCTAACTAGCGCTGAGGGTTTGCACTTCAGTGCTCTAGTTCATTCTGTCACTCTGTCTGTCAACAGGCACTTCTGGAAGGTAGGAACCAGCCAGGCTTTGAAAGCGGCATCAAACAGCAGTATTTCACGAAGTAAGTAAAGTTAATATGCCAGAATTTTGATTTTGGACTTCATTTTCCAGAAAAAAGCGAGTCTTTCCAGAGCCGTGCGATCGTAGGCTTACAGCGGGAACCGCCCCTTTAAAAACTTACTTGTCACGTGAGCCAGCTTGCGTTGAAAATCAACTTTTAAATAGCTAACAATTACATGAATTGAGCGTGAGGTGTTGCGTTGTGTAGTCGTTGAGTGAGCAAGTAACTAATCCAATAGTCTCTGGTTCGAATCCTTGTCGACGCTATTTTTTTTTTTCATCTTTTTTTTTCATCCTGTTTTTTTTTCTTTTTCCTTTTGTCTTCTTGCCTTATTTTTCTTTATTTTCCTCTTTCTTCCTACTGTCTTTATTTCTTTCATACCTTTTCCTTTCTTTTCTTTCGTGTACTGTTTTTATTTCTTTCATACCTTTTCCTTTCTTTTCTTTCGTGTACTGTTTTTCATTCTTTCTTCTTCCTTTTTCTTTTCTTCCTACCTTTTTTAATTCATTCCTCTTTCTTTTGTCCCTCTTCATTTTCTTTTTCTCTTTCCTGCCTCTCTTCATGCCACTTCTCTTTCTTTTTTTTGTTTCTACACTTTTCCTATTATTTTCTTTATCATACTAGCTAACTAGCGCTGAGGGTTTGCACTTCAGTGCTCTTGTTCATTCATTAAATTAGGATAGCAATAGATCATTAATAGGGATTTTTTATTTTAATTTAGCATTTTGACTAAACTTGAGCTAAAAAAAAAGAGTAATAATTTATGTTTCATATATTATATATATCTATATATTTGTGAATTGAAATATAATACTTTATAAAAAAAATTGGATAATATTAGCTGACTATCAGCTTTGGCGGTATAAGATCACCATTTGATGACTTTCAATGACGTTTATTCAGATTTTAGCAGTATATCTGCAACGTATTAGCTGTGTAAAATTTTGGCACAGGCACACTAAAGTCAATTAGTGCCAAGTGGCAAAAAAGTGGGTGACACTTCTTACTGTATTTCTTTCTCTGGAGTGTCAGCTAACTTGTTCTGGGAAGCGGTAGCTAGTTTCTGTGCCACAGCAAGGGAATCAGTTGTCGTGTCGTCCACCTAGAAGACGTACAAAGAAGTGATTTTGGAATAGCACCTTCCCTCTAGTTTTGGAGTTTACTAAGGGAATAATAATAACCACTTCGGCACGAACTTTCCAATGGTGCAAACCCCAGATGCGTAGCTGCTTCTGTTCTAAAGTTATTTAAGTTTTTCTTGTGGCCAACTCAACTTGGACATACTATAGCCAGCAGCCTTGTTAAAGAAAGCTTTACAGGCTGAAATGGTTTGATCACATAGTCGAAGGTACAAATGTTTACATTTAATATTTTATATAATTAGGTATTGTTAATGAAAGTTTGTAATTCTCAATATGCTTTTGTTGATGTGAATTGAATAAAGCTGGCTCAATTAGTCTGTTTTATTGAATCAAATTATTGTGCAAAGTTGTAAATTTGGAAACTAGATTGTGCATTTGCTACCAATTGTAATAAATTTGGGGTGACGGTCATTATAATATATATTTAGTTCACTATGACCCTGTCATGCCTACATTGTTGTTTTTCATAATTTTCTCTTTACCATCGTTCAGTGGCCACTGTGTGTAAAATACCTAAACTAAATTGCTATAGGCTCTTAACCTGTAAAGGTTAACTCTTTCACCGCCGAGTTTATGACGACCATTTCGGTAACATGAAAATTTTTTTTTTAATTATTTTTCTGCACAGACATTCAGCAAGAGTTATTTAAAAAGCAAGTACTGACAAAACTGTTTCCTATGATACAAAAAAATAAAGTTTATTATGGTACTAACTCAAATGGAATTTATGACGATCTCAGAGCTGCTATGGGGTTCAGACAGTACACGGCTTATTCATCTTCTTATTCCATTAATGTTTATTGGTGTAGCAATTGAAGAATCGAGGAGCATGTCTGACTCTACTCAAATTAATCCAACACAGAATATAAGACGTACAACATCTGAAGGTTTGACATCTTTATTTTACTAATAATTATTTGTTAGCTGTTGATAATTTCTTCTCTTTATAGATATACCTATTTTCTCTAAGTTATTCTCTGTACAAAAACTTGCTGAATGGATGAAACAGTATCAGGGATTGTCAGAAGATGACTGCGACAAGTTAAAGAGTAAGAATAGTTGTTAAAGTTTGCATAAGGCAGTAACTACTGGTGTTTGGTAATTTATGTTATTAGTACTTACGTTATATTGATAATGCAATGGTTCTTGGCTCAGTCATGTATTCAAGAAATGCTCATCTCTCTGTTTCACTTTTTTTTCTGGCCAACTCAATTTAAACAGACAATAGGTAAACTATATGATTTTCTTTACTAAAATAAGTGACAGATTATCAAAGGAGAAATTAAAGAATTCTGGTGGTCTATGCTTTATGCTAGCTAGACTATTATGTAGATCCAAATTTACATCATACTTGAGTGAAACAGTATTATACTGTTATTCATTTATTGTTTGCATACTGAAAGTGTCTAATTATAGTGACACCTTAGGGACACAGGCAAGGCGGAGTAAAAACATTAATTAAGAGTTTAAAATAACACTTAAAAGGGCAAGCACGATGAAAAGTTTTCTGTACTTTTTTTTGGTCCAAAATCAGAATTACTTCCTTGGGGTTTTAACAACCAAAATCAGAATTACTTCCTGTTTTGGGTGTGGCTTAGTGGTGATGTAGTTAGGGAAACAGCTCCACCCACAACAGGAAGTATTTCTGATTTTGGTTATATCTCCAAGCTGAGGGGTTCTCAAATAGTAATTTTTACTGGGTTATATTTAAATCAGACTTGCCAACATTTTAATTGACAAATTGATGTAATCACATTGTCTATGAAATGATTAATTTAATGAGTAGTTTTAAAGCTTCATCATTTATTTTTGTAATTATATTTTTTAGAAAATAAAATCTCTGGCAAGGTGTTTTCTATGCTGACAGAAGCTGATATAGATGATTTGGTAACAGAGTTAGGTTCCAGAATGACTTTAAAATCAGTGCTTAATGAGGTAATTTAGCATCTCTAATATTACGTTTTTTGGTAATACCATCAGTTCTTGAATATTCAATGTCTTGTCATTATTAGTTCAATACTGTGCATGATACTTCTTAAGCTAAACTAGAATGAAGTATATAATTATTTATCTCTTACTAATTTGAGAAAATATAATACAAACAATACATTCATTCTGCATAGGTATCATTGACAATTTTATTATCTATAATATTGGAGTTTTTAAAAATGTATATTATATATACTTTTTTATACATTATATAAATACAATATTACCATTCCCTATACTAAATTATTTTATTCTATTTTTTTCAGATTAAAGTTAAATCTTCACAGACACGTAAGTTAGATTTGTTTAATTAAAATAATGTATACTGAAATAGCTAGTTTAAACGAGGTTATGAGAGTACACAAGAAGTCCATCTTTGATGTTTTCCGGATATTCAGTATTTAACTGTAATTGTATTTCTGACATCTTTCAGTTTTGACATGGTATTTAGTATTTTTTTAGTCACTCACTCTTCTCACTCACCAACAAACAAATATCCCCATTGTTGATAAGTAATGATAGTCTTGCATGGAAACCTGTAGGACCAAGCAGTACAAAGTCCAGTGAAAGTAAAGTATACCTATCACAGGAATTTGTAGGAATGGATGATGAATCTAAGTGCTAGGAGTGTAGAGCAGGGAGAAAGAAAGGATTTGATCTAGTTTATTGGAAATATTAGAAGTGACTATCATATTTGTGTTGAAACCACTTATTTAGCTGTATAAAGTTGGAATTTGTAATTCTATAGCCTTTTATAATTGTAATACTTTATTCACATTTAAACGTGATGGGGAAAGAAAAGAGAAAATATTTATCATTGAAATTAGTTTAAAAAAAATCAAACAACAAAATAATAATCATGTGTAAAACCCTGGTACCCTGTTGCTAGGGAACCAAAACCACATAATCATGCTTCTTTAGTCCACAGCTTCTTTCTGTAATAAATAATTTTGGGAGTTTATGAGAAAAATTATTATGTTGATTTGCTGGTTCAAAATTCCTGGAAGGAAAAAATACAAGTGAAGGGTTAAAGTTACAGGATGATTCCACTTGAGAGCCTTCATCTACAGGACAGCAGAAGTGGAGTCTCAAGTTCATGTTGTTTTGGTAAGGAACAGTTTTAATGGATTCCAACACTCTTCTTCTTCAGTAGATACTCTCATTACATATTTTCCTGGCTCTTTCAAAGTTCATGCGGTTATTGTGTTCATGAAAATGTACCACAAATGCCATTTTTATCACATCTTCTTACAACTTGCTTTAGTTTTGTCAGTCTTTTTCAGTTTTCACCAGTCTAACCCATATGGACATGATCACAAGCTTGGCAGGGAACCCTGCATACTACTCCAGTCTTCTTCTCTTCTGGTACTGGCAATTCGCGGTTGTCTGTAAAACACTTTATTAGGGGCAGTAAAAGTTGAGCTAGAAGGGGTCACGTGATGAAGTCCAAACTTTGAACATTTATTCTGTGACGAAAGTTGGGTACACCTACTTTTGTTGATAGGATGTCTAGAAAAAAATTGGCTTTTGAAGTCGCAAATTTAGAGAAGTAAATTTGTAGTTGTTAAAAGTTTGTGTCAAAACTTTTTGCTCGTATCTTAACTTACCGATGTGCTCTCGCTCTAATTTTTGGCTGTATAGGAAGATCACAAGACCAAGAGTAAGCCTACCATATTCAAATTGTTGCAACATTTAGTATTTAAAAATTTTCACAGACAATTACACCACGAAATTGCATGGGCAGGATGGGTCTCCACCCTTAAAGTGTTTTCAGTTATTGCACTAGAGTAGTATCAAATTGGATGACAGTGGATAGATTCCGCCATTGATTTTTGTTTGGCTGCCAACTTAATATGATATATTGCAACTACAAATATTTAAAATAAAATGTGATTAGCAGCTTTTTTGGCAAAAGATTTATACTTATCTTGCATGGAATTGGAAAAGAAAATTATTCATTATAAAATTAGGAAAGCAATAGTTCATTAATAGGGATTTTTAATTTTAATTTAGCATTTTGACTAAACTTGAGCTAAAAAGAACCTCCTAACTTGCTTTTAAGTAATGCTCAATTGTATCAATTCAACTGCAACAGAAAATTCATTTACCACACTTTTAATTTGTTAAGCATAAGTGTTGATATTGAAACGATAGATATGCTTATATTTAATTATAAGTAGGCTACTTTGCAAACATTACAAAGCTACAAGGTAGCACAACCAGCTCTGCTTAATAGTTTTCTGCAGTGCCAAGTTCAAGCTACTGTAACGTCTACTGCTTCTTTTAGCATGGTAAAATTGGAAGCATTAACCCCTTCACCTCCACAAGTTCCATAAGACACTCAGTGTTTGGTCGGCGATTCTTCGTATTAAAAAAAAACATTCCCTTTTTTTGTTTATACGTTTGTACTTCCTGTAATTAAAAAAAATCAAAATGATAGCACAGGTATTTAGATTAAAAAATATGGCTGCTTGAAATTTATCTGTTGAGTTGTCTGTCAACAAAAATTTTTTTTATAGTACGAGGTTCAAAACCTCAGAATCAATCGAGTACAAGATGAATAAGCTGTTTACTTTGCCCGAAACTTGAAGCAGCTCTAAAAATAGAGTTTCAGTTAGTACCGTTGGTAATGGTGCTAAATTTTAGCTATTATTTGTGGAGACAATAAACTTTTTTTTTTGCATCATTGTAAATAGTTTAGTCAACATTTTTTTAAAATATATATATCTATTACTGAATATCTATTCAAAAATACAATAATATCCTTACTTTTTCATGTTACCGAACTGGTCATCATAAACTTGTCATCATAAACTTAGTGGTGAAACAGCTAAGTGCGGTAAGAGAGTCGATTACTGTCATTGTGTCAATAAATTCAATCTTGTTGTATGCAAGAATGAATAAAGTATTATTATAAAATCGTATGAATAATTTCATTTAATAAAAAATTGAGTATGTCATTGTATTTATTAAAAAAATAGGCAAAAATTATATGAAATCAATTTTAAGGATATTTAAAGCTATAAGCTTAACATAGAAGTGAAAATAAACATAATTGGGTAAGTATTGGACCCATCAGCTAGAGTGCTTGGCTGAGAAAGTAGAGGTAACCCAGAGTTTACCAAAATATCTCTTAACCAAGAATGCTATGGCATTTAAGTTGGAGAACACATTCATCCATTACAATAAACTAGCTGAGATGATACATCAATATAATATATATCCCTTAGTAGCATCTGATCTTTAATTTGCTCTAATAGTAGTACATACTCTTTTGTAGTAGCTTATAGATCTTAGCCTGAAGCAACACACACAGACAAATTGACATAGGCTAGGATAGCCAATCTACTCAGGTCAACTCACCATACCTGTTGAGAGCTAGCTTAGAGCATCATCAAATTGGCTGTAAAGGAAGTTTAATATAGCTAGGTAGCCAGTATATTTGTCCTCAAAAGAACTGATCAGCCTGAAAAGAAAGAGATAAGTATGGCACTGCAAATACATAAACTGGAGCTAGTTAGAACAAAAAATTACTCTCATTGAGTTACTAGGCACTCTAGACTGTACCAAAAATGTTCAGAAATTACAAGTAAATATACAAACATAGATATCGTCTTCTAAAACAGGCATGTAAATAAAGTCTAACAAAGTATATTAAATTAAAGTTCACTAACAAGTACCCCGCCATGCAGTGTCACCTGACATACTAACTTAGCAAATTAGGAGTGAAGTAGCGTAAAATGTTTTTGTCTATGGTTTTTCCTCACCTGCTCTCTGTTTTCCTGAGCCATCCCTGTTTTTCTTATTCCTCTTTTCAACTCATATGGATTCCCCTCCTTCTACCGAGTATCTCTGTCCTTTCTGTGCATTTTTTCACTTTTTCATTTTCAGTTTTTTCTCACCTGACTCGTGCATTCTTCTGCTTTTCTTTCTCTCTTATACCCAATATGGTTGCTACTGTAGATGAACACTCTTTCCCAACTTAGTTAATCCAGTGTTCAGTTTTATCGGATACAATCGGCTAATACGGCACTTTAAGATACTGTGTAGACAAATAAAAGTAAGTCACAAACCCTGATTGACCACAAGCAGATCTTAAAATAGCAATAAAAATGTATGAGTAATTAGGTTGAAGAGTATAAAGTGCAATACATTTACAAAATTGCCTTTGTATAAGTATTTTTTACATTTTGTGATCCCAAGATTTCACAAGAAAAATGTGAGTATCACGTCAGAATGTGTAAACTTAACAATTATATAAATTAAATGCCTTTCAAATGTGTGCAATATGAAATTGCTTTATGCAATGATAACATTCTAGTCTGACAGAATAAATGCCATACTTTGTAATCAGATATAAATAGTTTTAGTTTGTCGTTATTGTGAATATAGAAGTTATATTGACTTTGACCAAACAAGTTCATTATTCTGCGTGACTAATTTTGAAAATACTTAGGTAATAGTATCACTTGTTTTACTATTGTCTTCATACACATTTCAGTTTATATAATTATAGTGATAAATATGGTATTTGCTAATGTTTTGGTAATGAAGAATATCAGACAAAAAGAGACTAGAATTACTCAATATTGTACTGTAAAATTTTAACGTAAGTCATGAAATTGTTACCTTACTCAATACTGTTCAGCAATTAAGTCAAATTTTAAGCCTTAATTTTTCTCCTAAATACACAACTTTTATCTGATAAATAAAAAATTATATCACAACTTTCACCTGATAAACTAAAAAAACAACAACTTTAATTACAGCTACTAGTGATGTGCTGGAGCACAAATGGCGAGCGAGCGTGACCTCTCAACACCTAGAATTATTTTTTTGCCCTTCTCCAAATGCCTGCAAATGTCACATGTCGCATTTGAGTCAACAATCCGATGTTCTGTATGCTTGAATCATTCAACACGACATCTTTTAGTCCAGTTTCACCATCTAAAGACTACCACTTTGTGCACTTTCTGCTTAACTAAACTTTTATTCTTTCCCTATTGAACAGTATTAGCAGGCAATAGCTAGTCTAGATTTTTATTCACTGTGTACCATTTTATACATTATAAGGTTAGAAAGGCAACTCAACTGGCAAGACTGATCATCACTAGGCCTGGGCCAATTATGCCGGCATAAAATTTTGGGCATAATAGGTGTGCCAAAGCAATGAGCATAATGCCAGCAGAACAGGTGGTTTTAAAGATTATTTTTTTAATAACAGCTGCATAGATGGCCTTTTCTGAAGCAATTGCCTATGTATTAGCTCATTAGAACTGATGCTATTGATCTAAGCATCAATGTTATTGAATGGAGGAAAGACAACTGAAGTGTTACCCATTTGGTCATCCCGCAAGTAAGATTTTTTTCCTCAAACCATCACTGCTCTCCTCAATTCTTTATTGACAACACCAACTAGGCTCAATAGAGGATGATGTAGAAACATCCATTATGCTTCAGTATAACAAGCACTAATTCAAATGAAGTACCAAAGGTGCTAACCCTCAGCACTGCTATTAAACGCTACCTAGCTATTACAATATATAATCTTCTTCCAAAAGAACAAGCAATCTGGTAGCTATTTTAATGAGGCATCAATATAGCTCAAGCAATGAAAATGGTACACGGAATTGCTGTCTTCATAAGAGAAGAAGCTAAACTAGCCAGAAACACTTGCCGGTATATATTTTCAGCGTGAAAATTCATTCCTTTGAACTCTGTAAATTCCCCGAGCATAAAGCGAACTACACCACTGACTGAAAGAAATTATTTGCTCACGTGATTATGATGTGACACTAGGGGGTGTTACCCATAAAAACTGGTACCAACGCAGAGCTGAAAGCTTTGCAATTTCTCAACAATTAGCACGAAATGAAAAAAGTAGCACAATATAAGGTCCTAAATCTCAATCCACATCATAAGCCTCCTTCTATTTTTGTTGTCTGCTGAATTTCCCATCAAGGCTTGGCTTAAAAGTGCCCTGATGTGAATTTATCCTCCAAGCAATAACTTGACTGGTGATAATCCAGTGTTGTTGAGTAATTTAAATGGGAACCTGGATAGCTTTTTGCTTGTTCCTTCATTTTTTCATTTAAAAGTCTGACTACTCTCTCTGCCATGCCTTTATATTAATTTCATATTAATTTCCAGCCATTTAGTGTCAGCATCAATCACTGGTACAAACCAATTACCATAAAAAGGCCCTGTATATACTTTAAACCACGTCTAGGTTGGTGCAGAATCAGCTGAACCTAGTGGCCTGAAGAAGACGTGCATTTTCAGAAGAGATAATGATAAAGATTTTATAATGTCATGCATTCTGGTTTACTCAGATAAAAAACTCAACAGTACACTATTAAATGGTCCTTTAGTAATGGATTAATCTGAAATACTGTATTCATAGTATTTTAGATATTTTAGTATAAAGTTAAATTATGTTATATTCAGAGTTACATACATTTCAGAGTTACGTACACCTCATTTCCCAAGGGGTACATAACTCTGAGGTTCTACTGAAGATATCTAGCATGGAATAAACCACTTATTATACTCAGTGATATGGCTAGATATTTCACTCAGCCAGCTTTATTTTCACTGCATCTGGCTGCTGAAAATAAATTTAACTGCTCTTGAAATATTTCACCATATTATTACACCCTGACTGGATGCAATCAGTACTATGTAAGGAGTGCATATTCATGCTCCTTAAACACATGCCCAAAACATGGCTTTTTGGCTTGATCCATGTTTCTTCTGATACTACAATAGAAGTCTTACTTAGACTCCATATTGTGAGATAATTCTAACTGAACACTTACTTTTCAAATAAAAAATTTTCTGCAACTGGTTACTATGGCATTGATAACCCTTTACCATACTAAGGAAGCTACCACTACTCAGGGGAAGCTGACATAATTCCATATAAGATTACAATTTTTTTTGTAGCTGAGAGCTTCTTCAGGAGTTACTAGTAATTGAGGTAGTCAGAATAGCTTAAGTTTGATACTACAGAAGTTACCAATACTGGTAAGAGAGTATTTTTGTATTTACTAAAATTAATGTTCAATTCCTATTATACTGTTTTGCAAGAACTAAGCTATACCATAAATTATGAGCGACAATACTATAGTTTTATGCTAACTAACTATGCAGGCTTGCTCAATATTTTGTGCTCAAGCATACCACTAGTATATATATATAATGTGGACACAGCCATTTTGTACTTTGACCCTCGCATTTTTGTGTTCACTCAGTGGTCGACCTAGTCCCCATACTTCAATAAACAAAATTGTTTGCTTTGTCGATCTTTACCCATATCATCAAATTAGGTTTTGTCTGACATATCTGATTTTTGCTGATGCAGTTAAGTCTTACATACTTAGAGTTCATTTTCTATCTTGGCTAATACGCAGTTTCTCACAGTATTGATCTTACTTGAAAATTCAGTGTCCAATAGTCAAGTCACAATATTATGTCTTGTGTTGGTATATCCAGACAAGTTAGTATGAAGATATTGAGTGCTTACAATATGGCTTAGCTAAAGAATAAGATAATGTAAAAAACGTAACTATATACCAAATAAACATATTATTAGCTTCGTTCTCATAGCTTTTTTGGCTACTACTATAATAAACAAGTCACCATTTAAGAAAAGACAATAAAATGTGATGTAATTACTTAGAAATACATGCTGTTTCTTATTTATTTATATTTTTCAAGTGAAATTATTGCGGAGAGTGGGAACCTTACCGTTTTTGGCAACAGGGGCTAGTGTCCGCTTTTATCTCAAGACAGAGAGGCGTATATGGGTGACACTTTATTGAAGCTTGCAAGAGATTTCAATAGTATGTTTGGTACCTGGGCAACTTCTTCTTTCCCATGAGTACCTAATTAAATACATGTAGGTCTGAAAACCATAACTGAACTGAGAAATGAAGTTGTTAATCATTTGTTTATGACTTGTGCATTGAAATGAAAAGAAGAGTACTATATTTGTGGCAAACCTAAACACATAAATTGTTGTTTACTCTATCAACTAACAATGCATAGCCAACTATTAGAGCCTCTGTGAAACCACAATTCATTTGTAGCACATTTAAATGGCAAGTGTCGACCACATCAACTTCTTCTGTTTAGAGGATTGTATAAAGAGTCTTTGTAATACTACTTTACTACTTTAATTATTGTTAAATAGCAATTGGACTTCGAATCCATTGTTAAAATTCAGAGGGGTAGGAGAAAAGGGGCAGGAGGGGCAACTTCCTCCTCCCACATTTGGCCGCCACTTTTTCATATTTTCATAGGATAGTAAGAGTGAAGCCAGTGGTATCTGTTTATTTCAATTTAAATAGGGTTATAATTTCATTTTTTGGAATTTCTTCACAAAATTTGAACATCTGTCCTGAGCTATCCTATATTTATTCTTAACTGTGACTAGGGAGATCTTGCAGTGTTCCTCTTAACTTTCTACTGAGATATAGCTCTGAGTTCTCTCTTTTTACTTTATCGTAAGGATAAAAATCATATACCTGGGTTCGCTAGCTCACCATTTGTGCTGCTGATGTGCATCAGTAGCTGGATTTAGCTATCACTTGACAACCATTATTATGATATTATGGTGATTGAAACTTAATGTTGAAAATATTTTAATGGGTGTGGCTTTATCTCCAAGTACTGTGGGGTCCCCATTCCAAACTATCTTCCTATGCCCCTGTACTAATATAATATGTCAATGGCTACATAGCTACTTGTATAGGACTAAATAGACTTAATGATGCCTTTTAAAACTGGGTGAACAGGATCTAAGACATTAACTTCAGGCAAACTAGTATTTATTACTTTTGTATACAGATTTTGTAATCAACTCTTGTCAGATTCTACTTTGTGTGTATTACTTCCACATAATGGCTCACTCGGAATTTGTGCTGAAGCCCATCCCTAGTATTACATTCAATGACTTGATTATTTGATCATTATGACAATTTGAATAAAATACTGTGGAATATAATATAGTGCACAAAGCATTTCATGTACATATCTAAATTTTTTTTTAGATCGATCAAAAGAATTATCATATCCAGTAGCAGATGAAGAGACAATATGCCTTATACAGGAATTTAATACACTTTTACTTAAGCTGGAGATGTATTTAAAGTCCAATATAAAATTGGTGGAACAATTAGATTGGTTAAATAATACACTAATTCAAAAAACACCCATATATGAAGATAGTAAGTGCCAGAAAAAAACAGATTTATTGTCGAATGTGATGCTACTTATATCAGCACACTGTTCTTTTTTCAATTATGAACTATTGAAACAAGTATTGGAATATTTACAGTATAAAGATGGAAAAGAATTAATGCAAATATATGAGGAAAAATTTTTCTCTTATGTGAGACAACGATGTGTGTCCATGTTTCCATCCAATCTAATGGTAGCACAAAATGATAAAACAAGCTGTAAGGTTAAAGTTGAACTTGACAGCTCTTTCAGAAAATGTCAGCAAGTTTACTTGAAAATACTTCAACGTGATATTTCAAAAATTTTGAAAGTTGAAGTTGTGCAACTGGTAGTAGCTGGGATTGAATTTTCAAGTATTTACATTATTTTTCATCTGCTCAAAGAATTGTTGGATTCTGTATTCCGTTTATCTAATGAGCAGTTACAACAAATTGTTCAACTCCAGTATGAAAATGCTAAAATCTACAGTTTGACATGCAATGAATTTTTCTATGACTTGAAAGGTAAATAATAATAGTTAAAACTACTATTCTAGTATCATTACACTAGCAAGTACTTGAATCGGTGGAGTAGGAAGAGGGGAGGGGTTTCCAAGGGAGCCAATGGCCCCTCCAATAATTCTTAAAGGGGGCCTGGCCCTCCAATATATCCCTATGCTTGTATTACATACAATGTTTTACATTGATGAGGAGTAATTTTTGTAGTTAAATTATAGATCTGATATAATAGCAAGCAGGTGGTATGTGAAAACTAGCAGTTCCTTATTTAGCAGCATCTTCAAAAGTTGCTTGGAGAACTTACTGCAGCTGTCTTCTCACAGTAGTTTTCCTAATCCAGATGAGAAAGAAATTTACATTGCATATTAAAAAAAAAACACAATCTAAATACTTACCTGAATACATCCATCAAAAAGACTACAGCATGTTGACATATCACCTTAGCTAATGCTATAAAAGCATTCAATATGTTCTTCCTTACAACACAAATTTTAGAATCAAACTCGAGAAGAGTTAAATCGGCATTTTTGAAAATTCAGGAGATTTCTCATATCCATAAAATTAATGAAATATTATTTTGTGGCTAATGTAACCATTGAAGTTTCTAGTAAATTTTGGGGACAAAAACCAATTTTTTAGAAAGGGTAATTCACCCCTAAAAGGCTTATAAAGTCTCGTTTGAACATTATATGTACTAGCAAATACCCCGCCACACAGTTACAGGGCGCCTTACATACTAACTTGTGCAAATTAGGAGTGCAGTAGCATAAGGTAGTTTTATCCATTGTTTCCCTCTCCTGGTCACTTTTCATTTGTCTATTTCTCCTGCTCCTCAGTATCCGTCTTTTCTGTGTAATTTCTTTCACTTCTTCCTCGAAGTAGTTACACCAGTCAGCTTTTCTCACCTGTTTCTATTTTTATGAGCCTTGCATTCTCCAGCTTCTCTATCTCTCATATACCCATTTTGGTTAGCTACTGTAGATGAAGCCTCTTTCCCAACTCAGTTCAGCAAGTTTGTTGAATGCAATAGGTTAATAAGGCACTTCAAACTAAAGTGAGCTGTTAGGTTCCGATGGTTAAATGGTTGGAGTGTGAACTCTGCCATCGACCAGTTGTAGATTTGAATCCAGGCGAAGTCATTTTTTTTCTCCCTTTCTTTTCTCTTGTCATAAGTTTTTCTCATTCAGTTCATGATTAGGCTGGACCAATTCTGAGAAGCTCATGAATTATTCGTGAATGCCATGGTCAGTCGTTGGTCACCATAATTGGTCATCGATGGTCACCATTGTTGTTGTCGTCGTTGTTACTGACACACAAGCATAATATTATATAAATACACATATATACATTATAGCTATAATATATAAATAATATTATCACTATGACATTGTAATAATTTGATGTAGCATAATTCTGTGAATGTACTTACGACAATGCACTCTTAACTTCACTGCCTCCCTCCTCCCAGTATTTATCATCTTCTTACACCAATGTGAATTCAAAAGCATTACTGCTTCCCTTCCTCTTAGGCTGCTTTTTCTGTTTAAACTAAACAGAATAACTTTTAGTCCATTGATCTTTGCCCATATCATCCAAAGAAATTCAAGTAATTACTCCTTTAAATTAGGTTGTTTCTGACATATCTGAAATTGTATGGACTCAGTTGTAAGGCCTTATAAACTTGTATTTTATTAGTGGCAGTAGTAAGTTATCTTGGTTGATGTGCTGTTTGTACTAATTTTTTGCCCTATGCACAGTATTGCTATTAACATAAAGACTAAATATAGCATTCTTTACAAAGAACTTTGCATGCGCTAACACTTTTATTGTATGAATAGCTCTGGTATAGTCAATGATATTGCAATATAAGTTAAAATAATAATATGAGAAACAAACAGTCTCTATTATGCTCTCAGCTGAAAAAAAATTAAGACAGCAGCGTGTGCACATAGCGAGCTGTAATTTCTCTGTCGTGCATCTTCCAATTGTTTACCCACTGAAAGTTCAGGTAGGGGTATGGCTTCAGATAGGTCTAGTGACAATTTTTTTTTTAACCTTAGTTGAAATTTTGTGCTGGTTAGCTATTACAACAATAGCAAGACTAACTTTTGGAAATTAGTAATGCAGCAGCATAAGGTACTTGTATTCATGTTTCCCTTTCTTGGTCTCCTTTTTTCTGAGTCACCTCAGTTTTTCCTATTCCTCTTTTCATCAGCTCATGGATTCCCTTCTCCTTCTTAGTTTATCTCTCCTGTTCCTCAGTATCTCTGTCCTTTCTGTGTATTTCTTTCACTACTTCATTGAAGTAGTTACATCATCAGCTTTTTTTCACCTGCTTCTATTTTCTTGACCTGTGCATTCTGCTTCTCTGCCTTTCTTCCCATGATTTATAATTAGCTACTGGAGGTGAATTCTCTTTCCCAACTCAGTCCAGCAAATGAACTATTCATGAATACTGTTCAGTTTTTTAGAGCAGGGGGGTAGACAGTGAAAAACCTAGAAATGAAAAAAAGAGAAGAGCCTCAGCTCATAAATTATTCGTGAAAGCACACACCATCATCGTTGTCATTACTGGCATGAAAGTGAATTGTTTAGCAAGTACCTCACTACACTGTGGCACCTGATATACCAAATTTTGCAAATTGGGATGCAATAGCATAAGTGTGATTCACAGTTTTCCTCTCCTGCTCTCATTCTTCCTGAGTCATCCTAGATTTTCTTATTCCTCTTTTCAATTCATAGATTACCTTCTCCTTTGTCTATCTCACCTGCTCCTCAGTATCTCCCGCACTTCTGTGTATTTCTTTCACTTCTTCATTGAAAGTAGTTACCAGCTTTGTCTCTCTTGCTTCTATTTTCTTGACTTTTGGATTTTGTTTCTCTTCCTTTCTTTCCATGATTTACGGTTAGCTACTATAGGTGAACACCTTCTGTTTAGCAAATAATTATTTATGGATGCACTGTTAAAAATGGGGTGTATGGGAATCCCGTTTTGGGGTGTCCAGGTAACACTGGCTGTACTACTCCGCATGGGGTGTTACCATTTCACCTAGAGGAAGTGTTCAGTTACACCCCTGTACACCCTTCATTATACCAAATGGGGTGTTGTGGTACGCCCATGTCCAAGTTCTACTACACCCCTATCAGGGCTCATAATGCACCAAATATGGTGTTATTGATACTCTACCAATGGGGTGTTGTGATACTCCCTTAAACTAGCTACTACAACACTCCAAATGGTGTTCTACAATACTCACTTTATAGCCATATATTTTAGTGTGTAAAATTTATTCCAGTAATCAGCAAATGCAATAAATATTAGTCCGTGATGTGACATTGTATCTGTGTGATAGGTGAAGAATTAACTGTTCATGAATGAATGAAGATGCTCAGGACTTCTTCATACAGCCAGGATGATTAGAACTGTTCATCACTCATGTCAGCTGTGATCTACAAACAGCAACAATAAACAAAAAACAACAAAACATAATGGTAATTGACTTCGGATATTCCATACCCTTTCCCAAATCTCAGCATGTCATACTTTTTTCAAAAGTAAATTTAAATAAAACATATATTGCACTTGTTTAAAAATGACGACAACAACAATAGTAATGTTTAGAAGACAATAAGGACCCAACTTCGTTTATTATTCCATGGACATAATTTGACACTCAAGTCATGTCCATTCCCACACTTTCTCTTGAAGTCTTTATGAAGTTCATCCACACTTTCATTTAACCTATTAGTATCATATCAACACTATATGATTGGAAACATTCTACTAAGTGTCTTTTGTATTGATACCCACTTGTGTACAAACTGACTGTTCAGTTCCCTACCAGTCTTACTGCACACTTCATGTAATAGTTAAGAACAAACTAAAATATTTCTCTCTCCTCCCCACCATACACTCACACTATGACGATCAAATAATCTTCAAATATAGCTTAAGCAAGGATCCTTTACCAAGAAGTGCCCATGATACAGACCTTTATGAAGTGCCTGTGACCCTTTACCAACATGAAGTGTCTATAACACAGACCTTTATAAAGTGCCTGTGACCCTTTACCAATACAAACATGATACAGACCTTTATGAAGTGCCTGTGACCCTTACCAACATGAAGTATCTATAACACAGACCTTTATAAAGTGCCTGTGACATTTTACCAATGCAAAGTGCCCATGCTACAGACCTTAAAGACGGCCCTGTGACCCCTTACCTACATGAAATGTCTTCGGGCGGGTACGGTTCGCCTGGTAGTCAGCAGGAGGCGTACACTCTGGTGGCAGCAACTACTTTGCTGTCTCCAGGTGCGAGCGAGAGAAGGGAGCGAGTAATCCAGACCTAATCGAGCCCACACCCACATCATTCTAATTTAATACAGATAATAACGTTTATCAATAATATATGGCATTTTAAAATAGTAATGTTTAGGTAAGCACTCCCTATGAATATTCTAGAACACATCTGCTCGGTAAGGAATGTCTTGTCACAACAACGTAAATCAGATATATGGTAAAGGGTTCCTGATCTAAACAGGTACTTGAACCTGGTCAACCAAATAAATGGTAAAGGGTGTGTTGTCACAATAAGGTAACACAAGTACTTGGTAAAGGGTTCCCGATCCTACATCAACCAATTTCATGGTAAAGGGTGCCTTGAATATTTAGTAAAGAATTCCTAAAACCTTGGAAAATATTGAGGTTGTGTCACAGGCATTTGGTCAACCGTAAACTATGTCAAATACAGTAACCCAGTCTAGAACTTGGTAAAGGGTCCCAGTGTTTCATACAGGGAGGGGGGGAGCCCTGGGATCCCCCCCCCCCCCAAACTCATTTCTTTACACGAACTTTTATAATAGAATAATATACCAATTACAGTCTAATGCGCATATTTTTTCTTTAAAAATGTCCAGAATTTCATTAAGATTAACTTCACTTAAGTCAGGGTCTTCAATGGCAATTCTCATAAGGTGAGTCAAGTTTTCATCAGACAAGCGATTCCTTAGCCTGGTCTTTATCATCTTCATGTGACTAAACGATCTTTCGATGGTTGCTGTTCCAACTGGAAGTGCTAGTAAAATTTTGGCCAGATTATAAACTTCTGGGAAAATTTCACTGAAAATTCTCTCCCCCCCCCCCCAACTGAAAATCCTGTATGAAACCCTGGGTCCCTAATTCCAATTAACAGGCCCATTCACCAGGACTCACATTTAGTCAGCAATCACACGTTAGGTATCTGACAAGCATAAAGTATTTAAACAGTTATTGTTGGAGTGAGAGAGTTAACAGTCCTGTGATAGGCACTTAAAGGTGTATCTTAGTTACTAGGCTAATCCTACATATATCACAAGGAGTCTAGCCATCATGGTATTTGGTAAAGGTCACCAATCCTAAAAGAGGTGACATTTCAATATATTGGTATAGGGTGTCTTGTCAATAGACATGTTATACTAACGAACTCTCAATTTTTTGTGCCACATGATGCACAGTTTTCCAACCAATGGTCACTAATGTATATTAGCCTCTCCACTCTAACGTTATAAGTGATCATCACGCAACCTTTGTGCATTCTCTTATAATTCAAATATCAGCTACAAAATACAAGCACTAAGTATGTGGAGGTACTCTACTAACTAGAAAAACGGAATCTCACCGTTAGTTAATATAGAAGTGCAGCATGTATCTGCCGTTACTAGAATCATTTGGGGGCTATTCCACAGTGTCAGCTGTCCAGTGGAGGTGCACTGTAGAGGAGTAAAGTCAGACCTATTCAGACTTCTATATTCATAAGCTCCAGTGTCCTCTTAGCTCCATCAATGCTGCAGATAGCATGGTGGAACTCCCAACAGCCTGAAAATAGAGATGAGAAAAAAAGTTAATGAAAGTAACCTCAAGATGTGTTAGACTCCTGATTCTAAATATAGCCCAAACATGTGCTTGCATGCATAAAAGGTCATCAAACACTCCTGACTTGAGTAAATATGAATGTGTACTAAAATGTGATCGAGTACTTTTAACACAATAGTAACTCCTTATCAATGTCTCAGTACTCACATTGCCCCATGTTATGCCAAGCAATACAATCTGTGTCTGCAGCTCTATCCCTGTTTGTCAGCAGTGAATCTATAAAATACACAAAATTAACCCTTGACTGAGGTTAGGGTTTTATAGACAGTTGCCTGATCTACTACGTGCAAGTTCCAGATAAAATATGCATTCACAATTTAGAAGTAGCTGGCTACTGTCTACTACTACATAATGACTGCCAAATTTTTGAACCAACATCCCAGCAGATTTATTCAGCATATATTCTGGGGGCTGCATCTATGATGCTGAGGCTTCTCTTTACTGCTGCAAGATACTAATACAATTTTCAATCAATGGTCATTAAAAAGTTGTAGCTACCCTAAGTCAAACTCAAACATTATACAAATAGCGCACACCACAAATTACGATCACACTAGTTCACCCACACTAAATCACTACCACTAAAAATTTACTTCATCTCAATCACATCTCTCTTCAGGGGGGCTCCGTCGAGCCTGACCTTCACCATCTGCTCACACCACCACCACGCACAAAATACGCGAAAACTGGAGAATTTATACCACGCATGACGGACAATGATTGGTAAAGGGTCTTTACTACAAGCTGGGGAGAAAAGGGCGTGGCTGCACTACGAGGAGTAAAAGACACGTTGCAAACTTACATGAGACGTCAGAGGAAAACCCCTCACCTGGAAGCATCATTTACAATTTTTAGGTAGGTTTTGTCTCAGGTGATTTATACAGGTGGGGGATTTTGTAGAGTTAATTTAGCCAAATGATAATATTGAAGTCAGACAGATGAAAACAGGACAAACTATTATGAATTATGCACCTCAACTTTATAAAAGAAGTATTTATTTTAAATGAACTAACAGTACAGTAAGGCTGTGGTTTTTCATATATCTTTTTAATTTTTTTCTTAAAATGTTTTGTCAGGGAAAAAGTATGAACGAAATGGGATGGGGGGGGGGGTCCCAGCATTGCTATAGTCTCTATGAAACCCTGCCTTTACCTACCCCTATGCTGGGAAATGTGTGATATAATTATAACATAGTTCTGATTCAAATCTCCTCCTCTCTCTTCCTCCCAATAACGTCCACTGCTTACTTGCAGTCTTGTAGAACTTGGTAGTAACCACTGAGGAGTGGCTGTGAACTTAGTAGAGAAAGTGGCTAAAGATTAAGATAGTGGGAAGGGTTGAAAGAATTGCATCTATAACTAATTTTTGGGCTTGTAAGTGGTAGAGATAATACTACCAACAGGGTAAGGAAAAGGTTTTGAATGCTTACACTGAGTCTCCATAGATGATTGGCATTTTCCTGAATTCTAAAAGCCATATCTAAATACGGCAGTAATGTGCTTTTAGCCAAAAACCCAAGTGTGATACTTTTATGTTCAGTTAGATTTTAATTATGGAGCATCCTGGTAAAGGACTAATTACATTCCTTTTGAATACTAATACCACCAGACCCCTTCCCAGTATAGCAGCGGGTAAAGAGTTTGTCTAGGTGAGCTAAAGCCTTGATACGGCCGCACAAAGTTACTAGTTTCTCATGCAACCATCACTGAAAAAAAAAAATTTTTTTCATGGTCGTTGATAATGGTCCTGATGTCCATTTCATCTCCATGGGTTAGTACTACTCTCACAACCCTCTGGCTACACAAGTTTTATTGGAGAACAGCTATATCAGACGTAACATTAGCATAGCTATTTGAAGCACATGAGCATAAACTGATATCACCTTGACCCAACAACAGCTCCACTGTGAATAGCTTTTGTCCATCTATTGCGCATTTGTAATAAATTCAAAATGCAATATTTTTTTAGTTCTGTCACTTTTGGTGAAGGCTGGGTCGGTGGCTTGGAAAATGTGAATGGGAAACTAGTGCTAGTTATATCCTGCATTGAACCCACTTACTTGTGTGTGTGTGTGTGTGTGTGTGTGTGTGTGTGTGTCCCTACTCTCTTACCCTTTACCTGCAATAGATGTAGTCGGTCATTTAGAAGGGGCCAAGATATAGCTAGACACAGATGTGCTACAACAAGACCAAGAAAATGATTAACCACTATGCAACTGTCAATCTGCTTAGCAGAGGAGCATCACCCTTTGAGGGTGGCACGGTTCAAGGTGTGTGTGTGTGTGTGTGTGTGTGGTTGTGTGTGTGTTATGTCCTTGGCTCAGGGCCAAGTTCAAGCCCCACTCTGGCAATTTTCCATTTGGTTTTCCATATGCCTCCAGCCAGTCCACCCAGCTGTGATTGGGTACCTGGCATTTGCTGGGGTGCAAATTCAAGGCCTTTCTCATGAAACAGCAATGGTCCAGGTGGGTCTTTGGGTGGCCACGCCACTTGCTGTGAGGAAAGGCCTATTCTCCTGCGAGTTCCTAGCCTGGCTCCAGGAGCTTTGCTTGCATGGCTCACAGTGCCTGCTTAGTGCACAGGCATCCTGGGTCTGCCAGGTGTGCATGACCGCTTAGCGGCAGCAAGAGATTTACAAATTTGTATTTGGATGTGTGTGCATGTTCTTAGATGGACACTAATTGGTGGAGTTGAGGAACTATGAGCACGTGTTGGAGGATGTACTATGCTAGATGTTTGAACACAGCCATGTGAAGCACCACTGTCTTGTTCATAAGAGCTACAGGTATGTAACTGGGATATATGTTTTTGTTGCATTTTATTAATGTTTTCTCTTTTTGTCAGGCTGTAACGATTACAATGAAGTGATTTCAAGAAGTAAATGAAGACTATCTCTAAGTACAAGTGACGTTTGTACGACATGTCTATCGAACATTACGTTTCGTTTTTTTTTTCTTTTTGTGATTATTTTGCTGTTGATTATCTTTTGTTGGATTGTGATTATTGCATGTCTGTATTAAATGAATTGAAAAAAATAAAGGAAGTCATATGATCAGCTGGTAGTGTTGAACACCTAATATTCCTGTCTGCTTATTATTCTGCTGCAAATGGACGTTTATCTGGGATACAGAGGGCGATAGCAACAGAATATACCTCATTACTGGGGACAGGTGGTGGTGTTATTGTGATATTTTGATCAATGACATGCAATCACAGCAGTGTTGTTCCTTAGTTATTCTAAACAATGCTTACACACTGGCTATGCTACATGCATGTATGCATACAGATCAAACCATCTCATTCAGATTCATAGACCAGTGTGTCTACTGCACTCTACCCATAGTTTTTAGATACATTAGCAACTTATTTCTCAAAAGTCAGTTTGGCCCAGATCACAGGTGGAGGCCTTGGTCGCTATGCAACTGGTCCTGCGGAGGTGTGCAGATGGTGCAGATCACAGGTGGAGGCCTTGGTCGCTGAGCAATTAGTGTCATGCTGCAGGGTGTGCAATGGATTTCCAGATAATCAGTAAATGCATGCATATTTAATATGCATGCATAATAATAATATCATGCATATTTAATATGCATGAGGCGCGAAATCCAAGACCTTGGGGATTAAACGTGTCCTTACATAGTAGAACATGTTCTTCCTTTATCACACTAACAATACTTATTACATGGTGACCATGGGCTCTTCCTACGTAAGGTGGAGCCATAGCATGATCCCAAGCAAGTATCAATTTAATTGCACAGCAACTGCAGTCTCTCTAAATACCATTTTTCTTGTGTCTGAACTGATTGTTATGCAATTTGTATTTAGATATGTGCCATAGGTTAAAAAATAGGTGGAGGTTGTGGTCCTGTGCAATGTTAGTGTCATCATGAGCGATGCAATAGTACAATGATGAGGTTCATGTAGTTAGCACCCACCACACTGAATGCATAACAACTGCATGGCCTTCCTACCTATATGGTGGTATATTATATACCTTACAGCACAACTTTTTGTACATGCATCTCAGGATATGGAATGTGTGCAATTGGATCTAATGCATCTACAAGTAGAGGCCATAGTCGCAATAGCATTCCCTCAATGTGTAACGGGTTCTGATATTCTTTACTCCGATTTTACACTTGCCAAGTTAGTATACTCATGTTTGCTATTGCTGCCTTCTACTTATTTAAACAAAACTGAATAAAAATAATAATATACATCAGTTTTAGTAACAGGTCCTCAATCACACCACAACAGAACCAAGCAAGCTTACTGCTAACACACACCCATTTTAAACTTTGATTTTCTGCAAATAATTGTAGCATGTCACGCTACCAAGTCTACTAGATCATATGAGTGTGAATGAAACGAAATCAGTGAAATGACAACTAGTACAGCTAGTTTGTAGTTCAGTCTCATAGAAGATGTATACAGTAGAGTGACTGCAGAGAACCCCAAGGCTCCCAGAGAACAGCTCATGGAAAACGATCTCTGAATGGTAGACATATGACATTCCCAGCAGTCCGGATGACCAGATCCTTTGGTAAATTAGACTCCATCACAAGCGAAGGCCAACTGGGATTATTACCTACATATAATAATAATAATAATAACAGCGGTAGTAGTAGTAATACTAATAATATTATTAATAATAATAATTAACAACAACAGCAATGTATAACTAGAAAAAAAAAAAATCCTGACTGATGAGGATAAAAATAATGAAATTAGAGTAGTAATACTATAGCCGAGTCATTTAAAAAAAATTAAAAATGTGTGGCATTTAATTGAAATACAACAGCAGTGACAGGCTGACAGACAGAATTATTGACAGACTGACAAACTTATTGAGTGACTGACTGACAGATTGACTGACTGATGACAGATTGACTGACAACACACTGACTGACTAACAGATTGACTGATGACAGATTGACTAACGACAGATTGACTGATGACAGATTGACTGACAACAGATTGACTGACGACACATTGACTGACTGACAGATTGACTGACTAACAGATTGACTGACGACAGATTGACTGACAGATTGACTGACTAACAGATTGACTGACGACAGATTGACTGATAACAGATTGACTGACGACACATTGACTGACTGACAGATTGACTGACTAACAGATTGACTGACGACAGATTGACTGACGACAGATTGACTGACTAACAGATTGACTGACTGACTAACAGATTGACTGACTAACAGATTGACTGACGACAGATTGACTGACGACAAATTTACTGACGACAGATTGACTGACGACAGATTGACTAATGACAGATTGACTGACTGACTGACGGCAAATTGACTGACTGACAGATTGACTGACTAAAATATTGACTGACGACAGATTGACTGATGACAGATTTACTGACCACACATTGACTGTTGACTGACTGACAGATTGACTGACTAACAGATTGACTGACGACAGATTGACTGACTGACTAACAGATTGACTGACGACAGATTGACTGACGACCTCTAGTTACTGGTCATATGAGAACCTCATTACTACCTCTAGTCACTGGTAATATGAGAACTCCATCACTACCTCTAGTCACTGGTCACATGAGAACCTCATCACTACCTCTAGTCACTGGTCACATGAGAACCCATCACTATCTCTAGTCACTGGTCACATGAGAACCTCATCACTACCTCTAGTCACTGGTCATATGAGAACCCCATCACTACCTCTATCCACTGGTCACACGAGAACCCATCACTACCTCTAGTCACTGGTCACACGAGAACCTCATCACTACCTCTAGTCACTGGTCACATGAGAACCTCATCACTACCTCTATCCACTGGTCACACGAGAACCCCATCACTATCTCTAGTCACTGGTCATATGAGAACCCCATCACTACCTCTATCCACTGGTCACACGAGAACCCATCACTATCTCTAGTCACTGGTCACATGAGAACCCCATCACTATCTCTAGTCACTGGTCATATGAGAACCTCATCACTACCTCTATCCACTGGTCACACGAGAACCCATCACTATCTCTAGTCACTGGTCACATGAGAACCTCATCACTACCCTCTAGTCACTGGTCACACGAGAACCTCATCACTACCTCTAGTCACTGATCACATGAGAACCCCATCACTATCTCTAGTCACTGGTCATACGAGAACCCCATCACTATCTCTAGTCACTAGTCACATGAGAACCCCATCACTACCTCTATCCACTGGTCACACGAGAACCTCATCACTACCTCTAGTCACTGATCACATGAGAACCCTATTACTACCTCTATCACTGGTCATATGAGAACCTCATCACTACCTCTAGTCACTAGTCACACGAGAACCTCATCACTACCTCTAGTCACTGGTCACATGAGAACCTCATCACTACCTCTAGTCACTGGTCATATGAGAACCCCATCACTACCTCTAGTCACTGGTCACATGAGAACCTCCTCTCACTACCTCTAGTCACTGGTCATATGAGAACCTCATCACTACCTCTAGTCACTGGTCACATGAGAACCTCATCACTACCTCTAGTCACTGGTCACATGAGAACATCATCACTACCTCTAGTCACTGGTCACATAAGAACCTCATCACTACCTCTAGTCACTGGTCACATGAGAACCTCATCACTACCTCTAGTCACTAGTCACATGAGAACCTCATCACTACTTCTAGTCACTGATCACACGAGAACCCCATCACTACCTCTAGTCACTGGTCACACGAGAACCCCATCACTACCTCTAGTCACTGGCACACGAGAACCTCATCACTACCTCTAGTCACTGGTCATATGAGAACTCCCATCCTATCTCTAGTCACTGGTCATACGAGAACCCCATCACTACCTCTAGTCACTGGTCACACGAGAACCCCATCACTACCTCTATCCACTGGTCACACGAGAACCCCATCACTATCTCTAGTCACTGGTCATACGAGAACCCCATCACTACCTCTAGTCACTGGTCACACGAGAACCCCATCACTACCTCTATCCACTGGTCACACGAGAACCCCATCACTACCTCTAGTCACTGGTCACACGAGAACCCCATCACTATCTCTAGTCACTGGTCACACGAGAACCCCATCACTATCTCTAGTCACTGATCACATGAGAACCTCATCACTACCCTCTATCCACTGGTCACACGAGAACCTCATCACTATCTCTAGTCACTGGTCATATGAGAACCCCATCACTACCTCTATCCACTGGTCACACGAGAACCCCATCACTATCTCTAGTCACTGGTCATACGAGAACCCCATCACTACCTCTAGTCACTGGTCACACGAGAACCCCATCACTACCTCTATCCACTGGTCACACGAGAACCCCATCACTACCTCTAGTCACTGGTCACACGAGAACCCCATCACTATCTCTAGTCACTGATCACATGAGAACCCCATCACTACCCTCTAGTCACTGGTCACATGAGAACCCCATCACTATCTCTAGTCACTGGTCATACGAGAACCCCATCACTACCTCTATCCACTGGTCACACGAGAACCCCATCACTACCTCTAGTCACTGGTCATATGAGAACCTCATCACTACCTCTAGTCACTGGTCATATGAGAACCCCATCACTACCTCTAGTCACTGGTCACACGAGAACCTCATCACTACCTCTAGTCACTGGTCACATGAGAACCTCATCACTACATCTAGTCAATGGTCATATGAGAACCTCATCACTACCTCTAGTCACTGGTCACATGAGAACCTCATCACTACCTCTAGTCACTGGTCATATGAGAACCCCATCACTACCTCTAGTCACTGGTCACACGAGAACCTCATCACTACCTCTAGTCAGTAGTCACATGAGAACCTCATCACTATCTCTAGTCACTGGTCACATGAGAACCCCATCACTACCTCTAGTCACAGGTCACATGAGAACCCCATCACTACCTCTAGTCAGTAGTCACATGAGAACCCCATCACTATCTCTAGTCACTGGTCACATGAGAACCCCATCACTACCTCTAGTCAGTAGTCACATGAGAACCTCATCACTATCTCTAGTCACTGGTCACACGAGAACCCCATCACTACCTCTAGTCACTGGTCACATCAGAACCTCATCACTACCTCTAGTCAATGGTCATATGAGAACCTCATCACTACCTCTAGTCACTGGTCATATGAGAACCTCATCACTATCTCTAGTCACTGGTCATATGAGAACCCCATCACTACCTCTAGTCACTGGTCACATGAGAACCTCATCACTATCTCTAGTCACTGGTCATATGAGAACCCCATCACTACCTCTAGTCACTGGTCACACGAGAACCTCATCACTATCTCCAGTCACTGGTCACATGAGAACCTCATCACTACCTCTAGTCACTGGTCATATGAGAACCCCATCACTACCTCTAGTCACTGGTCATATGAGAACCCCATCACTACCTCTAGTCACTGGTCACATAAGAACCTCATCACTACCTCTAGTCACTGGTCATATGAGAACCCCATCACTACCTCTAGTCACAGGTCACATGAGAACCCCATCACTACCTCTAGTCACTGGTCACATAAGAACCTCATCACTACCTCTAGTCACTGGTCACATAAGTTAAAAATGACCACTAAGTCTGAAGTACAAACATCCACACAAACATTTTGACAGTGTGGTGTGACCATACCCTAGTAACTGAATATAAGTTTCAGTAGCAACTCATATCCAATAACACACAAACATATACATATTGACTACAACTCTCAGCAACAATGATCTCCCACATAACTGCACAAAATACACACACAAAGTCCATCCAGTAACACAGGACTGCACATGACATGACTGCACAAGATACACATCACACAGATTTCAATGCCCAGCATGACTGCATTGTAAACACCTACACACTCTACACCAACATATGGTCAGTGGTGACAAGTTTTACCAACCACAAACCTATATGTTGTACTTGTGGTGGTCAGACCCAGCCATGCCTCAACCACAACATTCCAAACTTAGTCCATTCCACTGGCTGGCCTCCATTAACTACTGCAAGCTAGAGCATCAGTGTATAAACACAGCCACAGTCAACCATCTCATTCCCAATAATCAAAATCTAGCCAAATTCATAGAAATAAAATGAAATAAACACCATGATGACCTAATGAAGTGGACACATGGTGCCCTAGTGAAGTGGACACATGGTGACCTAGTGAAGTGGACACATGGTGACCTAATGAAGTGGACACATGGTGACCTAATGAAGTGGACACATGGTGACCTAGTGAAGTGGACACCATGGTGACCAAGTGAAGAGGACACATGGTGCCCTAGTGAAGTGGACACATGGTGACCTAGTGAAGTGGACACATGGTGACCTAATGAAGTGGACACATGGTGACCTAATGAAGTGGACACATGGTGACCTAATGAAGTGGACACATGGTGACCTAATGAAGTGGACACATGGTGACCTAATGAAGTGGACACATGGTGACCTAATGAAATGGACACATGGTGACCTAATGAAATGGACACATGGTGACCTAATGAAATGGACACATGGTGACCTAATGAAATGGACACATGGTGACCTAATGAAGTGGACACATGGTGACCTAATGAAGTGGACACATGGTGACCTAATGAAGTGGACACATGGTGACCTAATGAAGTGGACACATGGTGACCTAATGAAGTGGACACATGGTGACCTAATGAAATGGACACATGGTGACCTAATGAAGTGGACACATGGTGACCCAATGAAGTGGACACATGGTGACCCAATGAAGTGGACACATGGTGACCTAATGAAGTGGACACATGGTGACCTAATGAAGTGGACACATGGTGACCTAGTGAAGTGGACACATGGTGACCTAATGAAATGGACACATGGTGACCTAATGAAGTGGACACATGGTGACCTAATGAAGTGGACACGTGGTGACCTAGTGAAGTGGACACATGGTGACCTAGTGAAGTGGACACATGGTGACCCAATGAAGTGGACACATGGTGACCCAATGAAGTGGACACATGGTGACCTAATGAAGTGGACACATGGTGACCTAATAAAGTGGACACATGGTGACCTAATGAAGTGGACACATGGTGACCTAATGAAATGGACACATGGTGACCTAATGAAGTGGACACATGGTGACCTAATGAAGTGGACACATGGCGACTTAATGAAGTGGACACATGGTGACCTAATGAAGTGGACACATGGTGACCTAGTGAAGTGGACACATGGTGACCTAATGAAGTGGACACATGGTGACCTAATGAAATGGACACATGGTGACCTAATAAAGTGGACACATGGTGACCTAATGAAGTGGACACATGGTTAATTACAGTGTCTCCCACCCCCAGTGAAAATCACGCATGAAACCCTGCATGACGGTCCTTTATATTAGGCCATCAAATGGACAATACGATGTCCATTTCATTAATAAAGTAAGGAAAAAACAACAACAACAAAACAAAACATAAATCAACAACTAAATGTAGGTACAATTCAATTATCATGTATTGAGTTTAGGTCACTCACTAGATGGAAAGGACTCTGTGGAGTAAGCAGACAACCCGCCCACAGTCAAGCAATGGAGACTTTAAAGAGAGCTGATCTGCATGTTAGGCCCTGTAGACATTGTATGGCTCCCTGGACTACAGCTCCATCCCTGTAAGACATATATGCATGTATATGTTGGTAGCAGAGCCAATCACAGGGCAAATGTCACAGCACATCACACAATTAAATAAGGCAATTAATAGGGCATGTGCAGTCCTAATTAATGTCCATCTATATGTGGTACATAGTGGGTTGAGTGTAGCTAGCTATGTATATGCTAAGAAAGGTCACTTTCAATGTAATGGCCAACATCAAATCATTGCATTTCTGCTAGCCCTGTATGTGATGGTTACTTATATTGCCCGATATAATGTGGAAAAGACACCAGAGTTGGGGTCAAAATACTTTAGAAGTATTGCAAATATAGCTCCTTAGCAAATACAGATACTTCATAGTAAGTTATACTTGTACAACTGAAGAAGACACTATGTATGTACGTGTAGTGTGAAATCAAGTTCATGTTAACACAATGATAGAAGAGACTATTAGTTCATCCCAGGTGAGACTTGTAAATTATATTACCTATGTGTGTGCACAGTAATAGTACTACGTGCATGCACAGTGCTAGCACTATGTGCGTGCACAGTAACAGTACTACGTGCATGCACAGTGCTAGCACTATGTGCGTGCACAGTAATAGTACTACGTGCGTGCACAGTAATAGTACTACGTGCGTGCACAGTAATAGTACTACATGCGTGCACAGTGCTAGCACTATGTGCGTGCACAGTAATAGTACTACGTGCATGCAAAGTGTTGGCACTATGTGCGTGCACAGTAATAGTACTACGTGCGTGCACAGTGTTAGTACTACGTGCATGCAAAGTGTTAGCACTATGTGCGTGCACAGTAATAGTACTACGTGCGTGCACAGTGCTAGCACTATGTGCGTGCACAGTAATAGTACTACGTGCGTGCACAGTGTTAGTACTACGTGCGTGCACAGTGCTAGCACTATGTGCGTGCACAGTAATAGTACTACGTGCATGCAAAGTGTTAGCACTATGTGCGTGCACAGTAATAGTACTACGTGCGTGCACAGTGTTAGTACTATGTGCATGCACAGTGTTAGCACTATGTGTGTGCACAGTGCTAGCACTATGTGTGTGCACAGTAATAGTGCTACATGCATGCAAAGTGTTAGCACTATGTGCGTGCACAGTAATAGTACTACGTGCGTGCACAGTGCTAGCACTATGTGCGTGCACAGTAATAGTACTACGTGCATGCAAAGTGCTAGCACTATGTGCGTGCACAGTAATAGTACTACGTGCATGCAAAGTGCTAGCACTATGTGCGTGCACAGTAATAGTACTACGTGCACAGTAATAGTACTACGTGCGTGCACAGTGCTAGCACTATGTGCATGCACAGTAATAGTACTACGTGCATGCAAAGTGTTAGCACTATGTGCGTGCACAGTAATAGTACTACGTGCGTGCACAGTGCTAGCATTATGTGCGTGCACAGTAATAGTACTACGTGCATGCAAAGTGCTAGCACTATGTGCGTGCACAGTAATAGTACTACGTGCATGCAAAGTGTTAGCACTATGTGCGTGCACAGTAATAGTACTACGTGCATGCAAAGTGCTAGCACTATGTGCGTGCACAGTAATAGTACTATGTGCGTGCATAGTGCTAGCACTATGTGCGTGCACAGTAATAGTAATACGTGCATGCAAAGTGCTAGCACTATGTGCGTGCACAGTAATAGTACTACGTGCATAGTGCTAGCACTATGTGCGTGCACAGTAATAGTACTACGTGCATGCAAAGTGCTAGCACTATGTGCGTGCACAGTAATAGTACTACGTGCATGCAAAGTGCTAGCACTATGTGCGTGCACAGTAATAGTACTACGTGCATGCAAAGTGCTAGCACTATGTGCGTGCACAGTAATAGTACTATGTGCGTGCATAGTGCTAGCACTATGTGCGTGCACAGTAATAGTACTACGTGCATGCAAAGTGCTAGCACTATGTGCGTGCACAGCAATAGTACTACGTGCGTGCACAGTGCTAGCACTATGTGCGTGCACAGTAATAGTACTATGTGCGTGCACAGTGCTAGCACTATGTGCGTGCACAGTAATAGTACTACCACTATGTGCGTGCACAGTAATAGTACTACATGCGTGCACAGTGCTAGCACTATGTGCGTGCACAGTAATAGTACTACGTGCATGCACAGTGTTAGCACTATGTGCGTGCACAGTAATAGTACTACGTGCGTGCAAAGTGCTAGCACTATGTGCGTGCACAGTAATAGTACTACGTGCGTGCAAAGTGTTAGCACTATGTGCATGCACAGTAATAGTACTACGTGCATGCAAAGTGTTAGCACTATGTGCATGCACAGTAATAGTACTACGTGCGTGCAAAGTGCTAGCACTATGTGCGTGCACAGTAATAGTACTACGTGCATGCACAGTGTTAGCACTATGTGCGTGCACAGTAATAGTACTATGTGCATGCAAAGTGCTAGCACTATGTGCATGCACAGTAATAGTTCTACGTGCATGCAAAGTGCTAGCACTATGTGCGTGCACAGTAATAGTACTACGTGCATGCAAAGTGTTAGCACTACGTGCATGCACAGTGTTAGTACTACGTGCGTGCAAAGTGCTAGCACTATGTGCGTGCACAGTAATAGTGCTACATGCATGCAGTGTTAGCACTATGTGCGTGCACAGTAATAGTACTACGTGCATGCAAAGTGCTAGCACTATGTGCGTGCACAGTAATAGTACTACGTGCGTGCAAAGTGCTAGCACTATGTGCGTGCACAGTAATAGTACTACGTGCGTGCAAAGTGCTAGCACTATGTGCGTGCACAGTAATAGTACTACGTGCGTGCAAAGTGTTAGCACTATGTGCGTGCACAGTAATAGTGCTACATGCATACAAAGTGTTAGCACTATGTGTGTGCACAGTGTTAGTACTATGTGTGTGCACAGTGTTAGTACTACGTGCATGCAAAGTGCTAGCACTATGTGCGTGCACAGTAATAGTGCTACGTGCATGCAAAGTGTTAGCACTATGTGCGTGCACAGTAATAGTGCTACATGCATACAAAGTGTTAGCACTATGTTAGTACTATGTGTGTGCACAGTGTTAGTACTATGTGCGTGCACAGTAATAGTACTACGTGTGTGCACAGTGCTAGCACTATGTGCGTGCACAGTAATAGTACTACGTGTGTGCACAGTGCTAGCACTATGTGCGTGCACAGTAATAGTACTATGTGTGTGCACAGTGTTAGTACTATGTGCGTGCACAGTAATAGTACTATGTGTGTGCACAGTGTTAGCACTATGTGCGTGCACAGTAATAGTACTACGTGTGTGCACAGTGCTAGCACTATGTGTGTGCACAGTAATAGTACTACGTGTGTGCACAGTGCTAGCACTATGTGCGTGCACAGTAATAGTACTATGTGTGTGCACAGTGTTAGCACTATGTGCGTGCACAGTAATAGTACTACGTGCTAGGAGTGTTAGCACTATGTGCGTGCACAGTGTTAGCACTATGTGTGTGCACAGTGTTAGCACTATGTGTGTGCACAGTGTTAGCACTATGTGTGTGCACAGTAATAGTACTACGTGCATGCACAGTGCTAGCACTATGTGTGTGCACAGTGTTAGTACTATGTGCGTGCATAGTATTACGTGCGTGCACAGTGTTAGCACTTCGTGTGCAGTACTACTTCGTGAATGCAGTGTTAGTATTAGTACGTGTATGTACAATGATAACAGTAGTGCATGCATAGAGACTTACCATTATTCTCTTCTTCAATCAAGAACACCAGAACCTCAGTACAGATAGCAGCAGCCCAAGCACCATGAAATCTAGGAAATGAAAAAAAAGAAAAGGTTATGACAATATTAATTCTAATGGAAAAGAAAATTAGTTATCAAGCCAAGCTAATGAAGCACCAAAGGTGTGAACCCTCAGCGCCAATGGCACCAATATCATTGCATACTACAGAACCACTAGCCTCAGCAACTATGATACTTGATACTTTATATCTCTGTTCTATATGCAACAGCACAGGCCAACCAACACTTTCCTACTTGTTTCAACTCTAGTGTTATTAGGGCCCAAAGAGTGGGAGCTGGAGGACAACTTGAGGATGCTAGGGAAGGTCTAGTACAAAAGAATAGCCAAGTGAAGGGTGCATGGTAAGGTCATAAGGTAAGGGATAGCATCAGCAGATAAGCAGTGCAATGAGACTGTCACTAATAAAGCATGTATAGACTTGCCAGCAAAGTGTGAGCATCAACCAAGAATGGGTCAAAGCCATAGGCTAAAGAGACAGCCAAAGCAGCCAGGGAACGCACAACTACAAGTTTACCCTAATAATGCCCACCCTGTAACAAGTAATAGGAGAATATCAGTAAGTCTTCAACTTTTTGGTTTGGACATAAATCCAGTGTGGTAGACTCAATGCAGGTGAACCTAAGTCGTGCCCCAAAACAAAAACAAACAAACAAACAAAAAAAACCTGGAAAGATTAGTACCTAGACAATAAAAGAGGCAGGGCCACCAACATTATCACTATTAGGGATGAGGCCTGGTTATGTTCACACCCGTTATCAACTTACTTCATGACACTTGTTTCGCCAACATCTTGTATTGACTGGCATTGATACATCAGCAGCATGTTGCTACCTGCAAAATAAGCCAATGGGAAATGTCATCACTACTGGACAAGATAATACAGTTGTGGTCCTGCTGTATAAAAAATACATGGATATAATAGCTATATGATTCCATTCAATTTTTATAGTTGTACCGCCATTCCATTTAGCTAGTCTAGCTATTAGGTGAGCGAATTTTTAATTTCACTGATATTATTACGAGCAAGTGACAAGTAGTACCCTTTAGACACTTGCTAACTAATGATAGGATTAGATGGAGGGGGGACAACCATACTGTCTTGTGAAACCACTGAAGATGACTCATGTCAAGTTTACATAGCAAACAACCAGTTTTCATTTTTGTCAGACTTAAATACTAGCAAACTCAAACAGGCACCTTGTACACACTATTTTGTCTCAAACTACTTACGAAACTAATGTACAGAATTATTAGACAGTCCTCCTCTCCCACATCACGAGAGTATTACTAGATTGGCATTACTTTTTTAAGGGGTGCAAAGCTTTTAACTTACTCTTGAAAGCTGAGAGAGATACTTTCATTTAACCGAACCGCCATAATGAAAAGTTAGTCTCATGTACCCAATCCCTTTACCAACCGCTAATCGAGTGTAGAGGTTCTAGGTTGGTAAAGGGTCTCGCCGTCCCCTGGCTTTATTATGTAGCTTTTTTTGCGTTGAGCTACGGGGCTACTAGCTATATCACCATCCCTTCCAAACGTGCCTGCAAGGAATACCACCACTCCTTAATGATTATCTCCTCTCTTTGCACTCACATCCTATCACAGGACGATGAATATGGACTTGATATTATCGCTCAGCAACTCAAATCCAAGAATAGGGTGAGGACACATATCTTGGAAGAAAACTCAAAGGATGCCGAAGACCTCATGAAATTGCTATCTGCCAGCCAGAAGAGAGCAGTGAACCTAGCAAAGGAAAAAGGATCATAAACCTGGCTGACAGTGCTCCCACTAATGGAACACGCTCCGCTCTACACAGGGGTGCATTTCACGACTCCCTCGCACTGCGCTATGGCTGGACCCCTGGGAGTACCAGCTAAATGTGCATGTGGGGCCGTCTTCTCAGTTGAGTATGCCCTTTCATGCCCCAAAGGGGGGTTTCCATCCATCAGACACAACGAAATACGGAATTTGACAATTTGACAGCAACACTCTACTGAGGAGTGCAAGGATGTATGTATTGAGCCTGACCTTCAGCCCGTGTTTGAAGAACTGAATGGTGCGACTGCTAACTCACAGCCAGGAGCAAGACTCGACATTGCAGCAAACGGTGTTTGGGGCGGCAATCACGAAATAACATATTTTGATGTAAGGGTATTCAACCCCTATGCCCCTTCCAACAAACATTCAGACATGCAAATGGTGTATAGGAAACACGAACAAGCCAAGAAACGGGCATATGAGGAGAGAATTAGAGAAGTGGAACACGCCACATTCACACCAGTTGTACTCTCTACCATGGGTGGCATAGCAAAGGAAGCCAATATATTCTATAAAAAATTTAGCGTCCATGCTCGCCAATAAGTGGGAACACAGTTATAGCAGTACTCTTCAATGATTACGATGCCGCCTATCCTTTTCTCTTCTACGGTCCTCTATCCAAGCCATTCGAGCCAGATCATCCATTGGACATGCTGTAAGAATACCAGCAGTAGACCGGTGACCTCAGAAGCACATCTAAACTGATTTAATTTCATTTGCTTTTTGACTGTAACTCAGTTTATATTATTTTGTATTGTATTGTATTGTATATATTTAATTAAAAAAAGAAAAAAGAAAAAAAAAAGCTAGATTACTGAACTCAGTTTTGGTAGCAACACCTTGACAGAACAGTGAGTAAAGCCTACACAAACCAAAAGCGGTTGATTTAAATTCTAAGCTTACAGCTTGTTCCAATGCACGGATGATCCTAGTGTCTTACAACTAATATATAGTTTGTTTCGAGTTCATATTCAAGGGTTGTACGCAACTGTGCTAATCAATTAATTGGGTAAAGGGATTTACAACTGTTTCATCTTAAACGACTTCTCAAAGTGGTTCGGTAAAGCGTCACCTTTTCAATTGCTATGGTAAGTTGATTTGTGCAAAGACAAATGCTGTTTTTACTTTCTTGAATTGCGTTGACACTTTTACCATATTATTAAGATGTAAGCTGCATAGCAGAAATGCAATCTCAGGTTTTATTTAATTGTCTCCTTTTTTTTTTTTAAAGCCTAGACTATCCCTGGCAGATGAAACCAATGAGACTCATTACTTAAAGGTTAATGTCATCATAATAATATAATTTTAATAACTATTAGAAATAACCACATATACATATTTAGCTGTGTTGTTCTCAAACTTAGCTACCAAGCATGCCTTGAAATTCTTCATTAGAACTTTAAGCTCTTCAGCTTCCTCGTTGTTAGTGCTGTGAATAAAAACATTAAATTGAAATTAGTAAAGCTAGCCACTATGAATATAGCTTGCACAATGATGCATAAAGTGTGCTTGATAGAATCTTGCCCACTAAATTGTGAACCACATAAGACCAGCATAATGATATGCACATTAATTGTAAACATTCAATAATTATTTCCATCAACAAACTGGCCAAAGTTGTAGTCAGCCCACTAGCTAGTTCCTACCACTGTGTCAGTAGTTGAACACCTCTTAAAGTAGCAAGTCTGCATGGGCGTACTGATACACTCCACAGAAGTGTAATAAAGTCACTATAGCTTATAAGGGTGTCATGCTACACTCCACAGTGTTACCAAACACTTCAGAGTGTAGCACAACACCCCACAATACAGAAGTGTTCCACTACACCCCATTAAAGGTGTAGTGGAACACCCCATTTTTTACAGTGTACTGTAGACAAAATTACAATCAAGATATACATTATAAGCTATTATTAATCGATACAATCACAGAAAATCATGACACAATAATAATGTTGCAAAGTTCTATTGACAACTAACTACTAATGATTATGTTGCATATGCTGTGGCCACTACAAGTTACTCAGCTCAATTGGCCATAGGCAGAATTACTTTGTAGCTCAACATCATGTGCAGATTTCACTTCCTTGCTAGTATTTATTTCATCGTATAAAACTTGGTTAGTTTTATTTTTAGATTTTCTATGAGTAGACTTGAAATGTGCTTTATTGGTAATATAATAGATTAATAGTAGTATAAGTATGCATCCAATAGCTCCAGTGATATTTCCTACTATGAATGAAGTAACACTCGCTGCAGCTGCAATTAAATAATATATATTATATATCTTAAGTTTATTGTTTTCTCCATTGTGCTAATATATTTATTAGCTATCATACAATAATAATATTATTGTAATTAATATAGTATGAAAAATATAGGGATTATGTATTGTTGCTTGATTGCCAATGATGGCATAATTTGATATTAATGCTATACTGATTTTAGTATAATATATAACCTATAATAATGTGAATAATTATTTCGAAATTTTTTTTTGAACTATTTGCTAAACCCAAGTTCAACTAACAATTTTATACCTAACCGGGAGACACCTGGTTCTGCTACTCTTTCTTTGCTGGTCACAGAAGTCTCATTTTGTGTAAATGGATTTGGTATAACATTAACTGTAGATCTGATCATAGAATTGCTTACATTAGAACCATCATCATCTAAACATAATAATGAACATAAATATTATGATACAAATTATACTTTAAGTAGCTCTTTAGTTGAATGGCTAAGGTTTATAGGTGGCTTGAATTTGATAGTTCACTAAGAAAGAACAAGTATATGCTACATTATTTTTTTCATTATTAAGAGTTTATAAGAACTGCTAAAACATTTTATATTTTTGGGTTATTATTTTTCTATTTTATGACAAAAGGCATTATGTGTTGCTAATAACACTTGGAGACAAAAAATAAAAATATACAATGTGACTCTCATCAAATTATTGATATCATTAAAAAATAGTACATAAATAAAATAAGTTTTTGTTGTATTTCTTACCAGTAGTCAAATGATCAGTAGCTGAAGTATCTAAATATAAACATTAACAAATGTTTATTCATCAAATTGTATTAGTTAGGCATTATTATATCTGAGTACAAGCTATTCCTAAGCAATATTCATGCTTGCTGATATTTAAAATTACAAATGCATTTTTTATTTTCAGTTAATATGAATGACTTTTATAGGAATGTTTCATGGTGCTACTGTAACTAAGTAATAAATATTTGCTATCCAGATTACATACCAATGTACAATGTAGTTGTCACTATGAGTACAAAAGGGTTTGGTAATGCTCCAATAGGCATTGTACATTGACGAGCTGAGTTACTAAAGAATGATATTTCAGCAATGTATGGTTGTAGTGATGTCTCAAATACCAGAGTAATAATTCTAGCAGTAGTGGACAATGCCATATTACAACCTCTCACAAGATTATAACATGATGATTCTATTGTGATAGTTCCTATGTCAATATTATTATCACCAAGAACTTGAGTGATGTTAATTCCTATTCCTTTGGCAGGACAGTTAAACATGACTATTTCAATAAGCTCTACTCCAGTGTATGTAGTAACTCCATTTCCATCAAATACTGTATTAAAGTCAAATGTAATATTAGAATATGTAGAGGTGTTGAGTGTAAGTAGTTGTGTTGCCCACATGTCTCGATCTAGTCTTATTATAGGAATAATACCATCAAATAAAACACTGCTGCGTGGAGTACTACATTTTCTACCAGAATCTGACACATCAGAACAATCACCAATTGGAGATGACCCTCTCTCCGATATAGGATGTACAGGATTCACTGAATAAACTGGATAAACTGTTCATTGTCATAAAACACATAAATAAATGCAATTCTTGAAAATAATAATAATAATGTTAAATTTTAGAATTTAGACAATTAATAAATGGTTAGTGTTATTGATTTTAATTTGAAAAGAATTTGCCCCACAGGGTTGAAACAATCACTGAATAAACTGTAAAAATTGATTTTGCTACTACATTCAGACATTAAATTTCCTCATCTGTTTCATTAAAAATGTACAACAACTTCTAATTTTATGTTAGGCTTTTGAACACATTCGTTTATATGCTAATAGTCTATGGTATCACATAATGCTAATCAAGTTAGTACATGTCAATAAGTGTACCCAAACATGAATTCATGTAATAGTCTGGACATTGTATCTTCAAATAGGTTCTCTGTTTTATTTGGCAAATACAATTAATCGTTTAGGCTATTACTATGCAGTCTCCACCTTTTAGCTGCTATCTCAATACCAAACTATTCATTTCCTTTCAAACTCTAAAACAGAAAAAAAAGAACTATTGTTTGTGTGGCATTCCAGGTCATAATTGTGAGCATTTTTAAGTGTGTACATCATAATAATGTGCACAGCTATTGAGATGATATGATATTAAAATAAACAAAATTAGACAACAAATTTGAATTGATGAGTTTAATTTAAAAAATGCCAATAATAATATAACTCTTTGGTTCTTGAAACGTAGATCAGTAAATATAGGACTTACTCTGAGATAAGCTTGGAGCCAGCAATGAAGACATGATCACAACAATTATTGTCTATTTTAAGCATAAGAATAAAGGATTAATTATAATATCCTGTGGATATTATAAGTTAGTGGATTATGAGAACACTAGAACAGCTCATTTTGTATAATCTTGTAGTTATAATAGTTTCATGTATTCAATTTTCATGTATTTAATTTTGCCTATGCAATCTTATTCGTTAAAAATTAGCTTTTTTGCTACTTCTTGAAATTAACCCTATATTTAACTAAATGATTATTACAAAACTCCATCCATATCTAATGTTTACAAAAAAATCTCTGATACATTTATATTGACCTGATCTTCTTATAATAATAACACATAACATTATATGACATATTTTATATAATCTAATCTTACATTAAGCTTCAAGGAAATGGTTTCACATGTACTGAAGTGGTAGGATTAAAAGCTATACTCTTTATCTGTTATAAAATATCTTTTGCAAACATCAAATTTTAATGGTAAGCATCATAACCAAAGTTTAGATAAATTTAAGTCCAACAGTTTAATTGTAATTCCTTTTTACCCTTGACAATTGTTGTACTGTACAAAATTGACCTCTATTAGAAAAATATTTCTTCCAAACATGCTTGGCAAAGGGCCAACTCATATAATCTACATAAATTGCACTACTCAGTGTACTCTTTACTTTCAGCTGCAATGGAATGGACAGGCTTTTCGTAATGTAATGTTCTCAGAACATTTCACTTCATATCATATGATTTGTACAGAGGAAGGGTAGATATGAAAACTGCAATCTAAATTCGTTCCTCTTCATCAACTACATATCGCTATAGATTTCCGACATCCTGGTAGTTTATAGCTGTTTAGTATAACTGATTTTTCTTAAACCTTAATGAGTATCTCCATAACACTTGTCACTTAGTTCCTTATAATTAAGAAATTATAGCCTTGTTAAATCTAACAATCATAGTTCCCAACCTCAGTGAACAATTGGTAGGGACATTTTCTTCATTTTTCTTATATGATAGGGACAAATTTAAGGTGCAATAGGGACATTGATAGGGACATTGCCTTAATATAAAAATTACCTTAATTGAACATAGTTTTTGACACCATTTAATTTATTTTTTGAATTTTAAACAATCAGCACAATGCACAATGAATATGAGTAACTAAGCTAATGTAACTGGACAAAAAAAGAATTGATATGATTATTAAGGTAAGTTTAATTGTAAGTTTAAGGTAAGTAAGTTTAATTGTTGATGCTTGGCTTCTTTTAACTACTTTAGAAGTGGCTTTCTTGCAATCAAGCAATAAATCATTCGGCAGCTCAGTATCAATACAGCAGTCTTCACAATTCAATTTAATTGACATTAAGGCTGTGATAGTTGACTGGCTCAAATTAGAACGCTGGTCGGTATGTATTTTTCGTAACATAGAAAATCCTCGCTCTGCATCAGCATTGGAGGCTGGAATTGTCATGAGTCCTATCATTAGCTTGTACAGTAAAGGAAATCTTGGCTGAAGATCTAGAGTCAATAGTTGACTAACCTTTCTCCAGTATCTTCCTATCTGTGGCCTTTCAATACCATCAGCTGCTGTGTACATGTCTGGTGTAGGAAGATCAGCTGATGAAAGAGTGTAGTCCAAACACTCTTCCCGAAGCTTATCAAGAGAAAAGGTGTCTGATATTTCCAGTTGAGGAAAACGTTCAGCTAACTTAAGGGCAATACTTATAGTTGTTGTAGATGTCAACTTGGTAGGCAATAAAATTTCTAAGTCACGAAAAAGACTATCACCGAAAGGAAATTTTTGAATCATCTTTTTAATAGATGTGACATAAAACTTTCTTACTGCTTCAAAAAATGGCTTAGTATTACGTTCTTGTTCAAATACAGATATAGCGGCCCATGTTTCTGTACCAATGCCTAAATGCTCATTTTCTAACTGGCTATCAAATTTCAGATTTTTCAAATTTGTTCCTGAAGCTTGAATGGAAGCTGAGGTTAACAAATTGGCAGCATATAACTTAACTAATCTATTTATTTCAACATAGAGCTGACAAGTGGTATTTTGATATGATTTTTGAAAGATGCAATTGAAGCGATCTATATGTGGCAGGATGTAGGAGAGAAAGTAAAGAAGAGGCAGAACTAAAGGATCTTCAAGTCTAGCAGTAATGCTTTCAACCTTATTTGTTCTGTTGTCACAGGTCAAAAAATATGATTTTAACCCTTCATACTGATTTATATATCTGCGGACACATCGCAGGAGACTCAACCAGCGTGTTGTACTGTGCTTGAGAATGACTTCAGGCTCAGATGTGAACAAAGACTGCCATAAATCTGTAAATTGTTGCTTTCTCTTGCTACTATGATAAAAGTGGTAAAATACATCAACAAAAAGTTGATCAATATCTATAGGTAAAGTTTCCATTCCAGCTTTAACCACAAGATCTGCCAGATGACATATACATCCAACATCATGCAAAAATGGATTCTCATCTTTAATAAGCTTTTTTACACCAGATCTTGCTCCCTTCATCACGTTTGTGGTGTCTGACATGAAAGAAACAGCTCTACTAAAGGTGAGGCCAAATTTATGTAACGACTCTTTCAAAGCACTAAAGAGATTATTAGCCGTACCAATGTTTACAATTGGCATATCTAAAAATCTTGTCCGAATGTCACCTACTTCTGAATCAAATACTCTTACTAGGATTATACATGATTTGTCTGTTTTATCATTAGACTCATCAATCATTATAGAAAAAGGATTAGAAAGATTTTTTATTAATTTTGATGTAAAATAAGGAGCAAGAGCATCTGTAACAATTGCTGCACATTTTGTACGAGCACAAGAAAACTTCTTTGCAATTTCCGAGTCCTTGAAAATCTTAGTAAACAACTGTGTTGCATGATCACTATTGAGAAATGCAAGGTTATGTTTGCTCACAAATAATGCCCAGCGACTTTCAGCTTCTATAACACTCTGACTCTCAGAAGGCTTATAATAGCTGCAAATAGATTTCGAGGAAGAAGCTGATTTGGCCATTTCCAAGTGATGCTTTGAAGTCACATGCTTCGTGATGTCATGCCTTCCACCATGGGACACCAACAGGTCTAGCCCACAAAATATACATCTTGCATAGGTATTTCCTGCAATTTAAAATTACTTCAGCTAGCTACATAACCTAGCTGAAAGATATCCTAAGCTTAGTACTTACCTTTAGAGCTGGCAGTAATTCCATCAAATTCAGTCACCCACTTGCGATCAAAATGACTTGCTCTTTTTGGCTTCTTAGATCTAGGAAGTTCAGCCATCACTACGAAAAAGATTAGTCACACTAGAAAATTAGCCACTTCCAAATGAGCACGGGGGAAAAGTATTACATCATAAAATATCACGAGATTTTTTTGCTGAATTGGCATTTATCGAAAAGCTTAGTTTGTCGGGACAAATTCATCCTTTGAGCGTGTACCGGGACCGATGCAGAAATATCGTGAGTGTCCCGACCAAATCGGGACGGTTGGGAACTATAACTTTGCTGCTATGAAACAAAACATTTAGCCTACCTGATGCATCGTGGGTCACCAAGGAGGACTATTCCATAAACTGAGAACTTAAAGACCCCGAGCAATTCTAACTGGCAGTGTACGCCCGAATATTGTGCCGCAACTAAGAATTGCTTGCTAAGAGGGCTTGGTTTGTTAAGTTAGCCTTTGTGTTTGTTTTAGTTACCTATACAGAAGTGGAACATCTGGTCTTAGTTTGTTAAGGAAGCCAATGTACTTGTTTTAATTAGCTAGCAATAACTATGAGTCTGAGGCAGAAGAAAGCAGCCAGTATAGATCAGACTACAGCTCATCAGAGGCAAAATGACTGGTTTGATAGGCTTCAAAACTGACAAGGACTAGGGATGGCAATAAATATGGTCACATATGGGCATGAAAAATAGGGCGTTACTCAGTGACCACACTCAAACTATGCCGAAACCACACCTATCAAAATTAATTACCGGAAGCAGCAGCAATTACAATGCATTCATACATGGATGCTATTATTGTATACACGCTAACTATTTTATCAGCTTTTGTTTCATATAGACAACATGAGAATGTGTATGGTCTCGGTAGATATAAACTAGTGATGATCTCATTTAGTAAGCCATACGTGTATAATATGTACAGATATAATTAAATTCACTGAAGATTCCTCGTCAGATCAGAACATATCTGTTGTATCTAAGTTATAAATTTTGAATTTATTAATTTATGGAAGGAGTATTGAAATAGGGGATTTGCATGATGACATCACGTAACATCCTGCTACGCCCACCGATGGTATCACTGCACATCGTGTCCCACAGAATAGTTTTGCTGACCGCTTGGTCTATTTTTTGCTGTAGCACCAGCGCTAGGCTGCACAGAGCTTCCAAACTACAAGAATAGCTTTATTATGAAATTTAGTAACTGCTGATAGCAAAAGTTTAGGATTTTCAGCCCTGGTTATTGGAATTCCTGGGTGGAATCCAAAGAGGTGGAAGTTCAGATTGTTGACTTAATTCTAATAAAAAAAAAAAAGTGAAGTATTAAATTAATAGGGGATTTGCATGATGACATCACGTAACATCCTGCCACGCCCACCGATGGTATCACTGCACACCGTGTCCCATAGAAAATGTATTAGTTTTGCTGGCCATTCGGTCTATTTTTTGCTGTAGCACCAGCGCCAGGCTGCACAGAGCTTCCAAATTACAGGAATAGCTTTATTATGAAATTTACTAACTGCTGATAGCAAAAGTTTAGGATTTTCAGCCCTGGTTATTGGAATTCCTGGCAATGAAATTTGGTGATGGTTATCTAACCACCTTACTTCTTCTTGGAACTCATCTTGAAAACTGAGACAGCTGGTTTTTCTCAGAATTCTATAACCTGGTGCTGTGGATATTCTTAGAAGTAACCTGATTGTGGTGAAGTTATCATCTCCATAAACTAGTCAGGAGACATAAATGCAACCACCTGTTTGACAAACTCAGACTCTGCCAGAAATACCATTTATAAAAGCAAGTAGCTATAGTTGAACATCTTACTCTTAGTCAGCTTCATGTTGTGAAGTTGAGATAGATAAAAGGTATGCATTTGCTAGCAAATATTGGCAACTTAAAAGAAAGGTAAGCAAAATGGTATGTAGCTAAACAACAGCCTCACAATACTGTGACTTGTGACAAAGTAAAGAGGTCTAAGACATACTTCCTAAATTGAATAATATAATAGATCCAGATAGTTGTCTTTGAGAATCAAGGTATAAACGAAAAACAAGAAAAAATATTTACCACTATTTTGCCAACTCCATTACTAGCTATCAGAAGTTTGGACATTGAATTAGCATTAACAGGTTTTTCTCTTAGTGCACTCAATTATTGGTCCACTAATTTGATTCACTTCATAGTATTTTATTATGATTATCATCATCATTATCACCCGCAAATACATTTTCTCACAAAGCTTGTGGGACTGTATCAGTAATAAGGTCCTGTTTGTTTGTTTTTAACTAGAAATTATAATGTCCCTTCGCTTTTTTTTTTACCTCTTCAACAGGTAGCTAGCTAATGGCATTACTTAACTCCACAGTAGGTGGGTTAGTTTAGGTAGTTAATGCACGGACATCAATGTCCTGCAGAACTGGCATAACTATTGCTTTCATGTTTTACACTGTGGTTAAATGAATAACTGTAACTAAACAATCAAAGAAAATGAATACTTATTGAACTAAGGGGAGAAAGATAATTAAAATAAACATAAAAACATACTCAATCTAAATAAAATAAACTTGATCAGTAATAAGAGGCAATATTTGTAGGCTTGCCAATTCTCCACTGCCGTCCACTGTAGCAATGTTTTTTGTTACAATATCCTCCACAAAGATAATCAAGAGTTCTTCCACATTGTGGAGCAAAACAGCTGATGATCAGTAAAAATACAAATCCTTTCTTTTTAGAAATTAATCATTTCTTTCTCATCAGTTTATTCTTAGGAAAGTTATGAAATGATCACCATGTCGTTATTTCTTGTGTTATCTTAGCATTCAGGAACAAAGCAATCTCTTTTTTTAACTTCTCTTGTAAGACTCACCAATCCCTCCAGAGAAATTAGTATCTTCACCACAATCAGCTTCTAAGAAGCAGGCCACCATCAGGCTATAAAATTCTGAGAAAAACCAGGTGTCTCAGTTTTCAAGATGAGTTCTAAGAAGTAGGGTGGTTAGATAACCATCACCAAGTTTCACTCATCAGCTGCACTCATTTCATCTCATGCATGTCAGCATGTAACAGTGTGGTTTTGTAATAATGACAATATTTTAGAGTCCATGAAACAGGGTTGAACCCCATGTAACCACCAAGTGTGTGTGTGTGTGTGTGTGTGTTGGGAATTTTCACATATCAACAATGTGTCTTAAGTCTTTAAGTTTAGGTGTATGTATATGATGTAGCATGCAGTGTTTGTGAAAGATGTTTCTATGCTAATTCTTTAGCCTTCCAAGTGATTTACCAAAGTTAGTTATCAGCAGCCAAAAATAAAGTGGCAGCTGTTATCTAGGGTCCTCCTGCTTTTTCCCTCCAGATTGAAGGTCTATACTTCCTGAGTAAAAAAGTAATTTGAGTCATACATGCAGATAAAATTACATAATTCTTAAACACAAAGTTCATGCAACAGCCAAAAATAAAGTATTGTACCAAATAATATAACAATGATTTAACAATAATATATGATCAGTTAATAGGAATTGGAGCCATGACAAGAACACTATCTTCTCCAATGTTTCTTCCAAAATTAACCTTTGTTTTAACAAAAACAACTCTGTCAGTTATGTTTTGAATATAATACAATCTGAGATCATCTTGTAAAGTAGCTGCCCATACTTGCGCGGGAAAACCAAACCATCCATGGCACTGATGTGGAATGTAAGGCACACATTGTGCTAGCCATAATCTGTTGGTCTCAGTTGAAGTAGAATTACTATAGCTTACAATTCCTGTGCAGCATACAAATCGGATTATTTCAACTAATTGATTATTAACAATTACCTTTGAAGAATTTCCATACCTTGATTTTTCTGATGCTAATTTGATGGCCCCATTGACAATTGCATTAGTGTATTTGTGCAATCGCACAATGTGGTAGTTGTTGCCGTCATAGGTGGTGTGTAAAACTTGATGTATTCTTTCCAGTTCGATTTCGTCAAAAACTTTTTGAAATATTGGACGGAGAGGTTTAATTTCGTTTTTGCCAAGAAAACTGAAATCAGACAATGTTCCTTTCTTATGCTCATGAAGAAAAGATGAAAATTCATTTTGGAATTCACTAGGCCATAGGCTACTGTCAGTAGACTGCATGCTTGTGAGTTTCCTCATAATTTGTATCGGTGTTGTGAGTGTTTGTATGGAAAGAACCAGCAATGCCATTCATACATTCAAAAGCAAATAACCAGAAGCCATAAACAGGACCATGTTTTCTGATACAGTCAGTGAGATGGGCTGCCAAATGCATATTTGGGGTTAAGTTATTCTTCCCATATAGCTCTTCAAACTTGGTGCAAAATTCATCAACCAATTTTTCAGCTTTCAGTAATTTTTCTTCCACAACTTGTTTAGAACATAATATTTTGGTAGCAGATACAAAAGTTTTCCAACACTTAAAATCATTTTGAGGCGTCCAACTTTCCATTGATCAGCTTTAAGTCAGACAAATTTTGAAATTATTTTACATGGAATGCGTCCAATGTCTGGTGGGCACAACATTAGGTTGATTCTGTGCTGTATTAAAGAAAACTGTTGGTCAGATATTAAGTCGTGTGAAATCCATAGCATTATAATATGGTAATTCGTATAAAAGGGAATAGCGGGCTCCATATTCATGTTCTATGGCTTTGCGCTGAACCTCTGTTTTAGCAGTATTGTGTTTTCTGCCAAACCATACATGTAATGCATGTGATCTTGGCTCCCATTCTGATTTTTTTAATCCAGAATAGTCAGGATAATCCCCAAATTGCTGAGTGGTAAAGGATTTCAAACAAATATTGCAGCCACGAAAACCACGATGACCAACAAAGCCACCTACTTTTCTTGCAGCAGGAATGTCACATGCTAGGCAAGAAATAGCTGCTCTGATTACTATAGTCTTGATATTTACTGTAATAGAAGTTCCACTTTGCTTGGTTCATTGGGTCCAGGCATTTACCCACAATCAAAATATTTTCACGTTTGTAGCGCAACTCTCTGGGCAAGTTTCCAACTACTAAATATAAAATACCAATGGAAAACTGTGTATGCTAGAATGGCAGAAACCAGTAACAGTTTAAGGTCATTAGATAGTTGTTAGGTGCAGCTAGAAATGGCAGCCCATTCATGTCATACTAAAAAGACTTCCATACCCTTCCATCACAATTATATCAGTAAATACATAATCTCTTTCCGTAATTTTCCATTTCTCACATAACGTATGCATGTTAGGTTTGCTAAGTAGTTGTTCCAAACTTACTACTACACTTTTGTAGCAGTACACTTTAAATGGAACTAAGTGGAATGTACCAGAAGAAGTTTTAGCCTGATTCAAAAGAATTTCACTGCATTGTTTTCTCATTCTAACTTGACTATGACTAGGATATCGTACAAAGGTGCAAGTCTTACATACTTTTTTCCTATTTTCATATTTACAGCACTCACTGAAAGTGCATCACGGACCAATATTTATTGCATTTGCTGATTACTGGAATAAATTTTATACACTAAAATAATTATATGGCTATAAAGTGAGTATTGTGAACGCCATTTGGATTGTTGTAGTAGCTACTTTAAGGGAGTAACACCATATTTGGTGCATGATAAGGGTATAGAACACTTGGTCCTTGAACATGGGCGTATCACAACACTCCATTTGGTATCATAAAGGGTGTACAGGGGTGTAACTGAACACTTCCTATAGGTGAAATGGAAACACCCCATGAGGAGTAGTACAGCTAGTGTTACCTGGACACCTCAAAATGGGATTCCCATGCATCCCATTTATAACAGTGCATGCCAAGCACACTTTATAGAGCTAAGAAATTCTTGGGTAACCCTGAAGATAATTTTAAAACCTATGCAGTTTGTCACAGCTGTCATAAATTGTATGACATTATATCTGTGTGAACTGTTCATGAATGAATGAAGATGCTCAGGAATTCTTCATACAGCCAGGATGATTAGAACTTTTCATCACTCATGTCAGCAGTGATCTACAAACAGCAACAATAAACAACAACAAAACATAATGGTAATTGACTTTGGACCTGTGTTGGGTTAAGCCTTGTAATTAAGAACTTAAGTCCAAGCTCAAGCCTTTATAGATTCTGGAGCTTAAGCCCACATCAATTTTAAATCGGACTTAAGTCCAAGCTCAAGTCTTTATTGAAAGACTTAAGTCCAAGCTCAAGCTCTATTCAGAAGTTGAAATTCTTTATTATTCATTTATTGTGAAAGAACATTGAAAATTACATAATTCAATTAACAAAAAGGAAATGACTTTATTAATCTTTTTGTGAAAACATTGAAAATTACATAATTAATTAAACAAAAAGGAAATGACTTCATTAATCTTTTTATTGTGAAAACATTGAAAATTACATAATTCAATAAACAAAAAGGAAATGACTTATATTGGTTGTGGCTAATAGCCTATTAGGTAAAATGGGAAAGATTGTCTAATAATATTGATTCTTTGCTTCCATTCAGCAAACAACTATCAATCTTTTGAGCTTAAGCTCAAGCCCAATATTTTGTGATAGAGCTTAAGTCCAAGCTCAAGCTCTTGACCATTTATATAAAATGGGCTTCAAGCCTCTTCAAGCCCTTGACAAACCTGGGCTTAAGCTCAAAAAGGTTTAAGCTTAACTGTGCTTGACCCAACACTGCTTCAGACATTCCACACCTTTTCCCAAATCTCAGCATGTCATACTATTTTCACAAGTAAATTTAAATAAAATTCCAATAAAAATTGTATTGCACTTATATAAAAATGACGACAACAACAATAGTAATGTTTAGAAGACAGCAAGGACCCAACTTTGTTTATTGTAATTACATGAATATAATAGCATTTGACACTCAGGTCATGTCCATTCCCACACTTTCTCTTGAAGTCTTTATGAAGTTCACTCACACTCTCATTTAACCTATTAGATTCATATCAATACTGTATGATTGGAAACATTCTACTAAGTGTCTTTTGTATTGATACCCATTTGTGTACAAACTGACTGTTCAGTTCCCGACCAGTCTTACTGCACACTTCATGTAATAGCTAAGAATACACTAAAATATTTCTCTCTCCTCCCCACCATACACTCGCACACAAAGTGTTTGCATTCTCTCCAATAATAGGAACTATTAATCATATATCAAGCTTATGAGAGATCAAGTAATCTTCAAATATAGCTTAAGCAAGGATCCTTTACCAATAAAAAGTGCCCATGATACAGACCTTTATGAAGTGCCGATGACTCTTTACCAATATAAAGTGCCCCTGATAGACCTGTATGAAGTGCCTGTGACCCTTTACCAATATAAAGTGCCCATGAACAGACATTTATGAAATGCATGTGACACTTTACCTATATAAAATGTCTATGATACAGATTTTTCCAAGGTCTTGCAGGATCAGAAATTGTTTACCTAAGTGCCTATAATACAAACCTTTATAAAAACGTCTATGTCTATAAAGTGTATATAACAGTACAGACTTTACCAAGTGGAATCAGAAAACTTTAATAAGTAAAGGTTCAATGAAGTCGTTTTATAGGGATCTTCAGTGGGATCAGAAACAGAACTGTATACTTATCAAGCAAGTGCAATATGATAGTATAGGCTGCCAATTAGCAGGTCTATCAAGCTGCTTATTTCATTCAATCCATCAAACTATAGCTTACAACAAATTACTGCTGTTAATCTACCTCCATAATTATAGAGTTTACGCTAAATTGGATAGCCGTAAAAGTTACTAGAATTTTGCCCCCCACCCAACATCATTCTAATTTAACATATCAAAAAATGTTGGACATCAGTAATACAAATGTTTCTAAAAGTACACACCCCCATAAACGTACATCCTGTTAAGTTCCAATACATTACAATGTCAATCTTACTCTCTTATAGAGGTTTTCTCTTGCTGTACTCAATACAGAACGAAATATTCACTGGCTACGGTTCTCCTAACATTCTTCAATACCTCAGTGTGCTCCTGGACAAGTGGGAAGCTATAGGGACTTAGGAAAATATTCTGTTAAAGTGTGTGCAGTATAAATATAAAAATCAACAGTATTAAGAATTACATAGCCAAACCTTTCTCGAACCGTTTAATGCTTTTTTGATTTTATTCCCTAATTCTTGATAAATCTCTAAGGGTCCAGAGAAATGTGAAGAAGAACAATTTTCTGAAGATTCCCGAACTGCATGTTTAGCAATGGCCCTAGATATATTAGTATCTTCTTCTTCAGTATGCTGCTTAGCTCTCTTGAAGTCAATTACATAAATGTCTGCCAAAGATGGTTCTTTGTAGTAAGGCATACTTCTCTTTCTAAGGACTCTGCTGAGACTGCCATGATAAAACCAGCTGCATTATTTTTTTTACTGGGCAGTGATGTCATAACCACTTAAAAAAATGTAGTTGTGGTTAAATTAGTCATCCAGGCATGTAGCCTCAGTTTTGTTTCCCTTTTAGGTCGCATGTTTTTCATGATACAGAGAATAACATTTATTAATAATATATTGCATTTAAAAAAAAGTAATGTTTAAGAAAATAAGAAAGCACTCCCTATGAATTTTCTAGAACACATCTGCTCGGTAAAGATTGTCTTGTCACAACAACGTAAATCAGATATATGGTAAAGGGTTCTTCATCTAAACAGGTAGTTGAACCTGGTCAACCAAATAGATGGTAATGGGTGTGTTGTCACAATAAGATAACACTAGTACTTGGTAAAGGGTTCCCAATCCTACATCATCTAATTTCATGGTAAAGGGTACCTTGTCACCACATTGTAAATTTAATATTGGTATAAAAAATTCCTAATCTAAATAGAGCCTTGGAAAAGATTGAGGTTGTGTCACAAGCATTGGTCAACCGTAAAGTATGTCAAATACAGTAACCCAGTCTAGAACTTGGTAAAGGGTTCCTAATTCCAATAACTGGCCCATTCACCAGGACTCACATTTAGTCAGCAATCACACTTTAGGTATAGGGTGTCTTGTCAATAGATATGTTATTAATCTGATACTAAATGAGCTTTCAATTTTTTGTGCCACATGACACACATTTTCCAACCAATGGTCACTAATGTATATTAGCCTCTCCACTCTAACATTAATGATCATCACGCTAACTTTGTGCATTCTCTTACAATTCAAATATCAGCTACAAAATCCAAGCACAAAGTGTGTGGGAATACTCTACTAACTAGAAAAACGGAATCTCACCATTAATATAGAAGTGCAGCATGTATCTGCTGTTACTAGAATCATTTAGGGGCTCTCCCAAAGCTATTCCACAGTGTCAGCTGTCCAGTGGAGGTGCACTGTAGAGGAGTAAAGCCAGACCTATTCGGTTTCTATATTTATACCCATCCCGAAATAATAATTATGCTTAAATCAGCTACATTATAATAACTATAAAGTGACCATTAGAGTAACGTTAAGGGCAGCCTCGAAATAGTGAGGACTTTCAGTTGTCAGTTGCCTGATCACTACGTGCAAATTCCAGATAAAATTTGCAATCGCAATTTAGACAAAGTAGCTAGCTACTGCCTACCACTACATAATGACTGCCACCCTATCTTAAAGATTAGAACCAACATCCCAGCAGATTATTCAGCATATTTTTTGGGGGCTGCATCTATGATGCTGAGGCTTCTCTTTACTGCTGCTAGATACTAATACCTAAACTTACTATTTGACAAATTCAATCAATACTTTCTTTCAAAACTGGTCATTAAAAAGTTGCAGCTACCCAAATTTAAAACTCAAACATTATACAAAATAGCGCACACCACAAATTACAATCACACTAGTTCACCCACACTAAATCACTATCATTAAAAAAACTTTGGTAAATTACTTCATCTCAATGGCATCTCTCTTGTTCTTGGGGGCTCGATCGAGTCTGACCTTTATCGACACCATCAGCCTCCTACAACTAACACCACCGCGCACAAAATACGCGAAAACTGGAGAATTTATACCACACATTGACGGTCAATGATCGGTAAAAGGTCTTCCCTGTATACCTGAGCTGCTCTGGGGAGAAAAGGGCGTGGCTGCACTACGAGGATTAAAAGAAACGCTGCAAGCTTTCATGAGACATCTGAGGAAAACCACTCACCTGGGAGCATCATTTACAATTTTAGGTGAGTTTGTTTTTCCTTTGGCTCTCGAGGTGATTTATACAGGTGTGTGTGTGTGTGTGGGGGGGGTTGAGGGGTTGGGGAATGTTTGTCCAGTCAGGTCAAATATTGAAGTCATACAGATGAAAACAAGACAAACTATTATGAATTATGCACCTCAACTAAGTAGAAAAGAAGTATTTGACATTTTAAACAAACTAACAGGACAGTAAGGCTGTGATTTTTCATATGTCTTTTTAATTTTCTTCTTAAAATGTTTTGTCAGGGAAAAAAGTATGGAGGGTGAACGAAATATGGGGTGGGGGGAGGGAATCCCA
>WLWD01004723.1_pt1 | contig 62990 bp, 71 predicted proteins | sample 6712731 | NCBI WGS metagenome assembly WLWD01 (sample SAMN12718690, study PRJNA576275) | sponge metagenome | isolation source: marine sponge | host: Mycale hentscheli | place: New Zealand: South Island, Marlborough, Capsize Point | collected 2014-11-01
TCATTTTGATGCTGAAGAGAATTCGGACGGCACGTTTGCGACCAGCGAGAGCCACGCAGAATATTGCGAGCAAGGCGATGTTGACGTCGTGAAACCGTGGCTGATCCATTCCGAATTTGCCGGTGATGAAAAATCTATCGCGGTGATTGTGCGGTCAAAACGGTCCGGTACGTTCAAGCAGTATCGTTATCTCGAAGATGGCAAACGCGTCGTTATTAAGGGGCCGGAGCAGGTGCCATACGCGTTGGCGTAGGAGAGTAAATTGAAGTTCGGCTATTTCACGCTTTCGGATAACCACTACCCAGATAATCCAAGGTCGGCTTCTGACTTTGTTCTCGAAATTCGTGAGCAAGCAATTCTCGCAGACAAGCTAGGCTATAATTCCGCCTGGATTGGCGAACATCACTTTGACCGGCTTGGCGTGAATTCACGCCCCGATATTTTGCTGGCGAGTATCATCCCTGAGACCGAAAACATTCGTCTCGCCCCGGCGGTGAATGTGCTGCCGATCCATCATCCTATTCACGTCGCTGAAATGTGGGCGACCCTTGATTTGCTGTCGGGTGGTCGCGTCGATTATGCCTGTGGGCGCGGTTATGACCGCGAGGAGTATATCCCGTTTGGCGCCGACTTTATGACCTCGGCCGAAGTGTTTGAAGAAGGGCTTGACGTCTTAAACAAGGCTTGGACCGACCCTGGTGTTTGGTCGCATCACGGTGAGCATTATCATATCGATGATATGGAGATCACACCGAAGCCGGTGCAGGACCCCATTCCAATCTATGTCGGGTCATTCTCGAAGACCTCAGTCGATCTGGCGGCGCGCAAGGGATTCAACATCGCCTATGCGCCCTTCGCAGCAGCGATGGTGTTTGGTGGTTTAAAAGAAGCTGTCGATGCGTACCGGGAAGCGACTATTGCGGAAGGCAACACACCAGGAAAAGCGATCTGTAGCTATTTCATCTATATCGCCGACACACCGGAGGAAGAAGATCGAGGGCGCCAGTATCAGATCGATTATTTCCAGAATTGCGTGTTGCGTGCTTTCCCGGATGACCCAAGCAAGATGCCGCCGACCATGCATTACTTCATGAAGATCAACGAGGTTTTGCGGAACACCAAGAAGGAAGATCTTTCAGATCGCTCTATTCTCATCGGCTCACCTGCAAAAATCATCGATAGTCTCAAGAATATTCAGGCTGCTGGGATTGATGAAGTGATCCTCTATTTCAATGTCGGGCGCAAACCGCATGAAATGGTGAAAGAACAAATGCATCGTTTCACTGAAGAGATTGCGCCAGCCTTTGCGGAGTGATGTTAAGCTAGGTTTCCAGCGACAGCGTGATCTTGCGTTCATCATGTGACGCGAACAGCCGCACTGGCTCGTTCTGTTTAATTTCCATTGGCTCCGAGAATGTGTAAACCGCTTGATGCCAGTGGGTAGGCGGTGCAGCTGGTGATGTCGACAGGGTGATCTCCGAACTGAGATGAAGATCGAACCAGAAGGCGACGCCATGCGCGACGCCGTCAGTGTGCGGTGTCAGGCGGAAACTCTCTTCCCTCGATGCCAACGTATTCTGTGTAAAGTCAAAGCTAAATACTGGTACTGGGTCGCTCAGCATTTGCCACTGATATTTCGACAGGTTTGTCTGGAGATACATGTTGGGTCGCAGTGCATTAAATAACGAAATATCAAAGCCGCTTGCCGTATCGACCATCCGTTCGTGCGCCAGATCTTCGCTTTCGATAGGGACGGCATAGACGGTTGCGGCGGCAGGAATGATCGTGACATCTGGTTTACACAGCCTGCGCCGCGCGTCGTCGATGGCTGTAAGGACATTCTCGCCAAGGAGCCCCGCATCGACGATCTCGGCAACTAAAACATCGGCAGGCTCGTCAATATCTTCGTCGAGAGTCATATCCTGAGATCGCTTGTGCAGAATAGAAATACGATTCTTAAACCCGTTCTGGTTCACTATTGTCTTCGCGGTTTCTGCCAAAACACCAACGGATTCGCAGCCCGTTACAGTAGCGGCACCGGCGCGGCTGGCCATCATTGCCAGCAAACCGGTTCCGGTTCCAATATCGAGAACGCTACAACCCGGTGTTACAACCGCTTTTATTGCTTCTTCAAAAGCCTGGTTTCGGTTTGTGTCGTTGAGCATGGCACTGTGCCATTGCGGCAAAACGAGTGCTAACGTGTGATCGAGCCCGGATTGAGCCGCAGCATTTTGTGGATCAATATCAAGCGCTGCGCGATAACATTTGCAGGCGGCATCGGTCATATTGGCCGAACGATATTCATCACCCAAGGCAACCTGCGCTGAAATGAGGTTTGGTTGGAGAAGAGTGGCCCGCAAAAGGTCGTCAATCGCCGCAGAGACGTCGCCAGCTTCTGAATAGACTTGCCCCCGGCGCAAATGTGCATGGCTTGCATGTGGTGCAATTTCTATCGCACGGTCGTACGCCTTGATGGCGAGTTCGAGAAATCCGAAATGCCGTGAGAAATCTCCGGTTAAACAAAGAATGTCGAATTCAGGATCGTCAGCGTCAATAGCCTTTAGAAGGAAAATTTTACAATTGTCGAAGTCTTTTCGTTCGTTGGCGATTATGCCCGCGAGCGTTGAACCGGCGGCGACCATGTCGCCTTCAAATTCGCTCAAAGCAGCGTCTGCTTCATTTAACGCGCCATCACTTAGATGTGTTAGAGCCGACAGCAGTGATTTTCCCCCGGCCGTACGCGCTACACCGGACTGGCTGACGGCCACTTCGAAATTGGCTAAGAGCTCGAAAAGACGGTCTGAAGCGGTCATTTCTTCGACTTAGTTGCTGGGAGCCCTGCTTAAGGCGTATAGCGCGACAGCCGCAGCATTAGAGACATTGAGGCTTGCGATCGCACCCGACCCCTCAATTCGGACTAATTCATCGCAATTTTCTCTGACCAATCGCCGTAATCCAGCGCCTTCTGCACCTAAAACCAGCGCAGTGTGGGAGGGTTGCTTAATTTGTTGCATGTCACCAGGGGCTTCAGAATCCAGACCAATGCACCAAAACTTGCTGTTTTTGAGGGTTTCAATAGCGCGCGACAGGTTGGTAACTCTGACGAGGGGTACTTCTTCGATGCCCCCGGACGCGGCCTTGGCAATAACGCCAGTGATCTGCGGCGCATTGCGGTCCTGTATTACAACTGCAATAGCCCCAAAAACTGCCGCAGATCGGATGATTGCGCCTATATTTTGGGGATCTGATACTCGGTCGAGGACGACGACCAGCGCCTTTTGCTGATTTTCGGCTTTGGCGCAGATATCTTCCACGGCAATTATGGGAAGAGGGCTCATTAAGGCGGCCATTCCTTGGTGCACTGCGCCGGGCGGTAATGCCGTTTCGAGCTGATCGCGGGAGACTATTTCAGGTTTTATATCGATTTCCGATGGAAATGGCTCATCCTCTGGTAAGGAGTCCCGTAAAAGCAAGACGCGTTTGGCCATTCGGTCAGAATTTTTTAGAGCCGCAAAAACAGCATGGTGGCCGTAAATCCACATTTCTTGTGAATTTCCTGACGTTCCCGGGTTTTTACGGCGTCTTGAACGGCCCCCCGCCATGTTTTTGTTCTCCTTGCACTTATAGTTTTACCCTTCTATATTGCGCCGCAATTGAATGGTAAAGCAAACCTCCCGCTCGCCAATGGAAATCAACGGGCAGGGGGTCTTTTTTGTTTGGCTCATTTAGGACATTGACAAGCGAACCTAAATTCCCGTATTTGCTCGCTAATTCTTCCATCTAACTGGATTGGAACTAGGAGGGGTGCCCGAGTGGCTAAAGGGGACGGGCTGTAAACCCGTTGGCTTACGCCTACGTTGGTTCGAATCCAACCCCCTCCACCATCCAGATGGTTTTGGGGATGCTAGTACCGGAAGATGTTAGTTTGTAAGGGTTTGGTTAGGTTTTTAGAAAGAAGGTTCGGCGAATAGAAATTGATTGAACATTACTGGCTTTTTATGCGGGCGTAGCTCAATGGTAGAGCCCCAGCCTTCCAAGCTGGTTATGAGGGTTCGATTCCCTCCGCCCGCTCCAGCATTGGATAAAGCCATGTTCTTGAAAATACTGTTCACCGTGATGATTTAACGTAGGCACGTTTTACGAAGACACGACGGCCCAGATAGATGCGGGCCAGATAGATAAGGGATAATACGATGGCGAAGGAGAAGTTTGAGCGTACGAAGCCGCATTGCAACATCGGAACGATTGGTCACGTTGACCATGGCAAGACGACGTTGACGGCGGCGATTACGAAGGTGCTTGCCGAGAGCGGTGGTGCTGATTTTACGGCGTACGACCAGATTGATAAGGCTCCAGAAGAGAAGGAGCGCGGTATCACGATTGCAACGGCGCATGTTGAGTATGAGACGGAAGCCCGTCACTACGCGCATGTGGACTGCCCAGGTCATGCTGACTATGTGAAGAACATGATCACAGGCGCGGCACAGATGGATGGCGCTATCCTGGTTGTATCAGCTGCCGATGGCCCGATGCCTCAGACGCGTGAGCATATCCTGCTTGCGCGCCAGGTTGGTGTTCCGGCGATTGTTGTCTTTATGAACAAGGTTGATCAGGTTGATGATCCTGAGCTTCTTGAGTTGGTTGAGATGGAGATCCGTGAGCTTCTGAGTTCTTATGAGTTCCCGGGGGACGATATTCCGATTATTTCGGGTACGGCGCTTGGGGCGATTGAAGACGGTGACAAAGAGACGGGTCATGATGCGATCCTGGCTCTGATGGCAGCGGTTGATGAGTATATCCCGCAACCTGATCGTCCGAAGGATCTGCCTTTCTTGATGCCGATTGAGGATGTGTTCTCGATCTCTGGGCGTGGCACGGTTGTGACGGGACGTATTGAGCGCGGCATTGTGAATGTCGGTGACGAGATTGAGATTGTTGGTCTTAAAGACACCGAGAAGACGGTTGTTACGGGCGTTGAGATGTTCCGTAAGCTTCTGGACAGCGGCGAAGCGGGTGACAATGTTGGTTGCTTGCTGCGGGGTGTTGACCGTGAAGATGTTGAGCGTGGTCAGGTTCTGGCACAGCCGGGGTCTATTACACCGCATACACAGTTTATGGCCGAGGCTTATATCCTGACGAAGGAAGAGGGCGGTCGTCATACGCCGTTTTTCTCGAACTATCGTCCTCAGTTTTACTTCCGGACGACGGATGTGACGGGGTCGGTTGTTCTTCCGGAGGGAACAGAGATGGTGATGCCTGGAGATAACATCACGATGGAAGTGACGTTGATCCAGCCGATTGCGATGGATGATGGGCTTCGGTTTGCGATCCGCGAAGGCGGCCGTACCGTTGGTGCTGGCGTCGTCGCTTCTATTAAGGCTTAGGGTGCAGGTAGAGTTTTCTGACTGTATATGGAAAAACAAGACAGTGAATTCCGCGTTGCTTATGAAAGATGATCATCGTGGAGCGGCAGTGTCGCATAGATTACAGCGTCGTCAGAGGCTTTCGGGCCTGACGGAGTTGTGAGGAGGAGTGTAGCTCAATTGGCAGAGCACCGGTCTCCAAAACCGGGGGTTGTGGGTTCGAGTCCCTCCACTCCTGCCAGTGATCTATTCGACCCTTTCGTATGTGACGCAAGTCAATGTAACTGTCCAAACGGTAAGTAAAATGGCGAAAACCAATCCAATGGAGTTCGTTCAGCAAGTTCGGCGCGAGGTGGCAAAAGTCACTTGGCCGACTCGCAAGGAAACGACTGTCTCGACGGTAATGGTGTTTATCTTTGTCCTCCTGACCGCGACGTTTTTCTTTTTTGTTGACCAGGCGTTGGCGGTCCTCGTCAAGCTGGTACTTGGTTTTGGAGGATAATCAGTGACTGCGCGCTGGTACGTCGTACACGTCTATTCTGGCTTTGAGAATAAAGTCGCTCAGTCTATTCGTGAGCAGGCTGTCCAAAAAGGCATGGACGATTTGATTGAGGCTGTTGAAGTGCCTTCCGAAGAGGTCGTGCACACGCGCCGTGGCACCAAAGTCAGCTCCGAACGGAAATTTTTCCCGGGCTATGTCCTAGCCAAAATGGAAATGACGGATGACTCGTGGCATTTGGTCAAAAATACCCCGAAAGTAACTGCTTTTCTCGGTGGTGGCGGCAAGCCTAGCCCGATAAGCCAAAAAGAAGCTGACCGGATCATGCATCAGGTCGCCGAGGGGATTGAACGACCCAAACCATTGATAACGTTCGATGTTGGTGAACAAGTGCGGGTCGCGGACGGACCCTTTAGCTCCTTTAACGGTATCGTTGAGGAGGTTGATGAAGAAAAAGCCCGGTTGAAGGTCGCGGTTTCGATCTTTGGTCGTGCAACACCGGTAGAATTAGAATATTCGCAGGTCGAAAAGCTTTAGATCTGTGATTGAAGGCCGAAATTTCGGCATAACCGTGCGGGAGGCTGGCCATAGTCGTACCGCGCCCTTAGGCAAAGGACTGAGGATAAAATGGCAAAGAAGATAGATAGTTATATCAAGCTGCAGGTTCCTGCAGGTCAGGCCAACCCATCCCCGCCGATTGGGCCGGCGCTGGGTCAGGCAGGGCTCAATATTATGGAATTCTGCAAGGCATTCAATGCTCACACGCAAGGTGGCGAGCAAGGTGTTCCGATTCCAACGATCATCACCGTTTATGCGGATCGCTCATTCTCTTTCGAGACAAAGAGCCCACCGGCTTCTTATTTCATCAAGAAAGCAGCCAAGCTGCCAAAAGGTTCGCAAGAGCCGGGGCGCGAAGTGGTTGGTGCGGTCTCGATGGACCAGCTCCGGGAAATCGCTGAGCTTAAAAAAGCCGATCTTAATTCGAATGATGTCGACGCTGCGACCAAAATTCTTGCCGGTACTGCGCGCTCGATGGGCATTCAGGTAACGGGAGCCTAGAGATGGCGAAATCAGGAAAACGGATGACGGCGGCGAAAGAAGCCGTCGACGGTGAAAAGCAATATGAAGTCGCTGAAGCGGTTAAGATTGTTAAAGAAAACGCCAAAGCAAAATTTGATGAAACGATCGAGCTCTCAATGAATTTGAGCGTCGACCCGCGACATGCAGATCAAAATGTTCGTGGCGTGATTGACCTGCCAAACGGAACCGGTAAATCGATCCGCGTTGGTGTCTTTGCCAAAGGCGATAAAGCGGATGAGGCTAAGGCTGCTGGCGCTGATGTCGTTGGTGCTGATGATTTGGCTGAACAGGTTCAAAAAGGCGATATCGATTTTGATCGCTGCATTGCAACGCCCGATATGATGCCAGTCGTTGGTAAGCTGGGTAAGATCCTCGGCCCCCGCGGCATGATGCCTAATCCGAAGCTTGGCTCTGTCACTCAGGATGTTGCTGCGGCGATTAAGAGTGCTAAAGGCGGTCAGGTTGAGTATCGGGTTGAAAAGGCTGGGATCGTTCATGCCGGCGTTGGTAAAGCCAGCTTCAGCGAAGAGGCTTTACTCGAAAATGTTCGTACGCTCGTGGGTGCCGTGAACAAGGCAAGACCGAGTGGTGCTAAAGGAACCTATATCAAGCGGATTTCGTTGAGCTCTACTATGGGCCCCGGCATCAACTTGGATATACCAAGTGCCATCGCCGAATAGGTGAATGGCGGAAAGAATTCTACCGCGTTGGCTTTGCTAAGGCGGTAGTTGCGTAAGGAGCCGGAGCGTATCCCCGGTTCCGACCTGTCCGAGACTACAGGAATCTGGAAGACCGCCGCTCAATGGTTGACCAGGGTAAAGCGGGAATTGACCCGCCTGTACAGACGGGGGTGCAAGCGTTTCTGTATCACTCATGTGGTGTTACGGGATGTGACTTGAGCTTCTGGGACAGGCGATCCGGACCCATCGGATTCGCTGGTGGGACCAAGTGTAAACGGGTTCGGCGTCTACAAGCAGATGTCGAGACAAACGCAAGGAGAAATTGCGTGGACCGAATGCAGAAAGAAGAGCTGGTTTCTATGCTCAACGGCGTCTTCGGATCGGCTAATCTCGTTATTGTCACCCGCCCGAGTGGGCTGACAGTAGCGGAATCGACCGATCTTCGTCGTCGTATGCGCGAGTCGGGGGCCAGTTTCAAAGTCACTAAAAACCGACTGACGCGTCTCGCCTTGAAGGGCACTAAGTTCGAACATTTAACGGAAATGTTTGCTGGACCGACCGCGATTGCTTTTTCGGAAGATCCGGTTGCTGCAGCGAAGGTTGCCGTTGAGTTTGCTGATGATAACGAAAAGCTTGAGATCATTGGTGGCGGTTTGTTCGAAAATGCCATGGACACGGCTGAGATTAAAACCCTCGCGAAGCTTCCGTCGCTAGACACATTGCGTGGCAAGATCCTCGGCATGCTGAATACACCCGCTACAAGAATTGCGGGCGTTGTTCAGGCACCTGCAGGTCAGCTTGCCCGTGTTGTTCAGGCACACGCGGCGCAGGACGAGGCAGCTTAAGCCGGTTAACCCGATTAATTGTTACAGAAACGCAAAGATACTTAGGAGAATAAAATGGCTACCGATCTTAATAAAATTGTCGATGATCTATCGGCGTTGACCGTTCTCGAAGCGGCTGAATTGAGCAAGATGCTCGAAGAAAAATGGGGTGTCTCTGCTGCTGCACCTGTCGCAGTTGCGGCTGCCGCTGGTGGTGGTGAAGCCGCCGCTGCAGAAGAGAAAGACACATTTGACGTCATGCTTACCAGCTTTGGTGAGAAGAAAATTAACGTCATCAAGGAAGTTCGTGGCATCACAGGTCTTGGCCTGAAAGAAGCCAAGGATCTTGTTGAAGGTGTTCCGAGCGCAGTCAAAGAAGGCGCGACTAAGGACGAAGCCGACGAGATCAAGACGAAGCTTGAAGAAGCTGGCGCAGCAGTCGAGCTCAAATAGGCTGTTGCTAAAGTTGCGTACAAAGTTGTTATCCGGCACTGCGGTATGGTCTCCATACCGCAGCCTGTCGGGGTTTATGTATTTTTCGGCGGAGCCTCACCAGCATGAAGTTGGTGTGGTGTCCGGCGTATGCGATCGCCCCTAGCGGTTAAGAGGTTTAAATGGCCAAGTCGTTCACTCAGCGCAAACGTATTCGCAAAAGTTTTGGCAGGCTTCATGAAGCCACACCAATGCCAAACCTAATCGAGGTTCAAAAGGCGTCTTATGACAACTTCCTTCAGATCAACGTGCCGACTCCGGAACGCACGAGCTCTGGTCTGCAGGCAGTTTTTGAATCTGTCTTTCCGATCAAAGATTTTTCGGAAAACGGTACGCTTGAGTTCGTTAAATTCGAGCTCGAAACGCCGAAATATGACGTTGAGGAATGTCAGCAACGTGGCGTTACTTTCGCCGCACCTTTGAAGCTGACGCTGCGGCTTGTTGTCTTTGATATCGATGAAGAAACCGGTGCGCGATCAGTGCGCGATATCAAGGAACAGGATGTCTATATGGGCGATCTGCCTTTGATGACAGACAATGGTACGTTTGTGATCAATGGTACTGAGCGTGTCATTGTCTCACAGATGCATCGTTCACCTGGCGTGTTCTACGATCATGATAAAGGCAAGACTCATTCGTCTGGCAAATACCTCTTTGCCGCCCGAATTATCCCGTATCGTGGTTCATGGCTCGATTTTGAATTTGATGCCAAAGATTTGGTTTATGTTCGTATTGACCGTCGTCGTAAACTACCGGTCACAACGTTGATGATGGCGCTGGATTCTGTCGCGACGGAAGCCAAACGGGCCGAGCTCAAAGAGGAAGGTCAAGTTTTAGCACCTGACGATGCGAGCGGAATGTCTTCCGAAGAGATCTTCGGAGAATTTTATCAGACCAAGATTTACACCAAGACCAAAGACGCCTGGAAAACCCCGTTTGATCCTGAAGCCTATCAGGGTGGCGTTAAGATCATTAACGATCTGATCAATGCCAAGGGCAGTAAGGTCATGGCCGAGGCGGGTACGCGGGTAACACCGCGCGTCGCTAATAAACTCAAGGCTGATGGGTTGAAAGACCAGCTCATTCCCAACGAAGAGCTGATTGGCCAGTACATTGCTGAAGACCTCATCAATGAAAGCACTGGTGAGGTGTTTGTTGAAGGTGGCGACGAGATTACGGAAGAAAATCTCGAAGTGTTGGCTGCAGGCGGGGTTAAAGAACTCCCCGTTCTTGCGATCGACCATTTGACCGTTGGGCCTTATATCCGGAATACGCTTGCCGTTGATAAAAATCGGACTCGGAATGAAGCTCTGATGGATATTTACCGGGTCATGCGGCCCGGCGAACCGCCGACGCCGGAAACAGCGGAAGCGATGTTCAATAGTCTGTTCTTTGACAGCGAACGGTATGATCTGTCTGCGGTTGGACGGGTAAAAATGAATGCGCGTCTGGAGTTGGATACAGAAGATTCTCTGAGAGTCCTCCGTAAAGACGACATCCTCGCTGTTATCAAGCTGTTGGTTCGCTTGAAAGACGGCCAGGGCGACATTGATGACATTGATCATCTTGGTAATCGTCGTGTTCGGTCCGTTGGCGAGTTGATGGAGAACCAGTATCGCATTGGCTTGCTTCGTATGGAGCGCGCTATTCGTGAACGGATGAGTTCTGTTGAGCTCGATTCTGTCATGCCGCAAGATTTGATTAATGCGAAACCAGCTGCCGCTGCGGTCCGTGAGTTCTTCGGATCATCGCAGCTATCTCAGTTTATGGATCAGACAAATCCCCTAAGCGAAATCACCCATAAACGCCGCCTATCGGCGCTTGGTCCGGGTGGCCTAACGCGGGAGCGGGCTGGTTTTGAGGTTCGTGACGTGCATACGACCCATTATGTCGGATTTGCCCAATTGAAACGCAGAAGGTCAGAATATTGGACTCATAAAACGCGTGGGCCAATATGCCGCGTTTAACCAGTACGGTTATGAAAACGCCATATCGTGTTGTCGAAAAAGGCAAGGTGACCGACGACGTCAAGTATCTCTCGGCGATCGAAGAAGGCCGTTATACAGTCGCGCAGGCCAACGCCGAACTTGACCGCAATGGTAAATTTGTTGAGGACCTCGTGAGCTGCCGGGTCAGTGGCGACTTTGCTATGTCGCTGCGTGAAGATATCGATTTCATCGATGTGTCACCGAAACAACTTGTATCGGTTGCATCTGCCCTTATTCCATTCCTCGAAAACGATGACGCCAACCGAGCCCTTATGGGATCGAACATGATGCGTCAGGCTGTGCCGCTCGTTCAAGCAGAGGCGCCGCTGGTTGGTACCGGTATGGAAGAAGCTGTCGCACGCGGTTCCGGAGCGACAATCGTTGCAAAACGAACAGGTGTCGTTGATCAGGTTGATGCCACCCGTATCGTTGTCCGCGCGACCGGAGATACCGAAGTATCGAGTGGTGGCGTTGATATTTATAATCTTCGGAAGTTCCAGCGATCGAACCAGAACACCTGCATCAACCAGCGTCCGCTGGTGAAGGTTGGTGATCAGCTCGTCGCCGGTGATATCATTGCCGATGGTCCGTCAACTGAGCTTGGTGAATTGGCTCTTGGTAAGAATGTGATGGTCGCCTTTATGGCGTGGCATGGCTACAACTTCGAGGATTCAATCCTGATTTCCGAGCGGATTGCTCGTGATGACGTCTTCACCTCAATCCATATCGAGGAATTTGAGGTAATGGCCCGCGATACCAAGCTGGGTCAGGAAGAAGTTACACGCGACATTCCTAATGTCGGCGAAGAAGCTCTCAAAAATCTTGATGAAGCAGGTATCGTCTATATAGGTGCGGAAGTTCAGCCAGGCGATGTTCTCGTCGGTAAAGTAACACCGAAGGGTGAGAGCCCAATGACGCCGGAAGAAAAACTGCTTCGGGCGATCTTTGGTGAAAAAGCTTCTGACGTTCGCGATACATCTTTGCGGTTGCCGCCAGGTGTCGCCGGGACGGTGGTCGAGGTTCGCGTCTTCTCAAGAAGAGGTGTGGATAAAGACGAACGCGCTTTAGCAATTGAACGTGAGGAAATCGAGCGTCTTGCAAAGGACCGAGATGACGAGCTTGCAATTCTTGAGCGCAGCTTCTCGCAAAATCTGAAGGATTTGCTTCTCAATCAGACGATTGTGAGTGGGCCTAAAGGTGCGAAAGAGGGCGGTCGGATTAACCAGCAGACACTCGACGAATACAATCCTCGTCAGCTGGCTCAGTTCACCGTCAAGAACGACAAGGTGATGGGCACGTTGGAAGCTGTTCGCAAACAGTTTGACGACAGTGAAAATCGTCTTCAGGCACGCTTTGATGACAAGGTCGATAAGGTCCAGGGCGGGGACGAATTGCCACCTGGCGTTATGAAGATGGTTAAAGTCTTTGTTGCAGTGAAACGGAAGTTACAGCCGGGTGATAAGATGGCTGGCCGTCACGGCAATAAGGGTGTCATCTCAAAGATCGTCCCGATGGAAGATATGCCGTATCGCGAAGACGGAACACCGGTTGACGTTGTTCTTAACCCGCTCGGCGTGCCGTCACGGATGAACGTTGGACAGATCCTTGAAACCCATTTGGGTTGGGCCTCTTCCGGCCTTGGGCGTCAGATCGGGAATATGCTCGATATGATCGTTCAGGACGGGAAGCTCGATAAGCTGCATGGTCAGCTGAAAGAGGTCTATGGCAAAGAGGTCTATGACGAAGACATCGCTAAACTAAGCGATGACGAAGTGTTGGAGCTTGGTAGTAATCTCCGTAAAGGGGTGCCGATGGCCACGCCGGTGTTTGACGGTGCTCGTGAAGATGACATTAATAAAATGTTGTCTATAGCAAGCCTGGAGACATCGGGACAGGTCACATTGTTTGACGGTCGTACGGGTGAAATGTTCGATCGCAAAGTGACAGTGGGCTACATCTATATGCTTAAACTTCATCATCTTGTGGATGACAAAATCCATGCGCGGTCAATTGGTCCCTATAGTCTTGTTACGCAGCAACCGCTGGGTGGTAAGGCGCAATTTGGCGGACAGCGGTTCGGTGAGATGGAAGTTTGGGCTCTGGAAGCTTATGGCGCAGCCTATACGCTTCAGGAAATGTTGACTGTTAAGTCGGATGACGTCTCCGGTCGGACAAAGGTCTATGAGGCTATTGTTCGTGGCGACGATACCTTCGAGGCAGGTATTCCTGAATCCTTTAATGTGTTGGTCAAGGAACTCAAATCCCTTGGTCTGAACGTTGAACTCAATCGCAACGAGACAGCGTAATCCGTATATGAGATTCGTTAGCGTTTGTTATTAAAATACAGGTCCTTTTTTAGGGCCAGAAACCAGGAGCGTTTCAATGAATGAATTGATGAACATCTTCGGCCAAGTCAGCACTACCGAAACGTTCGACATGATCAGAATTTCGATCGCGAGTCCCGATCGTATCCGGTCATGGTCGTTCGGAGAGATTAAGAAGCCGGAGACCATCAATTATCGGACCTTTAAACCCGAACGCGACGGCTTGTTCTGCGCGCGTATCTTTGGCCCGATAAAGGATTACGAATGTCTGTGCGGCAAGTACAAGCGCATGAAGTATCGCGGGATCATCTGCGAGAAATGTGGCGTTGAAGTTACGCTTAGCAAAGTTCGTCGTGAACGGATGGGGCACATCGAACTGGCTTCACCGGTGGCGCACATTTGGTTCCTTAAATCTTTGCCAAGCCGTATCGGCCTGTTGATGGATATGACGCTCAAGGATATTGAGCGGGTTCTGTATTTTGAAAATTACGTTGTTGTCGAGCCGGGGCTTACGCCGCTTGAAGAACGTCAGCTCTTGAGCGAAGAACAATATCTTGATGCCCAGGATGAGTATGGTGAAGATGCTTTCACCGCGATGATCGGTGCTGAAGCTCTTAAAAAGATGCTGGGTGAAATTGTTCTCGAAGATGAACTTGAGCAAGTTCGGATCGATTTCAAGGAAACAGGTTCGGAAGCAAAGCGCAAAAAGCTCGTTAAGCGCCTCAAATTGATCGAAGCCTTTATTCATTCAGGCGATCGTCCCGAATGGATGATCCTAGACGTTATTCCGATTATTCCGCCTGAGCTGCGTCCGTTGGTGCCGCTTGACGGTGGCCGGTTTGCAACCTCAGATCTTAACGATCTGTATCGCCGGGTCATTAACCGAAATAACCGGCTGAAGCGTCTTATTGAATTGCGGGCACCTGATATTATCGTTCGGAATGAAAAACGGATGCTGCAGGAATCTGTCGACGCGTTGTTTGATAACGGTCGTCGCGGTCGTGTGATTACCGGTGCGAACAAGCGTCCGCTGAAATCATTGTCTGACATGCTGAAGGGTAAGCAAGGCCGCTTCCGCCAGAATCTGCTCGGCAAGCGCGTCGATTATTCCGGCCGTTCGGTTATCGTTGTTGGCCCTGAATTGATGCTTCATCAGTGCGGGTTGCCGAAAAAGATGGCGCTTGAGCTCTTCAAGCCGTTTATCTATTCGCGACTTGAAACCTATGGCATGGCCAGCACAATCAAGGCTGCAAAGCGCCTTGTGGAGAAGGAACGTCCCGAAGTCTGGGATATTCTCGAAGAAGTTATCCGTGAACATCCGGTGATGCTCAATCGCGCACCGACGCTCCATCGCCTGGGTATTCAGGCATTTGAGCCTGTCCTCGTTGAAGGTAAAGCAATTCAGCTCCATCCGCTGGTTTGTACGGCCTTTAATGCTGACTTTGATGGTGATCAGATGGCCGTCCATGTGCCGTTGTCGCTTGAGGCTCAGCTAGAGGCACGCGTGTTGATGATGTCGACAAACAACATTCTGAGTCCGGCAAACGGTAAACCGATTATCGTGCCGTCTCAGGATATCGTTTTGGGTCTGTATTATCTTACGCTCGATAGCGGGGATCAGCCTGGTGACGGCATGGCTTTTGCCGATATCGGCGAAATCGAACAGGCGCTGGATCAGGGTGTCATTACCCATCACAGCAAAATTCATGCTCGGATCGACACTGTTGATGAAGAGGGTAAGCCGAAGACCATTCGTATGGAAACGACAGCGGGCCGTGTCAAGTTGATGCAGTTGCTGCCGAAGCATAAGGATATCAGTCTTGACGTCGTAAATTGTCTTTTGACCAAGAAGCAGATCACAAATGCGATCGATACGGTTTATCGTCATTGCGGTCAAAAAGAGACGGTTATTTTTGCGGACCGGCTAATGGCCCTTGGGTTCAAGAACGCTTGCAAGAGCGGCATTTCCTTCGGCAAGGATGATCTCATCATCCCTGCGTCCAAGGAAAAACTGGTCAGCGATGCGCAGGACGAGGTCAAGGAATACGAACAGCAATATCTTGATGGCCTGATCACCCAAGGTGAAAAATACAACAAAGTCATCGATGTTTGGTCTCAGTGCACCGACCAGGTTGCCGACGAGATGATGAACGAGATCGCCAACCCGAAACCCGGTGAGCAGGTCAATGCTGTCTTTATGATGGCCGACTCTGGCGCCCGTGGTTCGGCGGCACAAATGAAACAGCTTGCTGGTATGCGTGGTCTAATGGCCAAGCCGTCGGGCGAGATCATTGAGACGCCAATTATTTCCAACTTTAAGGAAGGTCTCTCGGTTCTTGAGTATTTCAACTCTTCCCATGGTGCTCGTAAAGGTTTGGCCGATACGGCATTGAAGACTGCGAACTCGGGTTATCTGACGCGGCGTTTAGTGGACGTGGCGCAGGATTGCACGATTGTTCAGCATGATTGCAAGACCAAGCGTGGATTGACCGTGAAAGCGGCGATCGAGGGTGGTGAAGTCATTGATCCGCTGAGCGAGCGTATTCTTGGCCGTGTGCCGTTGGTTGATATTGTCCATCCGGTTGGTGGCGAAGTCATCGTGAAAGCCGGCACGATCATTGAAGAAGACAAGCTGAATATCATCGATGATGCCGGTATCGAAGTTGTGCAGATTCGGTCAGCCCTGACATGTGAAACTGTCGGCGGTATTTGCGCCCAGTGCTACGGTCGTGATCTTGCACGTGGTACACCAGTAAATAACGGTGAAGCAGTTGGTATCATTGCCGCCCAGTCCATCGGTGAACCGGGTACTCAGTTGACCATGCGGACCTTCCATATTGGTGGTGCCGCGCAGCGTGGTGCCGAGCAATCGAGCATTGAAGCAGATTCGGCCGCAACAGTCGTCATTCGGAACCGCAGTGTTGTGCAGGATACCGAGAAGATGAACATCGTTATGGCACGGAACACAGAGCTGGCGCTGGTCGATGAGAATGACCGTGAGCGGGCGTCTTACCGTATTCCCTATGGCGCACGGCTGCTTAAAGATGATGGCGATAAGGTAAAGAAGGGCGACCGCCTCGCAGAATGGGACCCTTATACACTACCCATCATTAGCGAAAAGGAAGGTATTGCCAATTATGTCGATCTTATCGATGGCGTTTCCATGCGGGAAATCGTCGATGAAGCGACAGGCATTTCCTACAAGAAAGTTGTCGAATGGAAAGCTCAACCGAAGGGCTCTGAGTTGCGGCCTCGGGTCACATTGCGTGACGAGAAGGGCGAAGTCATTGAGTTAACGAATGGCGCTGAAGCCCGCTACTACATGTCGGTTGATGCTATTCTTTCTATTGAACCTGGTGCGAAAGTCCATGCGGGTGACGTTTTGGCCCGTATTCCGCGCGAAACCGGTAAGAACCGCGATATTACAGGTGGTCTTCCTCGGGTTGCCGAGCTGTTTGAAGCTCGTAAGCCAAAGGATTTCTCGATCATTAGTGAAATTGACGGTCGGGTCGAGTTTGGCAAGGATTATAAAGCCAAACGTCGTATTGTTGTTACCCCGGTTGAGGGTGATGGCGAACCAGTTGAGCATCTGATACCCAAAGGTAAGCATATCAGCGTTCAAGAGGGTGATATCGTTGAAAAGGGTGACTTCCTGATGGATGGTAACCCCGTGCCGCATGATATTTTGCGGGTTCTCGGTGTTGAAGCCTTGGCAAATTACCTGATCGATGAGATCCAGGACGTTTATCGTCTTCAGGGCGTTAAAATCAACGACAAGCATATCGAAGTCATTTGTCGTCAAATGCTCCAAAAGGTCGAGGTGACAGAACCAGGTGATTCAACATTCCTCGTTGGAGAAGTTGTTGATCGTGACGAGTTCGATGCCGCCAATGCCAAGCTGAAATCTGAAAAGCAGAAGCAGGCGGGTGCAGCACCAGTTCTTCATGGTATTACAAAGGCTTCTCTGCAAACACGGTCGTTTATTTCCGCGGCCTCGTTCCAGGAAACCACACGTGTTCTTACGGAAGCCGCGGTTTCTGGTAAGGAAGATGATCTTATTGGCTTGAAGGAAAATGTGATTGTTGGGCGCCTGATTCCTGCAGGTACCGGCTCTTACATGAATAAAGTCCGTGAAGTTGCTCAGGATCGTGATCAGGAGGCGTTAGAAGCAATCGCTGCCCGTCGTGCCGAAAACGAAGAAGTGCCGGCGCTTGAGGCAACCGATGATGAGGGTGGGCAGCCCAGCGCAGCCTAAAAATTGTGATTAAATTATCAAGGCTTAGCGGTCGTTAACCCGACGCATCGCTAAGCCTTGAAACTATTTGAGAAATCATACGAAATTCGTGTTTTTTCTCTGTTGACGGGAGTATAGGGCGCAACTATATTGCGCGCCTCATTGGGAGCTGGTGGTAGGAAAACATCCTAGACGCGTTCCCGCTGAATTGGCGAATACATAGCGTAACGAACCGTTCGTAACGGTGCCAAGGCCCGCGGAGGCCTGTTTTTGCTTTCGCAGGGTTATTGTGTTGTGCGAACGGAATTTTTGGTCTCGGGATCTGAAGAATGGGTCGGACGAGCGCGAGGCCGATGAACTATTGAAGGTGACACTGTGCCAACGGTAAACCAGTTGATCAGAAAGCCGCGTAAGCGGCCAGTTGTCCGGAACAAGGTTCCGGCTATGCAGGGTTGTCCGCAAAAACGTGGCGTCTGTACGCGCGTTTACACCACGACACCAAAGAAGCCAAACTCGGCTTTGCGGAAAGTCGCGCGCGTCCGCCTGACGAACGGAGCTGAGGTTATCAGCTATATTCCGGGCGAGGGGCACAATCTTCAAGAACATTCCGTGGTCATGATCCGCGGTGGGCGCGTCAAGGATTTGCCGGGCGTTCGGTACCATGTCATTCGGGGTATCTTGGATACCCAGGGTGTAACGGACCGTCGTCAACGGCGTTCCAAGTACGGCGCCAAGCGACCAAAATAAGTAGAGCGAGAATTAAGCCATGTCACGCCGTAGAGCTGCTGAAAAAAGACAAATTCTGCCGGACGCCAAATATGGTGATCTGGTTCTCGCAAAGTTTATTAACTGCCTAATGCAGCAGGGTAAGCGATCAACCGCTGAGAAGATCGTTTATGCAGCACTAGATACGCTGGCCAATCGCGCTGGTGGTGATGCAGTTAAATCGTTTCATGATGCGCTTGATAACGTGAAGCCGTCGGTTGAGGTTCGGTCTCGCCGCGTTGGTGGTGCGACTTATCAGGTGCCGGTCGAAGTTCGCAATGATCGCCGACAGGCGCTGGCTATTCGCTGGGTGATCGAAACAGCGCGGGCGCGGTCAGAAAACACCATGACAGATCGTCTGTCGAATGAGCTGCTCGATGCAGCAAATAATCGCGGCAATGCGGTAAAGAAACGCGAAGACACGCACCGGATGGCGGAAGCCAACAAAGCGTTCTCGCATTATCGCTGGTAGGCCAAGTAGTTAGTTTCCAGGAATAGAACGATGTCTCGCACAACAGCAATCGACCATTATCGTAATATCGGCATTATGGCGCATATCGACGCCGGTAAGACGACAACGACAGAGCGTGTCCTTTATTATACAGGGCGTGCTTATAAGATTGGTGAAGTCCATGAAGGCACAGCCACCATGGATTGGATGGAGCAGGAGCAAGAGCGCGGTATTACGATTACGTCCGCTGCAACGACCTGCTTTTGGAATGAGCATCGTATTAATATCATCGACACTCCTGGCCACGTTGACTTCACCATTGAAGTTGAGCGCTCTCTGCGGGTGTTAGACGGTGCTGTCGCGGTATTTGATGCCGTGTCTGGTGTTGAGCCGCAGTCTGAGACTGTCTGGCGTCAGGCTGATAAATATGACGTTCCGCGGATCTGTTTTGTAAACAAAATGGATCGTATCGGCGCTGATATGTACAACACGGTTGATATGATCGTAGATCGTTTGGGCGCAGTTCCGTTGGTGACACAGCTTCCTATTGGGTCTGAAGCTGAATTTGTCGGTCTTGTTGATCTTATCAAAATGAAGGCAATTATCTGGAAAGATGAAAGCCTTGGTGCTGAATTCGAATATACGGATATTCCGGCCGATCTTGCTGATCGGGCTGCAGAATACCGTGAAAAGCTTGTTGAGACGGCCGTCGAACATGACGACGACGCGATGGAAGCTTATCTCGAGGAAGCTAAAGAGCCGTCGGAAGAGGTCCTGAAGGCTTGTATCCGTACAGGGACAATTGAGGGTTCCTTTGTTCCGATTCTCTGCGGTTCCGCCTTCAAGAACAAAGGTGTTCAGCCTTTGCTTGATGCGGTTATTGACTACCTGCCGAGCCCGACTGAAGTGCCTGCCATTCGTGGTGTTGTAGCAGATAGTGACGAGGAAATTGTTCGCGAGAGCTCGGATGAGGAACCCCTCGCTGCGCTGGCCTTTAAAGTCATGAACGACCCCTTTGTTGGTTCGTTGACATTTGTTCGGGTTTATTCTGGTGTTCTGGAAAGTGGTACGTCGCTGATGAATACCGTTAAAGGTAAGCGTGAGCGTGTTGGACGTATCCTTCTAATGCACGCGAATTCACGGGAAGACCTGAAAGAAGCGCGTGCGGGTGACATTGTCGCGCTGGCTGGTCTGAAAGACACAACGACCGGTGACACATTGTGCTCAGCAGATAACGCGGTTGTTCTGGAACGTATGGAGTTCCCCGATCCGGTTATTGAGGTAGCGGTTGAGCCCAAGACCAAGAGTGACCAAGAGAAGATGGGTGTCGCTCTGAACCGCCTGGCCCAGGAAGATCCATCTTTCCGGGTTACCAGTGATTACGAAAGTGGTCAGACCATTATTAAGGGGATGGGCGAACTTCATCTTGAAATTCTTGTCGATCGGATGAAACGGGAATTTAAGGTTGATGCGAATGTTGGCGCACCTCAGGTGGCGTATCGTGAAACGATCACCAAAGCGGCTGAAATTGATTACACGCATAAGAAACAGACGGGTGGTTCTGGTCAGTTTGCACGGGTGAAGATTACGTTTGAGCCTGGTGAAGCTGGCTCAGGGTTCCAGTTCGACGATACGGTTGTTGGCGGTAACGTCCCAAAAGAGTTTATCCCAGGCGTTCAAAAGGGTTTGGCAGCCGCTGTCGAAAACGGCATTTTGGCTGGATTCCCAATGATCGATGTTAAGGCGACGCTGACAGATGGGGCATCGCATGACGTTGACTCTTCAGTGATGGCTTTTGAAATTGCCGCTCGTGCGGCTTTCCGTGAGGGTGTCGCGAAAGCGGCGCCTAAGCTGCTTGAGCCCATGATGCGTGTCGAAGTGGTCACACCGGAAGATTATCTCGGAGATATCATCGGTGATCTCAATAGCCGACGCGGAAATGTGTCAGGCATGGACCAGCGCGCTAACGCTCGGATCGTTAACGCCATGGTGCCGCTGGCAAACATGTTTGGTTATGTAAATACGCTGCGGTCCATGAGCCAGGGTCGGGCACAGTTTTCGATGTTTTTTGATCATTATTCACAGGTACCACAAGCGGTAGCTGAAGAGGTTAAGGCCAAACTGGCCTAAAGAGTGGAGAGAAGGATATGGCGAAGGAGAAGTTTGAGCGTACGAAGCCGCATTGCAACATCGGAACGATTGGTCACGTTGACCATGGCAAGACGACGTTGACGGCGGCGATTACGAAGGTGCTTGCCGAGAGCGGTGGTGCTGATTTTACGGCGTACGACCAGATTGATAAGGCTCCAGAAGAGAAGGAGCGCGGTATCACGATTGCAACGGCGCATGTTGAGTATGAGACGGAAGCCCGTCACTACGCGCATGTGGACTGCCCAGGTCATGCTGACTATGTGAAGAACATGATCACAGGCGCGGCACAGATGGATGGCGCTATCCTGGTTGTATCAGCTGCCGATGGCCCGATGCCTCAGACGCGTGAGCATATCCTGCTTGCGCGCCAGGTTGGTGTTCCGGCGATTGTTGTCTTTATGAACAAGGTTGATCAGGTTGATGATCCTGAGCTTCTTGAGTTGGTTGAGATGGAGATCCGTGAGCTTCTGAGTTCTTATGAGTTCCCGGGGGACGATATTCCGATTATTTCGGGTACGGCGCTTGGGGCGATTGAAGACGGTGACAAAGAGACGGGTCATGATGCGATCCTGGCTCTGATGGCAGCGGTTGATGAGTATATCCCGCAACCTGATCGTCCGAAGGATCTGCCTTTCTTGATGCCGATTGAGGATGTGTTCTCGATCTCTGGGCGTGGCACGGTTGTGACGGGACGTATTGAGCGCGGCATTGTGAATGTCGGTGACGAGATTGAGATTGTTGGTCTTAAAGACACCGAGAAGACGGTTGTTACGGGCGTTGAGATGTTCCGTAAGCTTCTGGACAGCGGCGAAGCGGGTGACAATGTTGGTTGCTTGCTGCGGGGTGTTGACCGTGAAGATGTTGAGCGTGGTCAGGTTCTGGCACAGCCGGGGTCTATTACACCGCATACACAGTTTATGGCCGAGGCTTATATCCTGACGAAGGAAGAGGGCGGTCGTCATACGCCGTTTTTCTCGAACTATCGTCCTCAGTTTTACTTCCGGACGACGGATGTGACGGGGTCGGTTGTTCTTCCGGAGGGAACAGAGATGGTGATGCCTGGAGATAACATCACGATGGAAGTGACGTTGATCCAGCCGATTGCGATGGATGATGGGCTTCGGTTTGCGATCCGCGAAGGCGGCCGTACCGTTGGTGCTGGCGTCGTCGCTTCTATTAAGGCTTAGGGCTGATCGTATTTTAAGACTGTTTGGTCGAGAAAGGTAAACGGAGATGGACAACCAGAGTATTCGCATTCGCCTCAAGGCGTTTGACCATCGCGTGCTCGATACGTCGACGCATGAGATCGTCAATACTGCTAAACGGACGGGTGCTCAGGTGCGTGGTCCTATCCCGCTGCCTACCAAGATCGAGAAATTTACAGTTCTGCGGTCACCACACGTTAACAAAAAGTCGCGCGAACAGTTCGAAATCAGAACTCATAAGCGCCTTCTTGATATCGTCGACCCGACACCACAGACGGTTGACGCTTTGATGAAACTCGATCTCGCCGCTGGCGTAGATGTCGAGATTAAGCTTTAGGATTGGTTTGATGCGTACGGGTTTAATCGCACAGAAAATGGGTATGACCCGCGTCTTTACGGCGGATGGGCAACATGTACCCGTGACAGTGCTCAAAGTGGACAATTTGCAAGTTGTTGATGTCCGCACAAAAGAGGCTAACGGCTATAACGCAGTCCAGCTCGGCTGGGGCGGCGCCAAGCCGAAGAATGTTTCAAAATCGATGCGCGGCCATTTTGCTAAAGCAAAGGTTGAGCCGAAGCGTAAAGTCGCTGAATTCCGTGTTAGCGATGATGCGTTGCTCTCTGTTGGTGCTGAACTTTCCGCCGACCATTTCGTCGCGGGCCAACATGTCGATGTTGTCGGAACAAGTATTGGCAAGGGTTTTGCGGGTGCGATGAAACGCCATAACTTCAAAGGCCTTGAAGCATCGCATGGTATTTCGATCAGTCACAGAAGTCATGGTTCGACAGGTAACAGTCAGGACCCAGGCAGGGTATGGAAGGGCAAAAAAATGGCCGGCCATATGGGTGCTGTCCGGACAACCACCCAAAACCTTGAAGTTGTTTCAACTGATGCTGATCGTGGTTTGGTTTTGATCAGAGGTGCCGTTCCGGGATCCAAGGGCGGTTATGTCTATATTTCCGATGCAATTAAGAAGATGCAATCGGATGATTTACCGTTTCCCGCAGGACTGGTTGGTGGCGCTGATGTTGCTGCGACCGAAGACCAAGCTCCTGTAGAAGACGCTCCTGTTGAAGAAGCAGCGCCAGTTGAAGAGGCCCCTGTAGAGGCTCCCGAAGAAGCGTCCGCTGACGCTGAAGAAGAGAAGAAGGATTGAGCACGATGAAGTGCGACGTCGTCACGCTTGAAAACAAGAAATCCGGATCAGTCGATCTCGACGAGGCGGTTTTTGGAGTTGCTGTCCGACAGGATATCCTGTCGCGCATGGTCAATTATCAACTCGCCAAACGGCGCGGTGGTAATCACAAGACCAAGACCATCGGAGAAATCCGCGGTACGACAGCGAAACCCTGGAACCAGAAGGGTACCGGTCGCGCGCGTGCTGGTAGCCTACGGGCAACTCAGTTCCGCGGTGGTCAAACAGTTTTTGGTCCGGTTGTTCGGTCTCATGCAATTAGTCTGAATAAAAAGGTTCGTCGTCTAGCGCTTAAGACCGCGCTTTCGAGTAAGCAGGCCGCTGGCAAGCTGATTGTTCTAGATGATGCGAAAACGGGAGATGCAAAGACCAAGTCCTTGTCGGCTCAGCTTTCCGCCCTTGGATTGAAATCTGCATTGATCGTTTCGGGACCTGAAGTTGATTCAAATTTCGCGAAAGCCGCAGCAAACATCCCGTTGATCGATGTCCTGCCGCAGCAGGGCGCGAATGTTTATGACATCCTGCGCCGCGATACGCTGGTGCTGACCAAGGATGCGGTTACTCACTTGGTGGAGCGGTTGAAATGAGCGCGCGTCGCGAAAAGCCAGTCTCGGTTTCGATGATTGAGGCGTATGACATAATTCTGTCCCCAATGGTGACGGAAAAGTCGACCATGGGTTCAGAGCATAATCAGATTACGTTCCGGGTGCCGTTGTCGGCAAATAAGCTGGAGATCAAAGCCGCTGTTGAGCAGCTGTTTAAGGTCAAGGTCAATGCCGTCAATACTTTGCGGCAAAAGGGTAAACTCAAACGTTTCCGGGGCAAACTCGGCAAGCGTCCGGATTACAAGAAAGCCATCGTATCTCTCGCCGAAGGCGAAATGATCGATGTGACGACGGGAATCTAAATTATGGCGTTGAAAAACTTTAAACCGACGACCCCGTCGCAACGTGCCCTGGTTCTGGTTGATAAATCAGAGCTCTGGAAAGGGAAGCCGGTCAAAAATCTGACCGAAGGCCTGAATAGCAAGGGTGGTCGTAATAATCTCGGTCGCATTACGATGCGTCGCCGTGGCGGTGGTCACAAACGGCGCTATCGCAAAATCGACTTCAAACGTCGTAAAGTTGATGTTGCGGCAACGGTAGAACGCCTTGAATATGACCCTAACCGGTCAGCATTTATCGCGTTGATCAAGTATAGCGATGGCGAAATTTCCTATATTCTTGCGCCGCAACGGATCGCGGTTGGTGATCAGGTTATTGCCGGTGAGCGGGTAGATATTAAGCCTGGTAACGCAATGCCGATGGAAAACATCCCCGTTGGAACAATCATTCACAATATCGAAATGAAGCCCGGGGCCGGCGGACAAATCGCCCGCGCTGCTGGTGCTTATGTGCAGTTGGTCGGTAAAGATGCCGGTTTTGCGCAGCTCCGGCTTGGTTCGGGTGAGCTTCGTATGGTTCCGGCACGTTGTATGGCGACGGTTGGTTCGGTATCCAATGCCGATAATAAAAACACCAATATGGGTAAGGCGGGCCGTAATCGCTGGCTCGGTAAACGCCCGTCTGTTCGCGGTGTTGCCATGAACCCGGTTGATCATCCGCATGGCGGCGGCGAAGGCCGCAGTTCCGGTGGTCGGCATCCAGTCACCCCTTGGGGTGTTCCCACAAAAGGCAAGCGCACGCGGGGCAAGAAGCCCAGCGATAAATATATCATGCGCCGCCGGCATAAGCGTTAGAGGAGAGGGCTCGTGGCTCGTTCAGTTTGGAAGGGACCGTTTGTGGATGGTTATCTGCTTAAGAAAGCAGAAGCTGCCCGTGGTTCTGGACGTAAAGAAATCATTCGCATCTGGTCGCGTCGTTCGACTATTTTGCCACAATTCGTCGGCCTTACTTTTGGCGTTTATAACGGCCAAAAGTTTATCCCAGTGCTGGTTACTGAAAACATGGTTGGTCATAAGTTTGGTGAGTTCTCTCCAACGCGTACCTATCGTGGGCACGGCGCGGATAAGAAAGTGCGGAGGGCTTAATGGGTAAGAAGTCTGTTCCACGCCGTTTAAAAGACAATGAATCTATGGCGTTTGCAAAAGCAATCCGTATTAGCCCGCAAAAGCTTAATTTGGTTGCTGGTCTCATCCGCGGAAAAGATGCAGGAAAAGCGTTGGCTGATCTTGCCTTCTCACCGAAGCGGATCGCTGGTGATGTAGAGAAGGTTCTCAAATCTGCGATTGCCAATGCTGAAAATAATCATCAGCTCGATGTGGATCGTCTTTACGTTGCAGAAGCAACGGTCGGCCGCGCTTTCGCGCTCAAACGGTTTCGTCCGCGAGCTCGTGGCCGCACCGGCAGTATCACAAAACCTTTTAGCAATTTGACTGTTGTCGTGCGCGAGCGCGAGGAGGCCAATTAATGGGACAGAAGGTCAACCCAATCGGGCTTCGGCTCGGCATTAACCGGACCTGGGATTCTCGCTGGTATGCGGAAGATCAGTACGGCGACATGCTTCATGAAGATATTAAGCTTCGCGAATATCTCTTCGACAGGCTGAGCCAAGCTGGTGTTTCGAAAGTCGTCATTGAGCGGCCCGCAAAGAAAGCGCGTGTCACGATTCACTCAGCACGTCCCGGTGTTGTAATCGGTAAAAAGGGCGCGGATATCGAAAAACTGCGCCTAGAGCTCTCACGGATGACCGGCAGCGACGTTAATTTGAACATCGTTGAAATTCGGAAACCAGAAATTGATGCAAAACTTGTTGCTGAGAACATTGCACAGCAGCTTGAACGACGTGTTGCTTTTCGTCGCGCTATGAAACGGGCTGTTCAGTCTGCAATTCGACTGGGTGCTGAGGGAATTCGGATCAACTGCGGCGGTCGGCTTGGTGGAGCAGAGATTGCTCGTACGGAGTGGTATCGCGAAGGTCGCGTACCGTTGCACACGCTGCGGGCTGATGTTGACTACGGTACAGCAACCGGACGGACGACTTATGGCGCTTGCGGCGTAAAAGTTTGGATCTTTAAGGGCGAAGTACTTGCTCATGATCCAATGGCGCAAGACAAGCGTGCTCAAGAACAACAACCGGCGCGCTGACGGGATTTAGCAGGAAGGATTCAAGAAAATGTTATCTCCCAAACGTACAAAGTTCCGTAAGGCTCATAAGGGCCGTATCCATGGTAATGCCAAGGGTGCCACTCTTTTGAACTTTGGGTCCTATGGTTTGAAGGCAACGACGCCAGGCAGAATTACGGCGCGGCAGATTGAGGCGTCGCGGCGGGCTATTACCCGGCATATGAAACGTGCTGGCCGCGTGTGGATCCGGGTTTTCCCCGATGTTCCAGTATCGCAAAAGCCTGCGGAAGTTCGGCAGGGTAAAGGTAAGGGTGCTCCAGAATATTGGGCGTGCCGTGTAAAACCGGGCCGGATCATGTTTGAAGTCGATGGTGTACCGGAGCCAATTGCGCGGGTTGCGTTGGCATTGGCCGCTGCGAAGTTGCCGTTGCAGACGCGTGTCGTCAAACGGTTGGCCGAATAAGGATAGTGTGATGGACGCGGCTGATATCAGAACGAAAACCGATGATGAGCTCAAGGATCAGGTCCAAGAGCTTAAAAAGGAAGCACTTAATTTGCGCTTCCAACGGGCCAGCGGCCAGTTGGAAGCCACAGCGCGTATTCGCCAGGTTCGGCGGGATATTGCGCGGGTTCGCACCGTGATGGGCGAACGTCGTCAAGCCGCGGTGCAGGGGTAAGTCATGCCAAAGAGAATGTTGCAGGGTGTTGTAGTGTCCGACAAAACGGACAAAACGATTACCGTTCGAGTTGAGCGCCGGGTGCGTCATCCGCTTTATGGAAAGTTTATTCGGCAATCGAAGAAATATGCCGCGCACGATCCTGAAAACGCTTTCAAGACCGGTGACAATGTTCGTATTCGCGAATGTCGTCCAATTTCCAAATCCAAGCGCTGGGAGGTACTGGCTGACGGTGAATAACGCCGTACCTGCTGGAAAGTAATACAATGATTCACGTCGAAACAAATTTAGAAGTAGCGGATAATTCCGGCGCACGCCGGGTGCAATGTATCCGTATTCTTGGTGGTAGCCGCCGTCGGAGCGCCAGTATTGGCGACACAATCGTGGTCACGGTTAAGGAAGCTATTCCGCGCGGTCGCGTTAAAAAGGGTGATATCCACAAAGCGGTTATCGTGCGTACTGCTAAGGAAATTCATCGCCCTGATGGCACGTCGATCCGTTTTGATCGGAATGCAGCCGTCTTGATTAATCCGCAGGGTGAGCCCATCGGAACACGTATCTTCGGGCCGGTAACGCGCGAATTGCGGGGCCGTAGTTTCATGCGGATTATTTCCCTTGCACCAGAAGTTTTGTGAGGGCTCGACGTTATGACGAATAGTAACAAAATGACCAAAAAAATTCGTAAGGGCGACAACGTTGTCGTTCTAACAGGCCGCGACAAAGGTAAGTCTGGTGATGTTCTTCGCGTGTTACGCGATGATCAGCGCGTAATTGTTCAGGGCGTAAATATTGTTAAACGCCATACTGCGCCATCACAGAACAACCCCGGTGGGATCGATGAAAAAGAAGCGTCGATCCACGTTTCCAACGTTTCGTTGGTCGATCCGGATAGTGGTAAGCCCACCAAAGTTGGTTTCAAAGTCCTAGAGGACGGCCGGAAGGTCCGCGTCGCACGCGGCTCTGGCGAGATGATTGATTAAAGGCAGTTCGATGACTCGTTTGCAGGAACATTATAAAGACGTTGTGAAGCCCGAGTTGGTAACGGCTTTTAGCTATGGCAATACAATGGAAGTGCCATACCTGGAAAAGGTTGTCATCAATATGGGTGTTGGCGAAGCCGCTTCAGATTCGAAGAAAATTGACGCTGCGGCAAATGAGATGTCGCTGATTGCCGGTCAGAAACCAGTCGTCATCAAATCTCGGAAGTCGGTTGCTACCTTTAAATTGCGTGAGGGGATGTCGGTTGGCTGCAAAGTCACCCTACGTCGTGATCGCATGTATGAATTTCTGGATCGTCTTATCAATATCGCATTGCCACAGGTTCGTGACTTTCGCGGCCTGTCACCAAACAGCTTTGACGGGCGCGGTAATTATGCACTTGGTTTGAAGGAACAGATTGTATTTCCCGAAATCGATTATGACACAGTCGATGAAATGCGCGGGATGGATATCGTAATTGTCACGTCTGCGAAGACGGATGACGAGGCAAAGGCCCTGCTTAAGGGCTTGAATTTGCCGATTAACTAAACGAAGGACTGCGGGAGAGTTTGCATGGCAAAGACCAGCGCTGTTGAAAAGAACCGGAAACGTATCCGCTTGGCAAAGAAATTTGCATCGCGGAGAAACCGGCTTAAGGCGATCGCGAGTGATCAGTCGATACCGGCTGAAGAGCGTTTTGCGGCGAGATTAAAGTTGGCTGAGTTGCCGCGCAATTCAGCGCCGACAAGAATTCGGAATCGCTGTGAAGTATCGGGTCGTCCGCGCGCTTATTATCGCAAGTTTAAGATTTCGCGGATTGCTTTGCGCGATCTTGCGTCAAATGGACATATTCCCGGCATGGTTAAGTCGAGCTGGTGAGAGAGAAGTAACGATGACAATGAGTGATCCCATCAGTGATATGCTGACCAGAATTCGCAACGGTCAAAGTGCGAATAAAGGTGCTATCAATAGTCCATCCTCCAAACTTCGGGTCGGAGTCCTCGATGTTCTGCAACGTGAAGGATATATCCGCGGATATGAGCTTCAGCAGGACGAGCGGGAATTGCCCGAAATTCGGATAGAACTCAAATATCACGAAGGCGAGCCGGTGATTAAGGAGCTGCATCGTGTGTCGCGGCCCGGACGGCGCGTCTATTCGAAGATCAAAGATTTACAGCGCGTATATAACGGGCTGGGGATTTCGATTCTGTCAACGCCGCGTGGCGTGCTTTCCGATGGGGAAGCGCGGGCGCAGAACGTTGGCGGCGAAGTCATTTGTACGGTTTTCTAGGAGACGAAAATGTCACGCGTTGGTTTAAGCCCTGTAACTGTGCCTGATGGCGTTACGCTTAGTATCGCTGGGCAGCTTGTTACGGCAAAGGGCAAGCTCGGAGAGTTGAGCGTGAATGTGGTTGATGATGTTGAGGTCAGCCAGGAAGACAATTTGGTGCGCGTGAAGGCTCGGAATGACAGTCAACAGGCACGTGCGATGTGGGGAACGACCCGCAGCTTGGTGCAGAATATTGTCACGGGCGTTGCCGAAGGATTCACCATCAACCTCGAGATCGTTGGTGTTGGTTATCGTGCTGCCGTACAAGGCAAGTTTCTGGTGCTGCAGCTCGGGTTTAGCCATGAAGTCCGGCATCCGATCCCCGAGGGCATTACGATCAAATGCGAAAGCCCGACAGCGGTTTCAGTTAGCGGTGCTGATCGCCAATTGGTCGGTCAAGTTGCGGCGAATATTCGCAAATACAGAAAACCTGAACCCTATAAGGGCAAGGGCGTTAGGTATGAAAATGAATTTATCCTCCGCAAGGAAGGTAAAAAGAAGTAGGGCCGCAGCATGTTGAAAACGAATGCATTAAAAGAGAGACGGAAACAGCGCATACGATCCCGTATTCGCAAAACCGGTGGTGGGCGTCCCCGCCTTTCGGTGTTCCGTTCTAACAAGAATATCTATGCCCAGATCATCGATGATTTGAATGGCAACACCGTTGTTTCAGCTTCCTCTATGGAAAAGGAATTACGGGATGGCATGAAGTCCGGTTCAACGAAGGATGCGGCGGCCGCTGTTGGCAAGCTTGTCGCCGAACGGGCTGTTGAAAAAGGGTTGAACGACGTTGTGTTCGACCGAGGTTCTTATCTGTTTCATGGCCGCGTCAAGGCGTTGGCTGATGCCGCGCGTGAAGCCGGCTTGAAATTCTGACGGAGTAACAAAGATGGCACGTACGCCGAGAGCAGGTCAGCGAAATGACCAACGTCGTGGACGCGGTCGCGACGGCGGTCCTGAGCAGACGGAACTGGTAGACAAGCTGGTTGGTATTAACCGGGTTGCCAAAGTTGTAAAAGGTGGCCGCCGATTTGGTTTTGCTGCCTTGGTCGTTGTTGGTGATGAAAAGGGTCGCGTAGGTTTTGGCTCGGGAAAAGCCCGCGAGGTTCCTGAGGCTATTCGTAAAGCTACCGAACAGGCCAAAACCAAAATGATCCGTGTCCCGCTTCGTGAAGGTCGTACATTGCATCATGATGTCAAAGGCGATTTCGGTGCCGGGCACGTGATTTGTCGTGCAGCGCCTCCGGGAACAGGCATTATCGCTGGTGGCCCGATGCGTGCTGTATTTGAAACGTTGGGTGTCCAGGATGTTGTGGCGAAATCAAATGGTTCGCAGAACCCCTATAACATGGTGAAGGCAACATTCGAGGCTCTGAAGCTTCTTCAGTCGCCCCGTTCAGTAGCCGCCCGCCGGGGCCGCAAGGTCTCTGATATTCTTGGTCCACGTGGTGGCACGGAAAATGCTCCCGTAGCCGCGGAGGCGTCCGATGGCTAATAGCACGGTAAAGGTAACGCAGACGGGAAGTCCGATCGGGCGGCCTGCGGATCAACGTCAGACGTTGATTGGTCTTGGTCTAAATAAGCTACATCGTACGCGTGAACTTGAAGATACGCCGGCGGTGCGCGGCATGATCAACAAGGTCAGTCATCTCGTCCGTGTTGAAGACGATTAAATAAGGGCGCTTCGGCGCATTGAGGTAGTAAAATGCAATTGAACCAGCTTTCCGATAATCCGGGAGCCACCAAACCGCGTAAACGTGTTGGTCGCGGTGCTTCTTCAGGATTGGGTAAGACATCCGGTAAGGGTCAAAAAGGCCAAAAATCTCGAAGCGGTGTCGCCCTGGCAGGTTTCGAAGGTGGCCAGATGCCACTTTTTCGGCGTTTGCCGAAGCGCGGGTTTAACAATATTTTCCGCAAGAATTTCCGGGAAGTGAATCTCGGACGTCTTCAGGCAGCTATTGATGCAAAAAAAATCGACGCATCCTCGCTTATTAATGAAGAAGCGCTCCGCGGTGCAGGATTGATCAAAACTGCGCGAGATGGTGTACGACTCCTTGCAAAAGGGGCGTTGACCTCCAAGATTGATATTGAAGTTGCTGGTGCGTCTAAAGCTGCGATTGCCGCAGTGGAGAAAGCCGGTGGCTCTATCAAATTGTCCGAACCTCTAAAGGCCGATAAAGCGCCTAAAGGTCAGGCAAAGAAGGATAAAAAGGCCGCTAAAGCTGCAAAAGCGGCGGCCAGCGCTGCTGCTGATGACGACGCTTCCACAGAAGACGCGCCGTCCTGATTTAGACCGGGCGATTTAGCGCCCACCGGAGAACGATATGGCATCTGCCGCCGAACAATTAGCCGCTCATATCAATTTTGGTCAGCTGTCAAAAGCGACTGAATTGAAGAAACGGCTGTGGTTCACGCTTGGCGCGCTGATCGTTTATCGTTTGGGCACCTATATTCCATTGCCGGGAATTGATCCAAGCATCTTGCAGGAGATATTCCAACGCCAGGCAAGCGGCATTCTCGGCATGTTTAACATGTTTGCCGGTGGTGCCTTTGGTCGTATGACGATCTTTGCGCTCGGCATTATGCCCTATATTTCGGCAGCGATTATCATGCAGCTGCTGACGGCAGTTTCGCCCTATTTTATTGCTCTGAAAAAAGAGGGCGAGCCCGGCCGCAAAAAGATTAATCAGTATACCCGGTACGGCACAGTCGTTCTCGCGACCTTGCAGGGATATGGCATTGGGGTCGGCCTCGAAGGAATGACTGGATCCCAAGGGTCTGCTGTTATTGATCCTGGCCTGTTCTTCCGGGCAACGACGGTGATCACGCTTGTCGGTGGCACGATGTTTTTGATGTGGTTAGGCGAGCAGATTACGGCCCGCGGCGTTGGCAACGGTATTTCGTTGATTATTTTTGCCGGTATCGTGGCTGAGTTGCCGTCTGCGTTGGCTGGTACTCTTGAGCTTGGTCGTACAGGCGCTCTTCCCGCAGGTTTGATTGTCTTCTTCCTGCTTATGGCGATGGCGGTAATTGCTGTGATCGTCTATGTGGAACGAGCTCAGCGACGAGTTGTTGTGCAATATCCCAAGCGCCAGGTCGGCAATAAGATGTTTGGCGGCGACAGCTCGCATTTGCCGCTTAAGGTGAATACTGCGGGCGTAATTCCGCCGATTTTCGCGAGCTCGCTCCTGCTGCTTCCAATTACATTGGCGAGCTTCACGGCGAACGCAGGTCCTGAATGGCTCGGTACGGTCACGGCTTATTTGGGCCGTGGGCAACCGATGTATCTAATTCTGTATTCTCTCTTCATCGGCTTTTTTGCCTTTTTCTACACGTCAGTTGTCTTCAACCCGAGTGAAACGGCGGACAATTTGAAGAAGAATGGCGGTTTTCTGCCTGGAATTCGTCCCGGAAAAAATACGGCAGAGTATCTCGATTTTATTCTCACCCGTTTGACAGTTTTTGGCGCCCTTTACCTCATCGCGATTAGTATTTTGCCTGAATTGTTGATTTCAAAATATTCGGTTCCGTTCTATTTCGGCGGTACCAGTCTCCTGATTGTCGTGACCGTGACGATGGATACGGTTGCTCAGGTTCAGTCGCATTTGTTGGCCCACCAGTATGAAGGGCTAATCAAGAAATCACGTCTGAGAGGGCGTCGCGGATGAATTTGATTCTGTTAGGTCCGCCTGGTGCCGGAAAAGGCACGCAAGCCCAAGAGCTTGAGCGCCGTCATGGGCTTATCCAGCTCTCGACAGGCGATATGCTGCGGGCAGCGATTAGTTCCGGTAGCGAACTTGGTCAGGAAGTGAAAAGCATCATGGATTCCGGGGCGTTAGTGCCGGATGAAATTATGATTAGAATGATCTCTGAACGCATTGATCAGCCTGATTGCACCAATGGATTTATTCTCGATGGTTTCCCACGGACAACCGCCCAGGCAGAAGCTCTCGATGAAATGCTTAATGCAAAAGGCATGAAAGTAGACCACGTGATAGAGATGTCGGTTGATGCCGATGTCTTGACTAGGCGGATTGCTGGACGGTTTAGCTGTGCTGGCTGTGGCGCTGGCTATCACGATGATTTTCAGAAACCGGTTAAAGATGGTGTATGTGATCATTGCGGTAAAACGGAGTTTTCGCGCCGTTCAGACGACAATGCCGAGACTGTGCGGAAACGGCTTGATGCTTACGAGGCCCAAACGGCCCCGTTACTCCCGTATTACCGGGGAAAAGATAGTTTGAGAACGGTCGATGCGCTGGCAGAAATTGCCAATGTGACGGCAGAAATTGAGGCCGTCATAGGCGGCGCGTGATTGTTGACTTGCATACGAGAGTTCCTATAATCCGGCACCTTCGGGCGCAGGTAAAAGTAACTGAAAATCAAGGCGTTTATCGCCTTAACGAGGAGAACGCGGCATGGCGCGGATATCGGGTGTAAACCTACCAAATAAGCCTACAGGGATTGCCCTGACCTATATCCACGGGATTGGTCGGACGACGGCATCGAAAATCTGTGCAGACTTAGGGGTTGATGCAACGATACGCATGAACGAACTGAGTGATGATGAAGTTGGTCGCATTCGTGAGGTTATTGATCAGGATTTCCGCGTTGAAGGCGAGCTTCGCCGCGACATCGCAATGAATATAAAGCGTTTGATGGATTTGGGTTGTTACCGCGGTTTGCGTCACCGCCGTGGCATGCCAGTACGAGGACAACGTACGCATACGAATGCACGAACCCGTAAGGGACGTGCCCGCCCGATTACTGGCAGAAACTAACGCACGGTAGGAAAATATAATGGCTAAGCCTGCAGCAACCCGCGTTCGAAAACGCGAACGAAAAAACATCACCTCTGGCATCGCCCATGTGAATGCAACGTTTAACAACACGATGATTACCATTGCCGATGCGCAGGGTAATACAATCGCGTGGTCCTCTGCCGGTCAGTCCGGTTTTAAGGGATCACGGAAGTCCACGCCGTACGCCGCGCAAATGGCCGCTGAAGATGCCGGTCGCAAGGCGATGGAACACGGAATGAAGACCTTGGAAGTGGAAGTCAAAGGACCTGGTTCAGGACGGGAATCAGCGTTACGGGCTTTGCAGACGGTTGGTTTTACGATCACTGCTATCAAGGATGTAACACCGATACCGCACAACGGATGTCGGCCGCGTAAACGTCGGCGGGTCTAAGCCGCGTTAGCAAATGGATTGACGGTAAGGACCGTCTTAAAGATTAAATGCATGGCGGGCTACGGTCCCCAAGTGAGAATGAGGTTACACTCGTGATTCAAAAAAATTGGCAAGAGCTTATAAAACCGAACAAACTGGAAGTTACGCCGGGTTTCGACGAAGCCCGCATCGGCACGATCGTCGTTGAACCGTTAGAACGTGGTTTTGGTCTGACGTTGGGAAATGCGTTGCGTCGTGTTCTGCTTTCGTCATTGCAGGGTGCTGCGGTCACAGCCGTTCAAATCGATGGCGTGTTGCATGAGTTCTCATCAGTCCCGGGTGTTCGCGAGGATGTCACGGATATCGTCCTTAACCTAAAATCGCTTGCATTGCGTTATCATGGCGATGAGCCACGCAGGATCGCGCTCTCAGCTGAAGGGCCGGCAGAAGTGACTGCCGGTATGATTGAAGCATCGCATGATGTTGAAATCGTCAATCCTGATCTTGTGATTTGCACGCTTGATGACGGTGCAAAGGTGAATATGGAGATGACGGTAACGACCGGTATGGGATATGTCGCTGCCGCGCAAATGCGCGCGGAAGACACACCGATTGGCCTCGTGCCAATTGATGGAATTTATAGCCCCGTGCGCCGCGTTTCGTTCCGGGTTGATAATACGCGCGTTGGACAGGTCACGGATTATGACAAGTTGACTATCGATGTCGAAACCGATGGCACAGTGACGCCAGATGATTCAGTCGCGCTCGCAGCGCGTATTCTGCAGGATCAGTTACGGCCCTTCATTAACTTCGAGGAACCGACGGTTGCTCAGGATACCGAAGCACCGGCTGAACCAGAGTTCAACAAAAACTTGCTGCGCAAGGTTGATGAACTTGAATTGTCAGTTCGGTCGGCAAACTGCCTGAAGAATGACAACATCATTTATATTGGTGATCTCGTTCAGAAATCCGAGCAGGAGATGTTGCGGACGCCGAACTTTGGCCGGAAATCTCTTAATGAGATTAAGGAAGTTCTGTCGCAGATGGGTCTCCATCTCGGCATGGAAATCCTTGAATGGCCACCCGAAAATATTGAAGAGCTCGCGAAGCGGCTCGAAGAACCTTACTGATCTGGAGCCAGGAATATGCGCCATAGAATGAGCGGCCGGAAACTTAACCGGACGAGTTCACATCGCAAAGCTTTGTTCCGCAACATGTCTGTTGCGTTGCTGAAGCATGAACAAATTAAAACAACCTTGCCTAAAGCCAAGGAACTGCGCAGCGTCGTGGATCGTCTGATCACACTGGGTAAACGTGGTTCTTTGCATGCGCGACGTCAGGCTTTGAGCCGTCTGAACAATGATCGTGCCATTGCTGAGAAGCTTTTCTCTGTGCTTGCTGATCGTTACGCAGATCGTGATGGCGGTTATACCCGCGTTCTCAAAGCGGGTTACCGTTACGGAGATAACGCGCCAATGGCTGTAATCGAACTGATTGATCGCGATGTCGAGGCAAAAGGACAGGATTCTGGTCCCCCTCAAAACGTACCGGAAGAGTTGGAGCCGGAAGCTGCTGTAGCTTAGCTGACCAGCGCCGAATGAATTCGAAGAGGCAGCCAGTGGCTGCCTCTTTTGTTTTCGGCATTCAAACTATCGCTTAACATGCCGTAACTCGATAAATACGAAAGATGATGGATTTGAAAAGATTAGCCCAAACCGGTTTAGCAGTGCTCTTAACGGTATGCGTTACAGCCCCGGTGTTGGCGGCAGAAAAACGCCTGCCTAAATCGCAACGCGAGATACAGCTTTCCTACGCACCCTTGGTAAAGCAGGCGGCCCCGGCTGTCGTAAATATTTATACAAAACGCGTGGTCCGTAGCGCCCGCTCACCCTTTCTGAACGACCCTTTTTTTCGCCAGTTCTTTGGTGAGAATGTTTTTAAGTTCGGAGCACCGCGTAAACGCGTTGAGAATTCTCTCGGGTCGGGTGTTATTGTCCGTTCCGAAGGTATCGTCATTACCAACAATCACGTCATTAAAAAGGCCGATCAGATAAGGGTTGTTCTCTCTGACCGCCGGGAGCTAGCAGCGAAGGTCATTCTCTCCGACGAAAAGACTGATTTGGCGGTTTTGAAATTGCAGGACGTACAAGGCTCGTTACCTTATCTCAAGTTACGCGATTCTGATGATCTCGAAGTCGGCGATCTCGTTTTGGCTATCGGGAATCCGTTTGGCGTAGGACAGACTGTGACTGGGGGTATCGTTTCGGCTCTGGCGCGGGCCGCCGGTGGTATTTCTGATTTTAGTTTCTTTATCCAGACAGACGCGGCGATCAATCCCGGCAATTCAGGTGGCGCTCTTATCACTATGGATGGGCGACTGGTTGGGGTTAACACGGCGATTTATAGCCGTAGTGGTGGCTCACAAGGTATTGGGTTTGCCATTCCTGCCAACATGGTAGCGCGTATCATCGATAACGCCGTTCACGGCGCAAAAGTCATAAGACCTTGGTTCGGCGCGGCGGGGCAGGCATTGACGCCGGATTTAATGTCGTCGCTCGGTTTGGCACGCCCCACAGGCGTTTTGATAAATGAAATATATGGAGGAGGCCCGGCGGCACAGGCCGGAATCAAATCTGGGGATGTCGTAACGAATATCAACAAACGAGAGGTTGCAGGCCCTCGCGAGCTGAGATTTAGGATTGCCACCCTTAAGGTAGGTGGAAAAGCAAAATTGACATTGATCCGACGGGGTAAGCCCAAAACGGTCATCATGACGCTTGAGGCGCCACCAGAACAGCCACTGCGTGATGTGACAACGCTGCAGGGGCAGCAACCGTTGTCCGGTGCCACCGTCGCCAATATGTCGCCGGCATTAGCAGAAGAGCTGTCTTTGGACCCTATGAGACGTGGTGTGCTCGTGGTTGGAACGGCGCACCGCAGCCCTGCGCAGCGTATTGGGTTACGCCCCGGTGATTGGATATTGGAGATCAATGGTACCAAAGTTGAGTTAGTGGAAACTTTGAAAGGGATTGCCGACACCGCGCCGACCAAGTGGCGCATCACCGTCCAGCGCAAGGACCGCGTATTTACGGCTGTGATTGAGGGGTAAAATGACACCGGCCGATACCCTTTTCGAAACCAGTGCCCCGAGGCCGCTTGCCGATCAATTGCGGCCCGCAACATTGGATGAGGTCGTTGGTCAGGATCACTTGCTGAATGTGCAGGGCCCGATTGGACGCATGGTATCTGCGAAGAACCTTACATCGGTTATTCTGTGGGGGCCACCGGGGACCGGTAAGACGACTATTGCCCGCTTACTCGCGGAATATACCGACCATAATTTTGTCCTTCTCTCGGCAATTTTTTCTGGCGTTGCAGACCTTCGAAAGGTCTTTGAAGAAGCAAAACGTGAACGCGACGCGGGGCGCGGTACCTTGCTCTTTGTCGATGAAATACATCGATTTAATCGGGCGCAGCAGGATGGGTTTTTACCCTATGTTGAAGACGGGACGATTGTTCTTATTGGCGCAACGACAGAGAACCCGTCATTTGAGTTAAATCCGCCACTTTTGTCTCGCTGTCAGGTTTTGGTTCTTAACCGACTGGACGACGCCGCGTTGGAAGGATTGCTGCTCCGAGCAGAAACTGAATCCGACAAAAAGCTGCCGCTAGAAGAAGATGCACGGATCGCCGTTCGGGCAATGGCAGATGGAGACGGCCGCTATCTTCTCAATATGGCGGAAATGCTGCTTGCATTACCAGAGGGATCGACCTTGGATGCGGCTGGCTTAGCGGATGTCGTGCAGCGACGGGCGCCGCTTTATGACAAGGGACAGGAGAGTCATTTCAACCTTATCAGCGCCCTCCATAAGTCGCTGCGCAGCTCCGATGTTGATGCATCGCTCTACTGGCTAGCGCGAATGCTGGTCGGCGGGGAGGACCCGCTCTATGTCGCGCGTCGTCTCGTGCGGTTTGCCTCAGAGGATATTGGCCTTGCTGATCCAGACGCGCTGCCGCAAGCCCTCGCGGGATGGGATACATATGAACGTTTGGGCTCACCGGAAGGCGAACTCGCTATTGCTCAAGTTGTCCTTTATCTCGCCAGCGCCCCTAAATCAAATGCGGCCTATAGCGGTTTAAGCGCTGCTATGGCGGCTGCGAAGAGGACGGGCTCCTTAATGCCACCGAAGAATATTCTGAACGCCCCGACAGGCCTTATGAAGGATTTGGGCTATGGTGAGGGATATCAATATGATCACAATTCGCCAGACGGATTTTCGGGACAAAACTGTTTTCCGGATGGTATGGATCGGGAAAGTTTTTATCAGCCAGCAGAGCGTGGATTTGAACGGGACATCGGTAAACGATTGGCCTATTGGGAGAAGTTGCGGAATGAACGTAATGACGGGTAAAGAATAGCAATGTCGATGGTTGTTGCGGTTGCCTGCGGTGGTGCCCTGGGTGCTGTCGGGCGATATCTGATTTCAAGTTATATGCAGACGGTTGTGGGCAATGCTTTTCCGTGGGGAACGCTAACGGTCAATGTACTTGGCTGTGCGGTTCTTGGCATTCTCGTAACGATCTTGGCGAGTATTTGGTCTCCAACCCAGGAAATGCGAGCCTTCTTGACGGTCGGCATGATGGGGGCCCTGACAACCTTTTCAGCATTTTCGTTGGAAATTGTCTTGATGATTGAGCGTGCGCAGTGGCTGTTGGCAGGCAGCTATATCGCAGCCTCGATAAACCTGTGTATTGCGGCGCTGTTTTTGGCAATGGTGGGAACGCGGGCGTTTCTTTGATGAGTAATGTACAAAACCTACCCGTAACGGGTGATGAAGATGGTATTCGTCTGGACCGCTGGTTCAAACGGCATTTCCCCGAACTCGGGCACGGCCGAATGGAAAAATTACTACGGACCGGGCAGGTTCGTGTTGATGGTGGCAGGGTAAAGTCTTCAACTCGTATTCAGGAAGGACAAACGATTAGAGTGCCACCAATCGCGGCAAGTGCTACCGAAAAGCCTAAGAAAACGCACGCCTTTGCGTTGACACCGGAAGACGTCGCCAAAGTGCAATCCATGGTGTTGTACCGTGACGACGATATCATCGCGATTAATAAACCGCCGGGTCTTGCGGTTCAGGGTGGCAGCAAGGTGTCATCGCATCTCGATGGTTTATTGGATGGGCTAAAATTCGATGCGCCGGAAAGGCCAAAGCTGGTCCACCGGTTAGATAAAGATACTAGTGGCCTTATGTTGTTGGCACGCAACCCCTTTGCGGCCTCTAGATTAACCGCTGCTTTCCGGACCCGTGAAATATCTAAGACCTATTGGGCGTTAGTGGTTGGCGTTCCCGACCCAAAGGCTGGACAGATTAATGCGCCTATTACAAAGCAGGGCAGTGCTGGACATCAGCGTATGGCTGTTACGCAACTCGATGCACCCTCAGCGATCTCGGATTTTGCGACGATTGAAACGGCGGGCCGGCGAGTTGCCTGGTTGGCCTTGCGCCCACAAACGGGTCGGACTCATCAACTCCGGGTTCATTGCGACGTTCTCGGAACACCCATTCTGGGCGATGGAAAATACGGTGGTGAGGAAGCGTTTATCGATGGCTTGCCGGGCCCCCGAAAATTACATCTTCACGCACGCTCTCTTGAGTTTGATCACCCGCGGGGTGGCAGAATGAAACAGGAAGCACCTTTGTCGAAGGATATGGAAAAGACCTGGCGATTTTTCGGTTTTGACCCCAATGAGACTGGTGACGCTTTCGCGGACCTTGATATGGGAATGAAACAATAAATGACTGCTCCGTTGCGTTTAGCTGCTTTCGATCTTGATGGTACGCTCCTGGATAGCGCCAGTTCTATCGTTACTGGAGTTCTTGCTTGTTGGGAGGCTTGCGGGTTTCCTGCTCCTGACAAAGAACATATTCGGCGGATAATCGGACTGCCTTGGGAGGAGTCTATTTGTGAGCTCTTGCCTGGCGCCGGTGAAGAGGAATTCGCCCAGATTAAGGCGTATCACGCCGAAGTTGCCAATGGTCACCGACCGCGCCCTGCGCGTCAGGAAACCTTGTTCCCGGGGATTGTAAATGCCCTGGATCAAGTTGAAGCAGCTGGTTATCTGCTCTCTATCATCACGAGCCGTTCTTCCGGCCGTCTCCAGGATTTGTTAGATGTTAACGGGGTCGGAAAACGCTTCATCACTTTGAAAACGACAGATAACGGCCCTGGAAAACCCAACCCCTTTTTGATGAACCAGACTCTTTCTGAGCTTGGTATCGACAAGGAGAATGCCGTGATGGTCGGAGACACCACATTCGATATGTTGATGGCGCGTAGCGCAGGAACGGCGGTGATTGGCGTAAGTTGGGGGGTACACGAGCCCGATGAGTTGACCGAGGCTGGTGCCCATCACGTTGTGGATGAAGTTCTCCACCTCCCTGACACGATTAGTCTTTCGGTCCCGATCTAATGCCATTGTTTGTGGCAACCTCATGAAACGGTTCTACGAAAAGGTTGAAACGGTTGCTGAAGGCGATGGCTGGGCCATTCTCCTTGATGATAAATCGATAAAGACCCCGGCAAAAAAAATGTTAGTCCTACCAACAAAAGGGCTGGCGGAGAGTGTTGTTCAGGAATGGCAGGAACAGGACGATGAAATCGAGCCTCTCTCTATGCCTCTGACGCGTTATGCCAATGCCGCTATCGATAGAACAAGCGCCATGCGCAACGATGTAATTGAGCAGGTCTGTGCATATGGCCAGGGTGACGTGCTGTGTTACCGCGTTGATGAACCGACTGACCTCGCGGATCGTCAGCGGGCCGAGTGGCAACCGCTGCTCGATTGGTTATCTGCCTCGCGCAATATCGGCCTTCACAGTACTGCAGGGATTATCCAGATTGATCAGGATACGACTGCGTTAGAGGCCGTAAAGGCTGCGGTTTCGACGTTCGACGATTTTCGGCTAACCGGCTTGCATGAGGTGACGACAGGGTGTGGGTCGATTGCCATAGGCCTGGCTTTGGCAGACGGACAAATCGATTGTGAAAAGGCGCTGCGATTGGCAACGCTTGAAGAGCTCTACCAGATGGAGCTTTGGGGCGAAGACCCGGAAACCACGCGGCGGCATGAAGAACTCAGTCAGGCTATCACTCACGCCAATCAGTTTATGTGTCTTGCGATGGCGGGTGCCTGATTAATGGTTGCTATTAAGGCGACGATCTCTGGTCGGGTTCAGGGTGTCTGGTATCGCGGCTGGACCGTTGAGAACGCCCAGGTACTGGGATTGGATGGCTGGGTTCGAAATCGCAAAGATGGCACCGTCGAAGCCTGTTTTAGTGGCGCAGAAGCGTTGATTCAGGAAATGTTGTCGCGTTGCCGGTCGGGGCCTATTGCAGCACGTGTGACGTCTGTATCGGAAGAACCAGCCGAAAAACTCCCCCCAGCGGGGTTCGTGCAGCTGCCGACGGCATAAGCCCGTTAGGTTGTGATGGTTTCACTGCCAAAGACGGTTTCGAAATTTGTTCGAAGGGCGTGTGCGACGTCTGCCATCGTGGCGGTAATGCCCAGATCAACCAAGGACGTGACCCCGTGCTCTTGAATGCCACAGGGAACAATGCCGGAAAAGTGGTCTAGGTCAGGTTCGACATTAATCGAAATTCCGTGATAGCTCACCCAACGTCGAACACGAACGCCAACCGCTGCGATTTTAGCTTCGACCACATGACCATTTGAATCCTGCCCCCGGTCCACCCAGATGCCGACGCGTCCTTCTCGCCGTTCTCCGCGTATGCCGAACTCAAAAAGTGTATCGATCGCCCATTGTTCGAGGTCGTGGACATATTTTCGGATGTCGCTGCCGCGCTGGCTCAAATCGAGCATCGCATAAGCAACCAGCTGCCCTGGGCCATGGTAGGTGTATTGACCCCCACGACCGGTTTGAATGACGGGAAAACGGTTAGGGTCTAGAAGGTCATCAGGCCGCGATGCTGTGCCCGCAGTGTAAATAGGTGGATGTTCGACGAGCCAGACTTGTTGATTGCATGCGGCATCCCGTATCGCGGCGACGTTTTTCTCCATTTGGGCGACGGCAAATGCGTAATCCGTGGGACATTCCCAGGATTCTTTCCATTCTATCGAATTTATAGACATTTGTTCGGTTAGCCTTGCGATAACGATGGCAATTTGGTATCTCCCGCCACAGTATGAGTAACTAAATTTATTTATTCTATTGAATATGCGGTCGTGGCGGAACTGGTAGACGCGCAGCGTTGAGGTCGCTGTGGGAGAAATCCCGTGGAGGTTCAAGTCCTCTCGACCGCACCATTCGTCATAGGCCCGTGCTTAAAGCGCGGGCCGGTATTTTTTAAGTTAATCTCCGATTGGCGCTTCGAATCCGCCCGTCATTTTTGGTTTTTGACGTTTAGAGAGGTTGTACGACATTGGCGGAATCTACGACCACACTTTGAAGAATAATCTTCCAGGCGAAGAGCTTCTGGACTAAGACCCGAGCTTGTTGCCGCGTTTGGTTTCCGGGGGGAAGAGCTGGACGCGAACATCGGTTTGAGGCCCGCATTCAAGTCGAACCCCTGCGCGCGCCTGAGTGTGCGGATTTGCTACAGCTTTTGCGACCGGAGTTACGGCGCCGACTTATTGAATATATGCGGCCAGATTTCGACCCTCAAATTCTGCCGGAGCTCGAAGAAGACATCCGCGATGAGATCGCCGAACAGCTGGGAACGACATCACTGGCGCATGCGATTGCGCGGCTTGAATCCGATGATGCTCTCGAACTCATTGAGACGCTAGACGATCAAAAGCAGCGCGACATTCTGCAGAAAATACCAACCGAACTTCGCAGCATGGTCGAAGATGGTTTGGCATTTTCGGAAGATAGCGCTGGCCGACTTATGGAGCGCGATTTTGTTGCCGTACCCGCCTTTTGGACAGTTGGTGAGACCATCGATTTTTTGCGCGAGGCTGATGACCTTCCAAATGATTTCTACGATATTTTTGTCGTCGACCCACGCCACCGGGCTATCGGAACCGTCGCCCTAAGTCATGTTCTACGAAGTAAACGCCCCATAAAAATCAACGATATCATGGTGTCTGATATCGTCACGGTTCCCGCTATGATGGACCAGGAGGAAGTAGCCTTCCTGTTCTCGCAACAAGATCTGGTTTCAGCGCCCGTCGTTGATGAAGCAAATCGACTAATTGGGACGGTTACAGTTGATGATGTTCTCGACGTTATCCAGGAAGAAGCTGAAGAGGACATTTTGCGGCTGGGTGGCGTGTCGGGCGATGACCTTTATTCCGCGGCCTTGGAAACCGGTCGATCACGTTCGTCCTGGCTATTCGTCAACTTGATTACCGCTATAATTGCGTCGGTTGTTATTGGACTGTTTGAAGGAACGATTGAGCAAATCGTTATCCTGGCCGTTTTAATGCCCATTGTGGCGTCCATGGGTGGCAATGCAGGTACGCAAACAATGACAGTGGCTGTGCGAGCAATTGCGACGAAAGAGCTTACCGCTGCTAATGCCATGCGGGTTATGGGTAAGGAAGCACTGGTTGGTATCTATAACGGTGTTTTATTTGCGCTGTTGATAGGTGCCGTTGCGTGGTACTGGGCAGATTCATGGCAGATCGGTGGCGTGATGGCTGTTGCCATGATTATCACCCTCGTCTTGGCAGCTCTTTCGGGTATGGCCATTCCGTTGGTGTTGGCGAGAACCGGTATCGACCCAGCTATTGCCTCCGGCGTAATCCTAACCACTATTACAGACGTAGTGGCGTTTTCTGCCTTCCTTGGTCTTGCCGCTTGGTTTTTGCTGTAATGGTTCCTATGAAACGAGTTAGGCGGGTACTGTGAAGCTGACCAGCTGTATAGCCTGGGCTGCCGCTGTCGCGGGTATGATAATTTTTTTCTTACCAGCACCGGTAGGCGTTGAGCCCGTTGTCATGCGGACCGCGGGAATTGTGATGCTGACTATCGGGTTATTTGCCACGGCGGTAATTCCTGAGTTTCTCAGCGCGCTTATTTTCTTTTTTCTCTGTGTCATTGTTGCTGTGGCACCGCCAAGCGTTGTGTTTTCGGGGTTTTTCTCTGGTGCGGTCTGGCTAGTTCTTGGCGGTCTGATTATCGGTATCGGTATTGAGGTCTCGGGTCTTGGGGCTCGTGTCGCCGGTACCTTGGAACGCGTTTTTGGTCAAAGTTATTTTAGAGTGGTTGCGGGGACAGTTCTTCTGATGCTGATGTTGGCATTTCTGATGCCATCAGCGGTCGGTCGGGTAACCATCATGCTACCAGTTGTCCTGGCGTTGGCTGACAGGTTGGGTTTTGAAGCAGGTAGTAATGGCAGAGCGGGACTGACGCTAGCGGTCGGCATGGGCACACTGGTATCGCCATTCTCGATCCTACCGGCCAACGTTCCTAATGTTGTGCTGTCGGGGGCAGCCGAGGCGGTGCATGGTATCCAGTTTTCCTATACCGATTGGCTCATGCTGCATTTCCCCGTGTTGGGTCTTGTGGGCCTGATAAGTTTACCAGTGGCGATCTATTTGGTGTTTCCCGATAAAATCGTAGATCGGTCTAATAAAGAAACCGAACCTTCAAGGCCTTGGTCGTTTAATGAGAAAAAGCTCCTGGGGTTGCTTGTCATTACGTTAGGTCTATGGGCTACCGACAATCTGCATGGTGTATCGCCAGCATGGGTGTCGCTTGGCGCAGGAATTATGTGTGCGCTACCTGTGATCGGGGTCCTGCCTGCAGGGCAAATCATGCCAAAAATGAACTTTGGGCCAATTATCTTCCTTGCTGCTGTTGTCGGTATGGGAACGGTCGTCACGCAAACCGGGCTCGGCGAAAGTCTGGCTCAATTCCTGATCGCTAAAATCGATCTAACGGCTGACTCCGGGCTGCAAAAATTTGCGTCGATCGTCGGTCTGGGTTGGCTCCTGCAGCTTGTAACGACATTACCCGGGCAGCCAGCCATCATGACTGCCGTATCGGAGCCGATAGCCGCCGCAACTGGCTGGTCTCTGACCGCTGTATTGATGACGCAGGTCTCAGCCTGGGCTTTGCTTATTTTTCCTTATCAAGCGCCGCCTTTGGTCGCGACAAGGGCGATTTCTGGACTGCCGATTTCCAAATTTATAAAATTGATGATCCCATTCGCCGTGTTTGGAGCGCTGGTTTCGGTTCCGCTGCAGTATTATTGGTGGAAAGTCCTAGGATATTTACCCGCTTGATTCTACAGGGTTATTGTCTCGATTTAACCAAGTATAAAGACGTCATCGGCCACAATGTGATCAATTGTGGGGCGAAGCACGTCGTGTGACATGTGTAATTGGTTTCCACGTTAATGCCGCGAGAGAAGCCAGGAAATGTCTGAGCCGACGTCCCGATACGCCCTCGATAATATTAACGTCCTTGTTTTGGACGATAATCGTCATATGCGTGGTCTTGTTCAGTCCATCCTCCATTCGCTTGGGGTGAAGAATATTCGCGAAGCGGCTGATGCGGCAGCGGCCTTCAAAGAGTTACAACATTTTCTTGCCGACGTATTGATTGTTGATTGGCATATGGAGCCATTAGACGGCCTTGATTTTGTCCGCTTGGTCCGTACGGCGAAGGACAGTGCGAACCCATATGTCCCGATCATTATGTTAACCGGTTATACCGAATATCGTCGCGTGGTCGAGGCACGGGATGCCGGGGTGAATGAGTTCTTGGCCAAGCCGATTTCCGCGCGTGCTCTATACCAGCGTTTCGCATCCATTATCGACAATCCTCGTCCCTTTATCAGGACAAAGAGTTATTTTGGCCCAGATCGTCGACGACAGAATATGGGTGCACCGCGTGGTGTCCCAGAACGCCGTAAGGATGCTGAAGAAGGCGAGGCAGGGGGTGAAGGTCTCAGTCAGTCTGAAGTTGAATCGCTGCTCGGCGGCTAGATTTCTAGATGGCGGAAGTAGAAATTATTGAGACACCCAATAATTTGCGCAAAGCAAAGATAGGGAATGGTCCTGGTAAATTGGATAAATCGCTCATTGCGGATGCTGAAAAGGCGATCCAAGCCTTTGGCGAGGATTTCTCTAATTGGATACAAGATGATATCGGCGCCATGGAGGCAGCCCGGCTCAGCCTAGCGCAAGGTAATAATTCTGAGAAAGATGTTGCAGATGTATTTCGGATCGCTCTCGACCTAAAAGGACAGGGCGTTAGTTTTGGGTACGAGGTTTTGTCGGCAGTTGGTGCATCGTTGAGCGATTTCCTGGGCCCACTTCGCGAATCAAATGCGACATTGAGTTCACTACAGCTTGACGTTGTGGCAGCTCATGTTGGGGCGATCAGAGCTGTCCTTTCAGAAGACTTGAAGGGCGATGGCGGAAAGACAGGGCAGGCGTTAATGAATGGTCTCGCAAGCATTGTTGCGAAAGCCAGAGCGCAGGCCGACCAACAAGGTACCGAGTAATGTTCTTTAAGGGACGATGCAATTTTGGACCCTGAAACATATATCAATCAGCTTCGCGAAGACCTCTATGGCTTCCGGGACGTGATTGACAACGCTCTTTCGAATGACGTGCCAAATTCCGCCGCAATCAATGATATCTACGCGCTGTTACAGAAGACGAGAGAATCTGCAGAAGGCGTTGGCTACGGGCTCGTGACGCAGATATGTTCGCTTGCTTGTGGGATCCTGCAACGCCGTGAGACAGCCGATGGCTCAACCCTCCGGGCGGTAAGGGCCCATTTAGACGCATTGGTGATTATCACTGAACACGACCTTGATGGCGATGGCGGTACGCTTGGTCAGGAAATGGTTTGTGAGCTTGAGGGCTTGGCAAAGGCGGTCAGTGCGTAAAAAGCGCCGCCGAGGTCTGGATCACAAACTGATTCCAGCCCATATTCAATTCATGACAATCCATTTGGTAAAGATCGCCGTCGGCATCGACAGTGTTGATCACTTAAGAGAAGTTCAGATTGAACGGCTACAGCAGGCGCAAGAGCCGGGCGGAGCAGGGGCGCTGCGTCATGTGACGCGTAATGCGCCTAGGCGAGCAGAAGATGTCCTCGATGAAGGTTCTATCTATTGGATTATCAAAGGCTATATCCGAGTACGGCAACGCATCACTGGTTTTGGTGAAGCTGTCGGGCGTAATGGAAAACCGCGCTGTGCGTTGATTCTTGATCCGAAGCTGGTGCAAACAGTGTTACTGCCCCACAAGCCCATTCAAGGATGGCGTTATATGGAACCAGCGGCGGCGCCTGGCGATCTGACGGGTAAGGAGCGTAAGATAGTTTCGTCGTTGCCACAGGAAATGGCCGACGAGCTTAGGTCGCTTGGATTGCTGTAACGGAATTAGCGCTTTAGGAGCGCTTGCATCTTGGTCTCGGGATCCTCTAATTCAGCGGCAGAGACAGGTTTCTTGCCCTGCATAAGGCGCTTGCCGACCCTGAGATCCCGTGGATTATTTACTGAAATGGCGCCGTCGATAACGCCGTCCTTGAGATAGAAAGTGACGAATTCATTAGCGGCAACATCGCCGCGTGTCGCTGTTTCATCCCAGTCTTGGGGAAGGCCGATCATTTGCAGATTGGCATCGAACTGGTCCGACCAGAACCACGGAATTTCTGAATAAGGCTCTGCGGTACCGAGCATCGCCTTGCCAGCGGTTATGCCCTGGTTTTGAGCGTTCTCGTAACTTTCCAGTCGTATACGACGGCCTAGCAGGTCGTTTGGATGGTTGGTCACGTCGCCTGCAGCGACAATAACAGGATCTGAGGTACAGGCGCGTTCATCAACGACAATGCCGTTATCGATATCCAGTCCTGCATCCTGAGCTAGCTCAACATTTGGAATGACACCAATTCCGACAACGGCGATCGAACAGTCGATGCTATCACCACCAGGCAGGACTGCACGTTCCAGCTTGCCGTCCCCTTCGAATTTCTCGATGCCAGTGCTTAATCGGACGTCAACATCGTGACCGGTGTGAAAATTGAGCATCCAGTCGCTAATCTCAGGTGTAACCGCGCGGCCACATAAGCGATCTGCTGCCTCGACGACAATGCTTTTACAGCCGAGCTTTGTCAGCGTGGCGGCACATTCGAGACCAATCCAGCCACCGCCGACGATCATGGCGGTGGTGCCGTCTTTAACAGCTTCCCGAATAGCCAAAGTGTCTTCCATTGTGCGGAGATAGAACACACCCGGAAGGTCAGCACCTTCGATGGGGAGTTTGCGAACGCGCGCTCCTGTGGTGATTGCGAGCTTGTCGTAGGTAATGCGTTCGCCACCGTCGGTCTCAATCTCTTTGGCATCGCGATCAATCGCGGTGACGCGGGTGTTCAGCCGTACTTCAATATCGGCTTCTTTGAGTGCGTCGGCTTGCCAAAAATAGGTGCTGTCGACCGTGACCTCACCGAGCAGAGCTGCTTTTGAGAGAGGTGGCCGCTCATAGGGCAGATAGGGTTCTTCTCCAATCAGGATGACTTTGCCTTCGAAACCTTCGTTGCGCAGTGTCTGGGCAACCCAGCCGCCAGCCTGGCTGGCACCAATGATTACGAAAGTCCGGTCATCACTCATGGTATCTAGAACCCCGTCAGAATATTAGTCTTCAGCCTTGGGAACACCGACCATGATTTGATCGCCCTCGACCTTAATTTCGTAGGGCCGCAAATCAATGGTTGCCGGGGCGGTCAAGGCCTTGCCGGTTTTGATGTCAAAGCAGGCGCCATGCAGCGGACATTCGATCTGGCCATCGTCGATATAACCGTCTGTCATACAGGCATAGGCATGCGTGCAGATATCATCGATAGCGTAAAATTCGCCGTCGAGCTTATAGATGCCGATATCCATACGACCGATTGATACGGCTTTAGGTTCATCTTCGGTTACTTCAGCAGTCGTGGCGACAGCGTGAAATTCGATATTTGCGTCGGTCATTGTATTTCCTCTTTCGTTCAGGGTCGTCAGGCTTATTTCTCAATACCAACGTAGATGGTGTCGCCTTCGACTTTTACAGGGTAGGTCTTCAAATCAATTTCAGCCGGTGGGTTTACCGCTTTGCCGGTCTTTATTTCAAAGCAAGCGCTGTGGAGCGGACATTCGATGAGGTCGCCTTCAACAAAGCCATCGGCCAACCCAACATTTTCATGGGTGCAGACGCCGTGGGTGGCAAAATACTCGCCCTCAACATTATAGACCGCGATTTCTTCGTCGCCGACAAAAACGCCTTTGACGTCTTCTTCCATGATTTCGTTGGTCTTGGCCTACAGCGTGATACTCAATCTCACTCATCAAATCTCTCGTTCTGTTCCACTGTGGGAGGTTAGATGTGCGCGTTTAATTGGCGCGGTGAACGGCCCGGATACTACACGTCAGGGATGGCTTCTGCCAACCCGTATCCCGGCTGGTTTTCTCCGTTATCCTGAGACCGTAAACCCGGTGTAGCCAAGTTCCTGCACCATATTTCGGACATAGTCGCCGGGGCTCAACGCATGGGCTGCTGTGGCACCACCCGCCATGACAACCCAACCCGCCTGCAGGCTTTCGCCCGCCTGTGTTGATATACGCGCGGCATGGGCGAGGGATCGAACAGGGTGACCAAGGATAGCCGCTGATGAGCCGATCTGAACTGGTCTCCCATTTACTTCGAGGATCATTCCAAGATTGCTGATATCTACGTCTGGTTTGTTCCAGGCGCCGAGTACAAATCCTGAAGAGGAGCTGTTGTCAGCGACGACGTCTTCCAGCGAGAATTTGAAGTTCTTATAGCGGCTGTCGATGATCTCGATGGCCGGTGCGATAGCTTCGACAGCAGCCAATGCTTCAGCGGCGGTGACCGGACCTTCGAGTGGCTTCTTAAGTAGAAAGGCAAGCTCAGGTTCAGCGCGCGGATGGACGTATTTGTTGAAATCGATCTCGTCACCATCTGCGACCAGCATTTCGTCTGACAATCGGCCCCAGACAAGATCATTCAATCCCATCTGGATCATTTTGGCGCGGCTGGTGAAACCCATCTTCATGCCGACCTGTTTCTCGCCACGGGCGAGGCGCCGTTGGAAGGCCGCGGCCTGAATGGCATAGGCATCTTCGAGATTATATTTGGCTTTGTTGCTGAGCTGCGGGATGGCCTTTCCAGCGCGGGCCGCATCGTCAACAATTTTCGCCATTGCGTTTATGTCTGCCATTATGCGGCTCCTTTTGCGTCACGTTCTTTGGCCAGGTCCAGCGCCACGTCGACAATCATGTCTTCCTGGCCGCCGACCATGCGCCGTCTACCGAGTTCCACGAGAATATCGCGGGTATCAATGCCATAGGTCTTCGAAGCCGTCTCTGCATGGCGCAGAAAGCTCGAATAAACCCCGGCATAACCAATCGAGAGTGTTTCGCGGTCAATCCTTACGGGGCGATCCTGCAAGGGACGCACCAGGTCGTCTGCGGCATCCATCAGCCCGAATACATTACAACCATGGTTTAGCCCCATGCGATCCGCGACCGCAATAAAGACTTCCAGCGGCGCGTTTCCGGCACCCGCGCCCATGCCACCAAGCGAGCCGTCAATCCGTGATGCGCCCTGTTCGAGAGCAACGAGGTTGAATGCGACGCCAAGGCCGAGATTGTTATGCGCATGCATACCGGTCTCGGTGGCGGGGTCGAGAACATCAGCCATCGCCTTGAAACGATCCGTCACGCCATCGAGCAGCAAGGCTCCGGCGCTATCGGTGACATAGATGCAATTTGCACCATAGCTTTCCATCAGCTTGGCCTGTTCGGCAAAGGATTTTGGATCAGTCATATGGGCCAGCATCAACAGGCAGGCGACATCCATGCCATTCTCGCGCGCCCATTCGATGTGCTGCTTGGAAACGTCGGCTTCCGTGCAATGGGTCGCAACCCGGACAGAAGTTGCCCCTGCGGCTTGCGCGTTCTGCAGGTCTTCGACGGTGCCGATACCGGGTAGCAGCAGAACGGTTAGCCTGGCGTTCTCGACGACGTCAGCTGCTGCTTCGATCCATTCGAGATCGGTGTTGGTGCCAAAGCCATAGTTGAACGATGTTCCCGCGAGCCCGTCACCATGGGTGACCTCGATGCCGCTGACACCGGCTTCATCGAGTGCCTTGGCGATGATCTGTACCTGATCCGGCGTATAGGCATGTTTGATAGCATGCATACCGTCACGGAGTGTGGTGTCCTGGACATAGATTTTGCGATCTGGATCGATATTCATGATCAGGCTGCCTTCTTAAGCTGGACCAACCGTTCCGCGGTCTTGAGCGCGGCGGAGGTCATAATGTCGAGATTGCCGGCATAGTTGGGCAAGTAATGAGCCGCGCCTTCGACCTCAAGGAATACAGAGGTCTTGAGCCCGACAAACTCACCAAGCCCGGGAATTTTGAGCGGCGTGTTGTCACCAATCCGTTCGAACTGTACTTCCTGCTTCAAACGATAGCCGGGGACGTAGCTTTGGACTTCCTCAACCTGTTTGGCGACAGACTCAGCAACGGCGACGGTGTCGGCGTCTTCGCTCAGTGTATAAACTGTGTTGCGCATCATCACTGGTGGATCGGCCGGGTTGAGAACGATAATCGCCTTGCCGCGATCCGCCCCGCCAACCGCTTCGAGTCCAGTAGCTGTGGTAACGGTGAATTCATCAATGTTGGCGCGTGTGCCAGGACCGGCTGATTTGCTAGAGATCGACGCAACGATTTCGGCGTAATGGACCTTAGCGACTTTCTGCACGGCATCGACCATCGGGATCGTTGCCTGACCACCGCACGACACCATGTTGATGTTTGGTGCCATCAGATGTTCGTCAATATTGACGACCGGTACGACATAGGGGCCGGTGGCCGCCGGTGTCATGTCGATGATCTGCTTGCCATGCTCCCGGGCGATCTTGTCGTGATAGGCGTGGGCCTTGGCGGAGGTCGCATCGAACAGGATTTCGACATCCTTGAACACATCCATCTCGACCAGCCCGTCGATTCCTTTATCGGTGATCTCGACACCCATTTTCTTGGCGCGGGCGAGACCGTCTGACTCAGGGTCGATCCCGACCATCACAGCCATCTCGAGAATGTCGGAGGTCCGTAGAACTTTAATCATAAGATCGGTGCCGATATTGCCCGACCCGATAATGGCCACTTTGGTTTTCATAGGGGCTTTCCTTTACTTACCAAAGACGGCGCGAACCGAGCCGAGACCCGAAATCCGCACTTCAACTACATCGCCGGGTGTTACCGGTGCCATCGGACCCAGCGCGCCCGTCATGATCGTGTCACCAGCCATCAAGGGCATACCGACATCGACCATCTTGCGCGCCAGCCACAAGGCGGCGTTTAGCGGATTACCGAGACACGCGGCACCAGCGCCGATAGAAACCTGATCCCCCTGATTTTCCATCACCATGCCGCACATCCGCAAATCGATCTCATGCAGACCAACTGGCTTGGTGCCAAGCACATAAAGACCGGAGGAGGCGTTATCGGCGATGGTGTCGAGAATAGTGATATCCCAGTTGGCGATACGGCTGCCGACAACTTCAATGGCGGGCAGGGCATAGGCTACTGAGTCGATTAGATCGACCAATGTAAGCTGCTCATCGACCAGGTCATCATCTAGCACGAGGGCGATTTCGCCTTCGACCTTTGGCTGCATGAGGCGATCAACGGCAATCTCATCACTATCGACGACTTCCATATCAGCATACAGAATGCCGAAATCGGGCTGATCGACACCAAGCTGCGCCTGGACTGTCTTGGCGGTTAGGCCGATCTTGCGCCCCACTGGGCGGCGGCCTTCCTTGAGCCAGATATCGGTATTGGCCTGCTGGATAGCATAGGCCGCATCGAGATCCCCTTTCTTGAGGAGGTCGCGAATTGGCTTGCACGGCTTGCCGCTGGTCATGGCGCGGCGGATACGCGTTGCGGCCGTTTTAATCGGGTCGGATTTGGCTGGTTTCTTGGCCATCATCGATGCCTTTTATCTGCTCAAATTGATGGCTGTTTATAGAACAGGGAAGGGCTTTAGGAAATAGGGGGATTGGCGATACCGCAGACAAAACGCAACCACCAAGATTACTTTTCAAACTGAGACCAATAGCTCAAGGCTGGAGCGTGTAGATCGTTTCCTCAACCTCGGTCGTTCTGCGGAACATCGTGACGCTGCTTTGCGCTTTTTTATGGGGTTCCAGCAGGCTCAAGATCTCGATGTTATTGAAGTCGGATGTCGCCTGCAGCAGCTTGATGCTCTTGATGAAGGTCGAAATTTCCAAATTGGTCAGGGTTGAATGCATGAGCAACAGGCCGCCTTTTGGATTCACGAATCGCCAGAAGTTATTGAAGAACAGGAAATATTCTTTCAGCGCGCCGCAATCGAACCACACAAAGTCGAGCGGCAGGAACGATTGGTCAATCTGCTCCGAGTATTCTGTGATGTCGGCTTCGACAAAATCAACGAGATCATCCAGCCCCATCTCGCCCATCAATGCCTGAACCTTCGCCGACGTAGAACTCGGCAGGGTATGATTATCAATGCACAGCAGCTTTGGCGCATAGGGCACGGCGTAATGCTCGGCAACGTGGTTCGGGTTATCGGGGTCGGTGGCTTCTTGTGCCCGCGCGTCGACAACATCGCGCAGCGCCTGGGCGATAAAAGGTGTCGTATAGCCAGCGCCGACTTCGAGAAGCCGCTGTGGCCGATGAAAATTGATCAGCGAGTGGAGAAGCGGCGCCATGTTCTCCGTGCCCATTTGCTCGTTATAGAGCGGTGCGACTTTTTCGAGGAATTCTTCGGTATAGGGCATGGGACGCTGGTTCTCTTATATGGTTGCTTCGCTTATTTGCGCGGTTCGCGAAATTTAGTGAATTTTTGATCGTGCAGCAATGTTACCCCATGCCCGCGTGGCGGCCACCAGTAACTTTAATATTCGCGGCAAGGGAGATGCGTTGGCCCGAGCCATAAAACGGGTGCACCGAATGTTCCATCCAGGAGGGAAACAGGATCAATTTTCCCGGTTCAGGGTCGATCAGCAGGCTGCGGGCAAACCCATAGCCGGCCAGTTTTGAGGCCTGCGCCATGATACGCGGGTCACGGAGTTCAAACTTGCCGTTGCGGTCCCAGCCTGGTTCCAGCTCACCGCTCTCGGCATAGTAGACACAGGACCAGTCGCAATCGGGGTGAACGTGTCCATCATTGTAATTGCCGTGATGATTAACGTTGGCCCAGGCACCCGCAATGTATTCGATGTCGACATTGCCAAGGTTGGTTTCCTGGGTCGATAATGCCGCCATCCGCAGCATGCTGTCATGCACCCAAGATTTAAAGGTCTCGACTTCCGGTGTGTCCCAATCCCACAGGGTGGGGGAGGATTGCCAGCCACCGCGATTGGAAACGCTTACGCCGGTGTCATTCTCTTGGGCGGCAAGGACTTGTTCGATAAGACCTGCATTGACGGTCTCGAAATTGGGCATATTGCGCACGAGGACGGGAGTCGCAAAGGCGATTGAAATTTCGGGGGTTATTGGAAAGCTAAAGTCCAAGGTTGTTCTCCGATGTTTGGACGGTGAATTAGGGCCACAACGTAGAATATCGACGTGCGACAAAAAAGGGTACAGTCGCTGTATCGACGTACCATGATTTAGCCAGGAAGCGCGGCGCCATTATGCATTTTCACGTTCAACTGATTGACGACCCGGAACATCCCGAACGGCGCGCGCAACATCGCGAGGCGCATTGGGCCTATTTTGACGCCTACAAGGACCATTTCGTGGCACGTGGCGCGACGCGGACCGACGATCTGGAAAACTATCTGTCGAGCGTCATCTTTGTCGAGTTTGACGGCTGGGCTGAGGTGCGCAACTTCATTGATAATGAGCCGCTCAATAGCAATGGCGTCTATAAGGACGTCCGGATTTGCCGCTGGCACCAGGGGATTAAGCGTAATCAGCGCGATTTCCCGCGCTCTGACGACCAGTCCTACTGGTATATTCGTGGCTTTGGTCGCCCAGATGCGAATGACCGGCGTAATGAATTGCTCGACGCTCACCGGGCCTATTTTGCGCCCTATGATGGACCGAACTTTATTACCCGCGGCGCTGTGCTGGATGATGCGGGAGAGAAATGGGTTGGCAGCGCCAACTTGATCGCGCTACCAGACCGCGCCGCGGTTGATGGATTTATGGTGGATGAGCCATTTTATAAAGACGGTCTCTATGATCATGTGCTGATCGAACGCTACAAATTTGGCGGCCGCGTCGGGCAGGTGGTTTAAGGACCCAGGGTAATAGAAAAAGGCGGCCCCCGTTAGGGAACCGCCTTTGTTTATTGATGCCGTAAAAAAATTACGACGTGTGTTTCTTAAACCAGGCCATCGTACGACCCCAGGCGATCTTGGCCTGTTCTTCGTTATAGCGTTTGGTTGAATTATTGTGGAAACCGTGACGCGTTCCGGGATAGGTGTGAATTTCGTGCGTTACCTTGTTGTCTTTCAAGGCTGCCGCATAACCTGCCCGGCCTTTATTGATGCGTTTATCGTTCTCGGCAAAATGAACCTGCATCGCTGCTTTGATCTTTGGCACGTCTGCAGACTTAGCGACCTTACCGTAATATGGTGCACCAGCCTGAAGGTCTGCGCCCATCTTGACTGCAAGATAGTTGATAACGCCGCCGCCAAAACAGAAGCCTGTTGCAGCCAGTTTGCCATTGAAGAGAGAATGACCTTTAAGCCACTTGGCACCGTTCAGCATGTCGACGCTGATCTTGCTGCGGTTGAGCTTCTTTTGCATGACTTTGCCGTCATCATCGTTGCCGGGATAGCCGCCCAGCGGATAAAGGGCGTCAGGTGCGAGAGCAATGAACCCATCCAGCGCCGCGCGGCGCGCAACATCTTCAATATGCGGGTTCAGGCCACGATTTTCGTGGACCACCAAGACTGCCGGGAAAGGCCCCGCGCCTGCCGGGTGTACCAGATAGCCGCGCATTTTGCCGGAGTTACCACCGGGAGAATCATAGGTGACATATTTGGCTTTGATCCGCTTATCCGTGAAGGAAACGGTTTGAGCTTCGGCATAACGTGGCAAAAGAGCCTGTGCCATGGCGAGACCGGAGACTGCCCCGACGACGGTTAGGGCAGCGGCGCGTTTCAAGAATTCACGCCGGTCCATGTCGCTGTGGCAATACTGGTCATAGAGATCATAGACCTGTGGGTCGATCTGATCGCTATCAACGTCTGTGATTATGTCTTGTTGTAGTCCGTCCATTGAAGGATTCCCCTGTGTTATGTTGCTTCCTAACGGAAATGCCCAAAAGGCTCGGTATCGTGGCAACCCCGTCCCAATAGTCGTGGAGATTTTCTAAATCCATCTCCCTTGGGTAAAACCGTACAGCGAATATTGATTTTGGTGTACAGAAATCCACCCTTACCTAATCAAACACGTGTGAGGCGGCGTTATTCCGCCGCGGCAGCCTGATTTGTCCGAATAATACGGCAGGGAATGCCACGGATATCGGACGAGCCGGTTATCGGATCTTTTGGCCCGTCATAGCTCAAGGCCGCATTAACGTTGACGTCCAGCGCGCCGCGTTCCGGACCAGCCGCTTCGGGATACCACCAGCCCATGCCAGTGCGGGCGACGTCTTTCATGGTTTCGTCGGTGACCCGGACTTTCAATCGGCAACTGCCATCATGCCCCGATGTTTCAACGGTAACCCAGTCATCGGTCACGACACCATACGCCGCAGCCGTATCGGGATGTAGCTGTAGCCACGGGTCAGGGGCAACCTTACGGGCCCAGCTTTGATCGCGAAACCGAGAATGATGATAGGATTTTTCACGCGCGCCAGTGAGCAGGAGGAGCGGAAAATCGGTCTGTGTCTCTGCTCGCGCGATTGTATCTTCGGTGGGCACATAATCCGGCAGGGGGTCGAGCCCCATACCCGCGAGTGTTTCTGAATAAAGCTCTATCTTGCCGGTGGAGGTCTTAAACCCGTCTCTGGCAAAGTTACCGAGATCGTATTCATATTCGGCGTAGCCTGTGTCGAGCAGCGTCTCCATTTTTATGCCGCTGTCGCCGAGCAAATATTCGTTGAACTCACGTTTGGTTTGCCATGGAAAGAAACGGCGTGCATCAGAATGGCCCCGTGCTTCCAGACGTTTGATGAGTTCGCCTGCGATCCAGAAATCGCTGCGGGCTTCTCCCATTGGCGGATGAGACGGCTGGACGACACTGAGACATGGTCCGTTGGCCTCCAGAGAGATTTCTTCATCTTCCAAACCGGTTGTCTTAGGCAAGACGAGATCGGCGTACTCCGCTGTCGGCGTCATCATATGCGTCGCAACACACAGACAATCCAGCGACTTGAGTGCTTCGATAGTCTTCTGCGTGTTGGGGTAGGTGATAACGATGTTGACGCCGGTGACATACAGGGCCCGCACTGGATAAGGCTTCCCTGTTAGGATGGCGTTGATAACCGAGGGATTGTGGCAGGCGGTTTGCCAGCCTTTCGGTCCGGCCCAGAGCGGGAACCGGTCGGCACCGATCGTCTGTTCTTCAGCCTCCAGCGGTAGTCTGAACTCTGGCTTGTGGATCACCTCAATATAGTTGGTGAACCCCGCAGGCTTTTTGACCCGACGATTACCGCCGACGCGATCGAGATTACCGCTGATTGCGACCAGTGCGTGGAAGGCCCGATAGGTTTGAACCCCTGCGCTAAAAGCATCGATACCGTGACCGCTGACAAAACAAGATGGGCCGTCCGAATACCACTCCGCGGCCGTGACGATGTCTGCGGCTTGTGTCCGGGCAGGATCAATGGTGATGATCTTTGCACCCTTTTTCTGGGCGCGTTTAAGAGCGAGCCATTGTGTCGGGTCAGCCGCAGAAGGGTTGCGCCCGACAATCAAGGCGCAGTTGGTATTGTCGATATCCTCGCCATTGCCCATCGCCAGGCCGGTGAGCTTGTCTGAAAGAGCACGACAGCCGCCGCAAAGATCCTGGTTCATCATCCAGTTTGGGGAACCAAAAGCTCGCATTAACAAGGAAAGTGAAACGCCGCGGCTGAAATGAGCATTGCTGACGGCACCGCACAATGACAGCGGTCCGTATTTGGCTTGGGTCTCAAGAAACCGGTCGCACATTTCATCTAGCGCTTCGTCCCAGGAAATCCGTTGCCATTGGCCATCGCCGCGTTCAGCGGTACGCCGCATAGGATAGAGCACGCGATCGGGGTGATAGGTCAGCTCCGGTAAACCGCGAATTCCTTTGACGCAAAAAGCGCCGAGCGATGCGGGGTGTTCAGCGTTAGGGGTTATTTTTGTGACGCGCCCATCTTCGGTCGTGAAATGCCCGCCACAATGGGTACTACATTCCCAGCAGGTGCTCGCGATGGTTTTCGTTTTCTGAGCCATGGGAAAATCCTAATTCAAAATTACCCGCTTCGCATTAACAGTATGTCACAGATATTAGAGTGGCCAGACCAGCAATATCATCGGGATGGCAACCAGGATAACGAGAATCTCAAGCGGTAATCCCATACGCCAGTAATCTCCAAAGTGATAACCGCCGGGTCCCATAATCAGCGTGTTGTTCTTGTGCCCTATTGGCGTCAGAAACGCACAGGATGCGGCAACCGCAACGGCCATTAGAAATGGATCAGGGTTGGCGCCAAGACGGGTGGCTACATCAACGGCAATCGGCGCAGCAATCACTGCGGTCGCAGTGTTATTCATCACGTCTGACAGGGTCATGGTGATGATCATCAACAAGGTGAGTGCGACCCAGGGAGCATAGCCGTCCGACAAGGCAACGAGCTGTCCAGCAATGAGCGTGGTGCCGCCACTGGTTTCCAGCGCCTGTCCGATTGGGATGAGTGTGCCCAGCAGAACGATGACGCTCCATTCAATGGAGCGGTACAAGTCGCGAATGGGGACGATTCCCGAACCAACATAGATGATAACCACCAGTCCCAACGCGACCGGTAAATAAATTAAGCCGAGGCTGGCCAATAAAATCGCGACCGCGAAAGCAAGCGTCGCCCACCCAGCAAACTTACGCTGAATTAATTGGAGGCCGCGCTCAGCTAGTGGCAAGCTGCCGAGGCGTTGGGCGGCAATGGCCAGGCTATCATTTGATCCCAGAAGCAGCAGGACATCACCGGCAAGGATGCGGGCGCTGGATAATTTCTCGCGGAACCGTCGACCTTGTCGCGAAATACCCATGAGGCTGACGCCTTGCAAGCGCAGCAATTGCAGGGAACTCACGGTGCGGTCTTCGGCGCGGGCGCCTGGCGGGATAACGACCTCTGCCATTTCAAGGTTTTGGCCTTCGAGAATCTCGTGCCCTTTGATATGTTCAACATAGCCGAGTTTTAGGGCCGCAGCGAAAGACTCAATACCTTCTGGGCTGGCTTCGATGACAAGAAGGTCATCCGCTTGGAGCAAATAGCGCCGGGCGACCCCCGGGAGCCTTTGGCCATTTCGAATGAGACCTAAAATTTGAACATTGTGTTTCTCTGACTCTTCCGTCAATTCACCGACGCGCTGACCAATGGCCGTGCTGTCTTCCATAACTTTAAGTTCTGAAATGTAATCTCCGAGGGCTTGCAGGTCGGCCCCGGCGTCAATTTCGGTTCTTGCCTTGGGGATTAGCCGCCAGCCGATAAGCGTAACGAATAGAATACCGATCAACGCACAGGCCGCACCAACGGGCGTAAAATCAAACATCCCGAAGGGCTCACCCATGGTTTTTTCCCGATAGGCAGCAATGATGATATTGGGCGGCGTGCCGATTAGCGTCACCAACCCCCCGAGGATAGATGCAAAGGAGAGGGGCATCAGCGTAAGAGCCGGGCTTCTGGCGCTTTTTGCCGCGGCTTTCAAGTCGACTGGCATTAACAGGGCCAATGCCGCGACATTATTCATTACTGCCGACAGAACCGCCGAGACTCCTGCCATGATGCCAATATGGGCCCACAATGCCCGGGACGCATCGACGGTCTTGCTGGCAATGAGTTCGATAACGCCACTGTTTGTGAGCCCGCGGCTGACGATGAGAACCAACGCAATGATGACCGTCGCAGGATGGCCAAAACCTGAAAATGCCTGCTCAACTGGAACAACGCCCGCAATAATAGAGACCATCAAGGCGCTGAATGCGACGAGGTCGTAGCGCCAGCGCCCCCATATAAGGAGTGCGAATAGCCCGGTTAAAATGGAAAACAGGATCGTTTGATCCATTGTGAGTGTCATTGTCGCTTACTGCTCCATCCGTAGGGCGGGTCTGTGATTTTCCCCTTTGCCATAAGGTAATCCTACTGCAATAACGGAGGCAGGACATCATGACGTTACTATCATAATGCGGGGACTAGAAATGAAATTGGTACGCTACGGGGAAAAGGGCTCGGAAAAGCCGGGGCTTATTGATGAGCAGGGCGGGTTACGGGATCTGTCCGCAGTGATTGCGGATATTACACCAGAAACTGTTACCCCTGAAGGGCTTTTGGCCTTGAAAGCGGTTGATACGAACTCATTGCCCGAAGTGTCCGGCGACCCCCGGTTTGGTGTCCCTGTATCGGGGATTCCTAAAATCGTTGCGATTGGTCAGAACTATATGAACCACATCCTGGAGATGGGATACACGCCACCAGAGGAGCCGGTAATTTTCGTTAAGGCCATTAGCTCACTGACCGGGCCGTCCGATCCAATGATTAAGCCCAAAACCTCAACCAAATTCGATTACGAAGTTGAATTGGCAGCAATTATAGGGACGACGGCGATCAATGTTTCCGTTGAAGAGGCGCTTGATCATATCGCTGGTTATGCGGTTATGAATGATGGTTCCGAACGCGCCTATCAGCGTGAGCGATCAGGTGGAACAACGAAAGGAAAAAGTGCTGACACCTTCGGTCCTCTCGGTCCGTGGCTGGTTACGTCGGACGAATTTGGCGATCCGCAAACCAAGCGTATCTGGACGAAAATTAATGGTGAAGGCCGCCAGGATGGACATACCTCGGACATGGTGTTTGGCATTGCCCAACTGGTGTCTTATGTCAGCGAATTTATGTCGCTCAACCCTGGCGATGTTCTGACGACGGGGTCACCGCACGGTGTCGCCGCCGGCTTCGAGCCCCCGAAATGGCTGCAGCCAGGTGACGTTATTGAAATGGGTATCGATGGGCTTGGTGAACAGCGACACGACGTCATTGCCTATCCGGGCTAGTCGGCAACCTCAAAGACGCCCTCAATTTCCATGCAGAATTCGCGTGGTAATTCGAACATGCCGACCGCGCTTCTGGCGTGCTGGCCAGCCACGGGCCCGAAGAGGTCACAAAACAGATTTGATGCCCCGTCGATGACGGCGAATTGTCGCTGAAAGCCAGCTGCAGAATTGACCATGCCGTTGATTTTGACCACTTGGGTGACGCGGTCCAGGGTGCCAAGTTTTTGTTTAACGGAGGCCAGCATGCACAGGGCAGTGGCCTGGGCAGATGCGACGGCTTCTTCCTCTGAAACAGTGTCACCAACTTTGCCGTGAACAGTTACACCAAAGTCTGACGGTGGTGGATGCCCGGAGATGTAAAGGATATTGCCTGTCTGAACACAGCCGGTACGGTTCGCACTTGGATAGACGAATGGTTCGGGCAAATTCAGCCCCATCTCTTTTAGTTTCGCGTCAATTCTTCCCATTGGCTTCCCTGTATTTTTGTCGAGCTCTAGCGTGGGATAGGCTGGTAGGACTGTCAATGTAACAGCAGGGTTTTCCTTAAACGCTCCTTGGCGTATGACCAGCAACACCTGTTACGCTTGAACGACCTTAGGAAAGACGATGACGGATGCAAAAGGTGCCCTCGACGGCATCACAGTTCTTGACCTCACCCGGATTCTTGCTGGGCCATTTTGTACACAGACGTTGGGCGATCTCGGCGCTGATATCATAAAGATCGAACGGCCGGGAGGGGGCGACGATACGCGGCGCTTTGGCCCACCATTTCTGAAAGACGACGACGGCAACGACACGATTGAGAGCGCGTATTTTATGGGCGCTAATCGCAACAAGCGATCAGTTGCCATCGATATATCGAAACCAGAAGGCCAAGCACTTATTCGCCAGATTGCTGAAAAAGCCGATGTTGTGGTCGAGAATTTTAAACTTGGCAATCTCGCACGGTATGGTCTTGGCTATGATGACCTCAAGGAGATCAACCCAGGGCTCGTCTATTGTTCAATAACGGGCTTTGGACAAACCGGCCCCTATGCGGAGCGGCCCGGCTATGATCCTCTCATTCAGGCGATGGGCGGGATTATGAGCGTGACCGGAGCCCCCGACGGCGAGCCGATGAAAGCAGGCGTGCCAATCGCTGATATCATGGCGGGTATGTATGCCACGGTGGCAATTTGCGCGGCTTTACGATCCCGTGAGGTTAGTGGTGAAGGTCAGTATATTGATATTGGTATGCTTGATACGCAGGCCGCGTGGCTTTCAATCCAAGCCATGAACTATCT